>Ga0137433_1000026_pt1 | contig 76181 bp, 51 predicted proteins | sample EasRivERMZT840_2_FD_102335 | JGI IMG/M metagenome (GOLD analysis project Ga0137433, IMG submission 102335) | Soil microbial communities from meander-bound floodplain in the East River, Colorado, USA - East River MetaG ERMZT840_2 | ecosystem: Environmental > Terrestrial > Soil > Floodplain ...
CGACACCTTCGTGCAGCTCGTGACGCGGCCCTCGACCGCTTCGAGCAGGTCGCGCGGCGTGGTGAGCTGCGCGACGACGCGCAGGACCCGGGCATCCTCGCCGGCGGGGAGGACGGCCGGCTGCGGCCGCGTGGCCGGCGGACCTTCGTCGCTGCGCTTGAGAGTGAAGAGCTGCCACTCCTCGCTCCCCTTCGCCTTCCACACCACGCGCTCGCCGAGCCGGAAGGCATCGAGCCGCTCGTGCTCGACCTGCAGCGGCCGGTCGCGTTCGGCGCGCGTCGTCAGGCGGACCTCGTCGGCGACGTCGGGCGCGCGCGACGGCGGCCGCTTCGCCGCGTCGGCGAGCGCGCGCGGCTGCGGGGCGTGCGCGTTGACGACCGCTTCGAAGCGCATCCCGTGCGCCGCGCGCAGCAGGTCGACGGCGCGCCGCAGCTCGGGGTCGAGCGCGACGGCGGGGCGGCGCTCGTCGGGCTTGGGCGGACGCGGTGCGGGCGCGGGCTCCTGCACCAAGAGGGCTCCCGCGAACAGACAGGAGAGAGCTTCCAACATGGGGGTACTCCTCGTCGGGGGCGGCTCCCGGCGCAACGCCGGTGCCGCGCGCTCCGCGCGAGGCACGTCACGCGCGCGACGACTCGTACTCGTGCAGCCGGTTGTAGAGCGTCTTCAGGCTGATGCCGAGGCTGCGCGCCGCCTCGGGCTTGGCGCCGTGCGTCGCGTCGAGGGTGAGTCGGATCAGCGCGCGCTCCGCTTCCGCGATCGAGACGCCGGCGCGGAGCGTGAACGTGCCGCCCTCGCCCACGGGTGCGGTGCCGTAGCGCGGCAAGGCGCGCTGCGCGTCGGTGCGGAGCTCGTCGGAGGCGAGGATGAAGGAGCGCAGCACGGCGTTCTTCAGCTCGCGCACGTTCCCGCGCCACGGCCGCCCCTCGAACTCGTCGAGGGCGCCCTCGGCCCAGCGCTTCGCCGTCCCGTGGCGCTCGTTCAGCGCGTCGAGGAAGCGGTTCGCGAGCAGGACGACGTCGCCCTCGCGCTCGCGCAGCGGCGGGAGGCGGATCGGGAAGACGGCGAGCCGGAAATAGAGGTCCTCGCGCAGGTGGCCGTCGCGGACCGCCGCGGCCGCTGGGCGGTTGGTCGCCGCCAGGACGCGGACGTCGGTCGCGATCTCCTCGCTGCCGCCGATCCGCTGGACGCGCCGCGACTCGAGCGCGCGCAGCAGCTTGACCTGCAGGGGCAGCGGCATCTCCGTGATCTCGTCGAGGAAGAGCGTCCCCCCGTGCGCCCGCTCGAGGATGCCCGCCTGCGTCTTCGCGGCGCCGGTGAAGCTGCCGCGCTCGTGGCCGAAGAGCTCGCTCTCGATCAGGGAGTCGGGGATCGCGCCGCAATTGACCGGGACGAGCGGGGCGTCGCGCCGCGCGCTGAGCTCGTGGATCGCCTGCGCGACGACCTCCTTGCCCGTGCCGCTCTCCCCCTCGATCAGGACCGAAGCCTCGGTCGGAGCGACGCGCTCGATCTCCTCGACCAGGGTCGCGATCGCGCGCGAGTTCCCGAGCAGGGCGGCGGGCCCGTCGTCGGCCGCGTCGACGCGGCGATCCCTCACCAGCCGCAGCGGCCGGTCGACCTTCGGTTCGTACAGCCGCGGAGCCTCGGCGTGCTGCGCGGCCGTGGAGAGAGGCGGGGTCATGCCTTCACGGACGGTTGTTCAATCGGGAACGGATCAGAGGAAAAACATGCACCAGCGCCGCAGGGTCCGCAGAGACCCGGGCCACCGAGCCCGCGTACTCCTTTCCTTTGGGTGAGGAGCTTGCGGGGGGGGTCCCCGTCCTGAAGAGGTCCAAGACGGAAGGAAGGACCGGACGTCCGCAAGCGTCCCTTCACGCTCCCCTCCTTCCGGAAGGAGACCCGACCATGAACAGCGCCGGGAACAGCGCCGCCAGCAACGCTGCGGCTGCCCATGGCAGCAACGGGAACGGCACGATCGCGCCGTGCGCCGAAGCGCCGAAGTCCGTCGGCCGCAACGAAGACCTCGCGTTCCATCCCAGCCTCGAGCCGAGCTTCGGCGTCGAGGTCGAGCTGCAGATCCTCGATCGCGAGAGCGGCGATCTCGCGCCGGGGGCGGTCCGCATCCTCAAGGCGTGCGAGGACGACGGCGTGGCCGGGACCACCTGCGAGCTGATGCAGTCGATGCTCGAGGTGAAGACCGGCATCTGCAGCACCGTCGACGAGGCGCGCGACCAGCTGGTGGCGCGCATCGGCCGCGTGCGCAACATCGCGACGTCGCTCGGCTACGAGCTCGCGATGGCGAGCACGCACCCGTTCCACCACGCGACCACGAGCACGATCTTCCCCGACGAGCGCTACGCGAAGATCCTCGAGCGGCTGCAGTGGCTCACCTACCAGCGGGTGATGTTCGGGTTGCACGTGCACGTCGGCATGCCCGACGGCGACACGGCGATCGGCGTCACCAACCTGCTGGTGCGCTACCTGCCGCACCTGATCGCGCTCTCGGCCAACTCGCCGTTCTGGCAGGGGGTCGACACCGGGCTCGCGTCGACGCGCGTCGCGCTCTACCGCCTGCTGCCGCACGCCGGCATCCCGCAGTACTTCGGGGACTGGAAGGCGTTCCGCCACTACTGCCGCGTGATGCTCGACTGCAAGACGATCTCGTCCTTCAAGGACATCTACTGGGACATCCGGCCGCGCCCCGACTTCGGCACGATCGAGATCCGGATCTGCGACATCCCGCCGACGCTGACCGAGACGCTGCGGCTGGTCGCGCTGATCCGGACGCTGGCGGTCGCGTCGCTGCGCCTCGTGAAGGAGCGACCGCGCGTGCGGCGCGGCGCGGAGCGGCGCCACTGGATCGCGGTCGAGAACAAGTGGCTCGCGACGCGCTACGGCCTCAAGGCGACGTTCGTCCGCACGCCGAGCGGCAAGCGGCGCGGGCTGGCGCAGGACGTGGCCGAGCTGGTCGAGAAGCTGCTGCCGGTCGCGCGCGAGCGCGGCGACGACAAGTACCTCGCGGCGCTCCGCCACCCCGAGAAGTACGAGACGGGCGCCGACCGGCAGCGCAAGCACTTCCGCGAGCACGGCGACTGGAAGCGGCTCGCGATGTACCTCTCCGAGGAGCTCGCGCGCGACCTGCAGGCGCTGAAGGGCGTCGCCGCGCCGCAGCCGGCCGCGGAGGCGCACGCCTCCTCATGAGTAGCGGCGCAGGACGTCGTCGAGCTCCTCGCCCACCTCGACCACCACCTTCTCGAACTCCGCGGGCGTGAGCTCGAGGCGGTCGAGGACGGCGCTGCCCCGGGGGAGGAGCAGGCCGGGATCCTCGTCGTCCATCCCGTCGACCGGGGGCTCCGACCCCTCCTTCGCCCGCGCCGCCTCGGCGCGGTGGGCGACGAGATCGGCCATGTGGACGACCGACGCGATGGCGTCGTCGGTCTCGAGCGGCATGTGGTGGTAGGTGATCGCCGTCACCAGGCGCTCGGGGAGCTGCCAGTGCGACGCGACCACGCCGCCGAGCGCGGAGTGGTCGAGCCCGGCCACCTCGACCTCGGCTTCGGGCGTGTCGAGGCGGCGCAGGCCGTGCGCGTCGCGCGGCACGTTCTTCTCGCGCGCGGCGAGGACGCGGCCCATCACGAGCTTGCCGACGTCGTGCAGGAGCGCGCCGGCGAACGCCTCGACCGGCACCTCGACGTCGGTCATGGAGTCGAGCACGCTCGCGGCGAGCGCCGACGCGACCGAGTGCTTCCAGAGGTCGCCCTCGCGCAGACCGTAGAGCGGCAGCGGCTGGGAGAGCCGCCGCTGCACGCCCGCGCCCATCACCAGCGCGAGCACCGTCCCCGACCCGATGCGCATCACCGCATCGCGCACGGTGCCGATCGCGTGGCTGCGAAACCAGAGCGCCGAGTTGGCGATGCGCAGCAGCTTCGTCGCGAGCGCCTGGTCGAAGGCGACGCACTCCTCGACCTCGTGCATGCCCCAGTCCGACCCGGCGAGCAGCGCCGTCAGGCGAGCGACCGTCGGCGGAAGCGGCTCGAGCTGCTTCACGGCATCGACGAAGTCGCGGTGAAGATTCGACATGCGCGAGCGCTCGGTGTCAGACGGGATCCGTTCCGATCATCGACCGCATTCCGCGCGCGCTGGATGGAGGGCCGGCCGAACGGAAAGAAGTGCAGGACCGGGCACGCACGGCGTGGCGATCTCCCGCCGTAGACTCCGCGCCATGGACGAATCGAAGCCGACGCCTCGCGAGCTCGCGCTCACCGACGAAGTGAAGAGCCATCGCAAGGCGGGCCACCCGATCGCGCCGCTGCTGCTCAACCGCTGGTCGCCGCGCGCGATGACCGGCGAGCCGCTCCCGGAGTCGGAACTGATGGCGCTGTTCGAGGCGGCGCGCTGGGCGCCGTCGTGCAACAACGCGCAGCCGTGGCGCTTCGTCTATGCGCGGCGCGACACCGCGCACTGGCCGCTCTTCCTCGGCCTGCTCGTCGAGGCCAACCGCGTCTGGTGCGAGCGCGCGGCGGTGCTGCTGGTCGTGATCTCGCGCAAGAACTTCGAGTACAAGGAGAAGTTCAACCGCACGCATGCGTTCGACGCGGGCGCGGCATGGGAGAACCTCGCGCTCGAGGCGACTCGGCGCGAGCTGGTCGTCCACGGCATGGCGGGCTTCGACTACGACCGCGCACGCTCGGAGCTGCGCGTGCCGGAGCTCTTCGAGGTGATGGCGATGGTCGCGATCGGGCGCCGCGGGAAGCGCGAGGAGCTCCCGCCGAAGGCCGCCGCGATGGAGCAGCCCAACGACCGCCGCCCGCTCTCCGAGATCGTGCACGAGGGGCCGTTCGCCGCGCCGGTCGCGTAATCTGCCCCGATGAGCGACGCCGGCCCGAACCACTCGCCCGCGGCGAGTCCTCCGAAGGAACCGGAGAAGAAGCGGAAGATCGTCCGCCTCTCCGACGCGTGGCGTGAGGCGTCGGCGCTGGTCGTGGCGCACCGCGGCCGGCTCTCGTTCGGCCTCCTCCTCATGCTGTTCAACCGCGCCTGCGCCGCGGTCATGCCGTTCCTCTCCAAGCACGTGATCGACGACGTGATCGGCCGCAGGGAGGTCGCGCTGCTCTGGCCGATCGCGATCGCCGGCGGCGCGGCGACGCTGGTGCAGGCGGGGACCGGCTTCGTGCTGAGCCAGGTGCTCGGCGTCGCGGCCCAGGACGCGATCAACGAGATGCGGAAGACGGTGCAGGCGCACGTCGGCCGCCTCCCGATCCGCTCCTTCGACGCGACGCAGACCGGCGTCCTGATCTCGCGGATCATGACCGACGCGGAGGGGATCCGGAATCTCGTCGGGACCGGGATCGTCCAGCTGGTCGGCGGCGTGGTCTCCGCGGCGATCGGCCTCGGCGTCCTCTTCTGGCTCAACTGGCGCATGACGCTGATCGTGCTCGGCGCGCTCGCGCTGGTCGGCGTCTCGATGGCGTGGGCCTTCCGGACCTTGCGGCCGTTGTTCCGCGAGAGACGCAAGATGGAGGCGGAGACGACCGGGCGGCTCAACCAGTCGCTCGGCGGGGTCCGCGTCGTCAAGGCCTACGTCGCCGAGCCGCACGAGGAGCGCGTGTTCGCGACCAGCATCGACCGCCTCTTCTCGAACGTCCGCAAGACCATGACCGGCGTCTCGCTGATCGAGTCGGTGTCGACCGCGATCGCCGGATTGATCGGGATCATCCTGATGGTCGTGGGCGGGAAGGCGATCCTGGCCGAGACGATGACGCTCGGCGAGTTCTTCATGTACACGCTCTTCGTCGCGCTGGTGATCGGGCCGGTGGTCCAGATCGCGTCGATCGGCACGCAGCTGAACGAGGCATTCGCCGGCCTCGACCGCATCCGCGAGATCCGCCGCACCGCGACCGAGGACGACGGCGACGCGCAGCGCGCGCCCTGCCCGACGATTCGCGGCGACGTCGCCTTCGAGGACGTGACCTTCGAGTACGACGCCGGCAAGCCGGTGCTGAAGGGCGTCTCGTTCGTCGCGCCGGCCGGCTCGACCACGGCGCTGGTCGGCTCGAGCGGATCGGGGAAGACGACCATCGTCAGCCTCGTGATGGCGTTCCACCGGCCGCAGTCGGGGCGCATCACCGTCGACGGGCGCGACCTCGCGGGGCTCAAGCTGCGCGACTACCGGGCGCACCTCGGAGTCGTCATGCAGGACAACTTCCTCTTCGACGGCACGATCGCGGAGAACGTCGCCTTCTCCCGCCCCGAGGCGCCGCGCGCGTCCATCGAGGCGGCGTGCCGCGCCGCCCACTGCGACGAGTTCACGGCGCGCTTCGAGAAGGGGCTCGACACCGTGGTGGGGGAGCGCGGCGTGAAGCTCTCGGGCGGGCAGCGGCAGCGCGTCGCGATCGCGCGCGCGCTGCTGGCCGACCCGCGCCTGCTGATCCTGGACGAGGCGACCTCGAGCCTCGACAGCGAGAGCGAGGCGACGATCCAGGAGGCGCTCGCGCAGCTGCGGCGGCGGCGCACCACCTTCGTCATCGCGCACCGCCTCTCGACGATCCGCTCGGCCGACCAGATCCTGGTGGTCGAGGCGGGAGAGATCGTCGAGCGCGGCACCCACCTGGAGCTCTTCGAGCGCGGCGGCCGGTACCGGCAGCTGCACGACCGCCAGTACCATTTCGAGGCGGAGCGCTTCGTCAATCCTGGCGAGGAGCTGCGCGCGTAGGGGCCGTCGCGGGGAGCCGGACATGGGCCGGACGCTCGAATACCGGATCGGCGTGCGGAGCGCCTTCTCCGACGTCTTCACCAAGGAGGCGTGCGCGGCGCTCGAGGCGGTCGCGCCGCTCGACGACGAGCGCAGGACGGTGATGGCGACGCGCCTCGCACGGCGCGCTGAACGCATCCGCGAAAAGCGCCGCATCGACTTCCTGCCGGCCGACGCGACGATCGCGCGCACGCGCATCTCCGTGAAGGACGCCCGCGAGGGGAGATTCGAGGGCGGCGAAGTCCCGCGCGACCTGCAGCGCCAGTGGATCCAGGGCACCGGACCGGCCGCGCGCCCGCGCGTGAACACCGCCGAGGGACTGCGCAGCGTCGCCTACGCGCTCCTCTCGGGCGCCGACGGCTGGATGTTCGACGGCGAGGACGCGCTCGGCCAGGTCGCGACGATGTCGCTCGAGAACCAGCGCAACCTGAAGCTCGCGCTCGCGCGCGACCCCCTCTTCCTGCAGGTCGCCGAGAGAGTCGCCGTCGAGATGAACGACTGGGCGCGCGGCTTCCTGCAGCGGCCGCTCGTCGACGACTGGCGGGCGCAGCTCGGCTTCACGACGCGGATCTTCCGGCCGCGCGGCCTGCACTTGGACGACCGCCATGTCCGGCGCGGCGACGGGCGGGGCTTCTCGGCATCGCTGGTCGACGCCGTGCTCTACCTCGCGAACAACCAGGCGGCGTTGCGCGCCGCGGGCTCGTCGCTGGTGCTCTACCTGCCGAAGATCCAGACGGCGGAGGAGGCGGCGCTCTGGGATGAACTGCTCGCCGCGGCGGAGCGCGCGCTCGGCCTGCCGCAGGACGCCGTCCGCGTCTACGTCCTGATCGAGCAGGTCGAAGCCTGCTTCCAGCTGATGGAAATACGCGCCGCGCTCGCGCGCCGCTTCGTCGGCTTCAACACCGGGCGCTGGGACTACATCCACAGCGTCTCCGACGCGCTGTCGTGGGACCGCTCCTTCGTGAACCCCGACATCGAGTCGCTCACGATGACCTTCGGGTACATGCGCGCCTACGAGGACCGCGTGCGCCGCGCCGTCAACACGCCCGACCGCGCCGGCCGCTGCGCGCTGTGGCAGGGCGGCATGGAGCCCAACATCCCGGTCGGCTCGGCGGCGGGCGTGGCCGCCGGCATGCGGCGCGCGATCGCGGGCGGCGAACGGGAGCAGCGCGAGGGGGCGAGCGGCAAATGGGTCGCGCACTGGAAGATGGTCCCGATCGTGCGCCCGGTCTGGGAGCACGTCGGCGCCGACAACCAGCTCGGCCGCGCATTCCCGCGCCTCACCTACACGGCGGCGGACGCCGCCGCCCTGTTCCGCCTCGACGACGCGCCGCGCACCGTCGCCGGCGCGCGCGCGCTGGTGAGCGTCGGCCTGCAGTACGGAAACGCGTTCGGGCGCGGCTTCCAGGCGGCGGCGCTCAAGCCGGCCGACTCGTTCGGCAACGACGACGTGCTCTACCTCATGGAGGACATGGCGACCGGCGAGATCCGGCTCGGCATGCTCTGGGAGTGGCTGCAGAAGGGCGCGACCTTCACCGCCGACGACGCGGCGGCCGGCGTGAAGCGCGGCGACCCGTTCACCCTCGAACTGTTCCAGCGCCTCGTCGGCGAAGAGTTCGCGAAGCTCGAGCGCGCGCGCGACCGCGACGTGCACGACGACTCGAAGACGACCACGCTGCCGATCGCGCGCGCCGCGCTTGAGGCGTACGTGACGGGGGGCGGAGCGGCCCCCGGCCGCCCGCTCGCGAAGCCGCCCTGGTACGTCGACCTGCTGCAGCTCACGCTCGACCGGCCCGACCTGGCCGTCGCCAAGAAGCGCATCGAGGCCGCGCTCGAGGAGTTCCGCCACGACGGCGTCCGGCGCACCGAGAACCCGGAATTCGCGCCCGAGCCGGCCTGATTTGCCGTGGATCGACCCCGGGGGGCTCGCCGAAACTCTCGGCATGACCCCCCTCGAAGCCGAGATCGCCGAGACGCAGCGCTGGTTCGAGACGCCCCGCTTCCACGGGATCACGCGCCTGTACGCCGCGCGCCAGATCGCCGAGCAGCGCGGCACGATCGCCCGCGATTACACCATCGCGCGTGACGCCGCCGACTCCTTCTTCGACCGGCTGCGCCAGCTCTTCAAGGAACGGAAGAGCATCACCACCTTCGGCCCCTACTCGCCCGGCCAGATCGTCACGATGAAGCGGCTCGGCATCGAGGGGATCTACCTCGGCGGCTGGGCCACGTCGGCGAAGGGGTCGACGGCCGAGGACCCCGGCCCCGACCTCGCGAGCTACCCGTTGAGCCAGGTGCCCGACGAGGCGGCGGGGCTCGTGCGCGCGCTCCTCACGGCCGACCGCAACCAGCACTACCAGCGCTCGCGCATGACCGAGAAGCAGCGTGCGGCGACGCCGGTCCACGACTTCCGGCCGTTCATCATCGCCGACGCCGACACCGGCCACGGCGGCGACCCGCACGTCCGCAACCTGATCCGCCGCTTCGTCGAGGCGGGCGTGCCGGGCTACCACATCGAGGACCAGCGGCCGGGCACGAAGAAGTGCGGCCACCAGGGCGGCAAGGTCCTGGTCGCGAGCGACGAGCAGATCAAGCGGCTCAACGCCGCCCGCTTCCAGCTCGACGTGATGAAGGTCGCGGGGATCGTCGTCGCGCGCACCGACGCCGAGGCGGCCAACCTGATCGACGGCCGCGGCGACGAGCGCGACCAGCCGTTCATCCTGGGCGCGACCAACGTGAACCTGCCCTCCTACAAGGCGGGCTTCCTGGCGCTCACGCGCCGCTTCCAGAAGCTCGGGATCGCCGAGCTCAACGGCCACCTCCTCTACGCCGTCTCCGACGACGAGTACGCCGCGGCCGACGCGTGGCTCGAGCGCACCGGGCTCGCGAAGGTGGTCGCCGACGCGGTCGCGCAGCTGAAGAAGAGCGACGCGTCGGTCGAGACGCACTTCGACGCGGCGGCCTCGCGCTTCCTCGAGACGTGGGAGGCGGAGGCGGGGCTCAAGACCTACGGCGAGGCGGTCGCCGACGTCCTCGAGTTCCGGGCGAGCGAGGGCGAGACGCTCGAAGTGGGCGCCGCCGAGTGGCGGAAGTTCGCGGCCAAGGCCTCGGCCTTCGCCGCGCGCAAGAAGGCGCGCGCGCTCGGCGTGAACGTCGTGTGGGACTGCGAGCACGCCAAGACGCCGGAGGGCTACTACCAGGTGCGCGGCGGGCTCCACTTCGCCATCGCGAAGTCGCTGGCGGCCGCGCCCTTCGCCGACCTGCTCTGGATGGAGACGGCGTCGGCGAACCTCGGCGAGGCGCGCGAGTACGCCGAGGCGATCCACCGCGAGTTCCCCGAGAAGATGCTCGCCTACAACCTCTCGCCGTCCTTCAACTGGGACTCGACGGGGATGTCGGACGACGACATGCGCCGCTTCCCCGAGGAGCTCGGCAAGCTCGGCTTCGTCTTCAACTTCATCACCTACGGCGGACACCAGATCGACGGCCTCGCCGCCGAGGAGTTCGCGACGGCGCTGAAGCAGGAGGGGATGCTGGCGCTCGCCCGCCTGCAGCGGAAGTTCCGCCTGGTCGAGTCGCCCTACCGCACGCCGCAGACGCTGGTCGGCGGCCCGCGCCTCGACGGCGCGCTGCTCGCCTGCTCGGGCCGCACCGCGACCACCAAGGCGATGGGCAAGGGCTCGACCCAGCACCAGCACCTGATCCAGACCGAGGTCCCCAAGAAGCTGCTCGAGGAGTGGCTCGCCCTCTGGAGCGAGCACAACGGCCGCGCCGAGCCGCTGCGCGTCGAGCTGCGCCCGCAGCGCGCCGGCTCGGAGCTGCTCGAGCTCGCGCTCCTCGGCGCCGGCAAGGAGCGCGTCGCCAACGTCGTCTTCTCCCCGATCCAGGACCGCCGCGGCCGCAACATCCTCTCGATCCGCGACCAGAACACCTTCGACGAGTCGCTCCGCAAGAAGCGGCTCATGACGCTGATCCACCTCTACCTGGTGCACCGCTACGGCGCCGACTCGGTCCACTTCGTGACGCCGACGGACGACAACCAGTACCAGGCCGCCAAGATGAAGGAACAAGGGATCTTCCGCGACGTCACGACGGAGGTGGGGCTGATCATCGTCGCGAACGTGAACGCGGCGCGGATCGCGGAGCTGCTCGCGAGCGATCGCGTCGCGCTCGGGAAGCTCATCAAGAAGCAGCGGTAGGGGGCGGGGCGGGCCGCGGCGGGGGGAGTAAGTCGAGGGCGTCGAGGGCGGGGGTGACGAGGCTGCGGGGAGCAGGGGTTCGTGCTCGAACGCGCGACGGGCGCGGGCGGGTCGAGGGGCGGAGGAGAAAAAGGCTCGATGTACGGGCCACGCTCGCCCTGGACCAAAGATGGACGGGGGGCTCGCTCGGCATTCGGCGGGGACGGACACGACTCGCAGCAGATCCGGCTTCGGCCGCCGAATGCACGGTCCCGTCCCTCGACCTTTTTCTCCCCCGCCCCTTCAGCACCGTTCGAGACCGTCGCGCGACGACGCGACCTTGCTCCCCGCAGCCTCTTCGCACGGTCCTCGAACGACGTCGACATGCTTGCTGCGCCACGGACGTTGCACCGATCCAGGCTGCTCGTGAGGCGCTTCCCGGCTCATCGCTCCCGAATCATGAGCAGCGGTTGGTTCCTGGCCAGTGAATGGCCTCGAAGCAATGAGGGCGCCGTGATGCCGTCGTTCCGAATCTCCATGGGCGTCCGATCGCCGTTCGCGAATTGGGGGCGGGTCGGGTGGACGCCGAAGAGACGTGCCGAGTGCAGTGCCCGAGGCACGGCAATGACGTCGGACGTCGTGCGAGTTCGCGCCGCCGTCGACGTCCTTTCCTCGCTCCTCGCTCGGGAATGTGCGCTCTCCGGGGCCCCTCGCCGACTGTGCAAGAACTTCCTTCGCATCGGGTGATTGGATCGACAGGCGCCAAGGCCGCCGGCGCCGATCAACAAGACGTGTTCGACGTTCCTTCGGCACGCGCGACTCGCCCCGACGCGCGCGCGCCGGCGAGAGCGGACCTGCGAGCATGAGAGACACCACGAAACCCGCGACCCTCGACCCCTCGACGCACGGCGCAGCCGTGCCGGTGGAGGCGAGCGCGGGGGGGAAGGGGTCCGGAGCCCGCGCGATCCGCGTGCTCCACGTCGACGACGACCCCGACGTCATCGCGGCGCTGAGCATCGGCCTGCGCAGGCAGCGCTTCGAGGTCTTCAGCGCCGGCTCGGCCGACGAGGCGCTGCGGCTCCTCGCGAAGCAGGAGGTCGACGTCGTCGTCTCCGACGAGCAGATGCCGGGCACCAGCGGCTCGAAGTTCCTCGCCCTGGTGCGCAAGCAGTGGCCCGAGACCATGCGGATCATGCTCTCGGGCTGCACCGACTTCCGCGCGACGCTCGACGCGATCAACGAGGCGCACGTCTTCCGCTTCCTCACCAAGCCGTGCAGCTCCGAGGACGTCGCCTTCTGCATCAAGCAGGCGGCGGCGGTGAAGGAGGCGACGCGCGCCGCGAACGAGTCGGGCCGCGCGCCCGCGCCCGCCCCCGACGCCGCCCGCTTCACGAAGTGCCTCGACACCCTCTGGATGGCCTACCAGCCGGTCGTGCGCGCGAGCTCGGACGGGGTCTACGCCTACGAGGCGCTGGTGCGCAGCGACGACGCCACCTACGCGTGCGCCCTCGACCTGATCCGCCACGCCGAGCGCCTCTCCGCCATCGAGATCCTCGACGACCGGATCCGCCAGCTGATCGCCGCCGACCTCGAACAGGTCCCGGGCGGCGCCAACGTGCTGGTGAACGTCCACCCGCGCTCGCTGCTCGACGAGAGCCTCTACGCCGAGGACGGCGTGCTGCGGCGCGCCAGCCACCGCATCATCTTCGAGATCACCGAGCGGGAGGGGCTCGACTCCATTCCCGATCTGAAGCAGCGCGTCTCGCGCCTGCGCCGCGCCGGCTACCGGATCGCGGTCGACGACCTCGGCTCGGGCTACGCCGGCCTCTCGACCTTCGCGCAGCTCGTCCCCGACTTCGTGAAGTTCGACATGGAGCTGATCCGCGGGATCGACGGCTCGCTCACCAAGGCGAAGCTGCTCGGGTCGATGGCCTCGCTCTGCCGCGACCTGAAGATCCTGACCATCGCGGAGGGGATCGAGACGGCGGCCGAGCGCAAGCGCGTCACCGACCTCGGCTGCGACCTGCTCCAGGGCTACCAGATCGGCCGGCCGGCCCGCCTCAAGAGCTGAGGCGCTCGCCGCGCAGATCGCCCACGCGCGTCTCGAGCTCGCGCAGCACGGCGTCTTCGTCAGCCTCGTTGCCCGCCCGCGCCGCCTCCTCGAGGCGCGCGCCGATCCGCGAGAGCAGCGCGAAGCCGTAGGTCGCGCCCGAGCCCTTGAGCTTGTGGCCGGCGGCCGCGAGCCCCTCGTGGTCGCGCAGGACCGACATCTCGCGCAGGCGCGGCAGGTCGGCGGCGCGCCGGTCGAGGTAGCCGGCGGCCAGCTCGTTCAGCGCCGGGTCGACCACGACCGTGTCGACCGCGTCGACGATGGAGTCGTGCGTGCGCGCCGAGCTCGGCGCGATCGCCAGGTGGTGCTCGAGCGCCTCGTACAAGGCGTTGCGCGAGACGGGCTTGCTCAGGTGGCCGTCGCAGCCGGCGGCGAAGCTGCGGTCGCGGTCCTCCTGCAGCGCGTCGGCGCTGAAGGCGAGGATCGGGACGCGCGGCCGGCCGCGCACCGCCTCGAGGCTGCGGATCGCGCGCGCCGCGGCGTAGCCGTCCATGACGGGCATGTGCATGTCCATCAGGATCAGGTCGTAGCGGCCGGTCGCGCTCTTCGCGACGGCCACCTCGCCGTTCTCGGCATTGTCGACGTGGAGGCGCGTCCCCCTCAGGAACTCCTGCACGACGAAGCGGTTGTCCTCGGAGTCGTCGGCGAGGAGCAGCGTCCCCGACAGGCTCGCGGCGCGCGCCGGGTCGATCGCGGCGGCGCTCGTCTCGCTGCGCGCGCGCCGGCCGAGCAGCGTCTCCTCGAGCGCGCGCACCAGCTTCGCCTCGCCGATCGGCTTGGTGAGCTGGTGGGCGATCTGCAGCCGTTCGGCCCGCGCGAGGTCGTGGTCCTGGTGGTCGGGCGAGAGGAGCAGGATGGTGCGCGCGGCCATGCCGGGCACCTCCTGGATCGCCTCGATCACGCCGAGCCCGTCGATCGTGGGCATGCGCGCGTCGATCAGGAGCGCGTCGAAGGGGCGCTGCTCGCGCGCCGCCTCGACGATCGCCGCAATGCCGACGCCGCCGCCCTCCGCCTCGCGGACCGCGAAGCCCATCCGCTCGAGGCGGCGCCGCAGCACCGTCCGCTCGCGCACGACGTCCTCGACGATCAGGACGCGCCGCCCCTCGCCGAGCGGGTGGCCGGCCTCGCCGGCCGGCTCGGCCGCGGCGTCGACCGGCAGCGCCACCGTGAAGTGGAAGGTGCTGCCGAGCCCCGGCTCGCTCTCGAACCAGATGCGGCCGCCCATGAGGCGGACCAGCCGGTCGCACAGGCTGAGCCCGAGCCCGGTGCCGCCGTGCACGCGCGCCGCGCTCGCGTCGACCTGGGAGAAGGGTTCGAAGAGGTTGCCCGCCTTCTCGTGCGCGATGCCGATGCCGGTGTCCTGCACCGACACGTGCAGCCGCGCCAGCCCGTCGACCATCGCCTCGAACGCGACCTCGAGCGAGATGCCGCCGCGCTCCGTGAACTTGACCGCATTTCCGAGCAGGTTGAGCAGCACCTGGCGCAGCCGGTGGGCGTCGCCGACCAGCGCGCGCGGCACCGACGGCTCGACGTCGAGCGTGACGTAGAGCCCCTTGCGGCTGGCGCCGACCGCGACCACGTCGGCGGCGCCCTCGAAGAGCGTGCGCACGTCGAAGGGGGCGCGCTCGAGCTCGAGCTTCGCCGCCTCGACCTTCGCGAGGTCGAGGATGTCGCCGATCAGGCGGATCAGCGCGTCGCCCGCGTTGCGCAGCACGGCGACGTGGCGCCGCTGGCTCGAGTTGAGCTGCGACGCGTCGAGCAGCTCGGCCATCCCCAGGATCGCGTTGAGCGGCGTCCGGATCTCGTGGCTCATGTTGGCGAGGAACGCGCTCTTGGCGCGGCTCGCGGCCTCGGCCTCCTCCTTGAGGCGCGCGAGGTCGGCGGTCATGCGGCTCTGCGCCTCGAGCGCGAGCAGGAGCTCCGCGCGGGGCGAGGGCTTGCGCGCACGGGGCGACGGCTTGCGCGCCCGGCGCGGCTTGGGCTTGGCCATGGGGTTTCTCCCGATCGGGCCGCGGTCGCCGGGCAACACGGGGCCTTCCGCCTTCCGTCATCGGCTCAAGCCCCCCGGGCAGCCCTACCGAAAAAACGACGGAGGGGACTCGCCACGGAAGAGGGGGGGAGCGGCGCGATGGCGTCCACGCAGATCAGCCTCACGACGATCCTGAACGGTCGCGTGACGCACCGGCTCGAGTCGGTCAAGGACCGCGTCCTGATCGGGCGCTCCGCCGACTGCGACCTGCGCATCGACAGCGCCGACGTGTCGCGCATGCACGCGGCGATCGTCGCCAAGTCGGGGCGCCACTTCCTCGAGGACCTCGGCAGCTCGAACGGGACGTCGCTGAACGGCCGGCCCGTGCGGAACGCCGAGCTGCGCAACGGCGACATCGTCCAGATCGGCGACTACTCGCTCCACGTCGGCATCCTCGGCGCGACGGGCGCCGACGACCTTGCGCGCGCGCAGCAGCGCGAGGAGCAGACCCTCTCGACGCCGCCGCCGGCGCTCCCCACGACGCGCTGAGATCCCCATCGTGTCGCGACGCACGCCGCGCCAGAGAGCCGGGATCGGCCTCGCCGCCGCGGCGTCGCTCGTCCTCGCGTCCTGCGGCGCCGGCACCGCGGCGATCGCGAAGCTCCTGAAGAGCGGCGGCTCGAGCGCGGCGCGCCCCGGCGCGATCGTCATCAGCGACGTCGACGCCGGCAGCGCGCTCGACCGCAAGCAGTCGCCCGCGACGCTCTCGTTCCGCCTGACCGACGGCGCCGCGCGCCCGCTCAGCGTCGAGATCCTGGTGGTCCATCCGGGCGGCGCGACCGAGCCGGCGCTCCTCGTCGGGAACACCGACCTGACGGCGCTCGCGACGTCGCCGGCCGGCGTCGACCACCAACGCCAGTGGGACTTCGCGGCGCAGCTCCCGTCGGGGACGGCGCTCTCGAGCGGGCTCCGGATCATGGTCCGCCGCGCCGGCGACGCGAGCGGGCCGACCACCGGCCCCTTCGACGTCGGCAACGACCCGCCGACCGTGGCCGTCCTGTCCTCGCCGTCGGACGAGGTCGAGGGGCCGGTCGCGATCGACCTCTCGCTCGCCGACTCCTCGGCCGACCTCGCCGACGTCGTCGTCGAGTACGCCGACCAGGCCGACCCGTCGAACTGGAAGCCGGCGACCCCGCTGGGCTCCGACCTGCAGCAGGTGGCGACCTCGCCCTCCGGCATGCACGCCCTCTTCCTGTGGGACGTGGAAGCCGACGCACCGCAGCGCGAGTTCCGGGCGCGGCTGCGCTTCACGCCGTCCGACGCGTTCGACGCCGGCGTCGTGGTCGAGACTCCCGACCTCCAGCTCGACAACAACGCGCCGCCCACGCTGCTCGTCGACGGCAGCGGCTTCTTCGCCGACCCCGACTCGCGGCGCGCGATCCCGGTGCGCTACCAGCTGATCGACGCGGAGGGCGACGCGGTGCGCGTCGTCTTCCAGTGGGGGCCCGACGCCAGCTCCTTCCCGGCTCTGCCGGCGTCGCCGGCCGCGCTCGACGCGATCCTCGCCGACCCCGACCTGCGCCACCAGCACCGCATCGCGACCGAGGCGCCGCTCCTGCACTACGGCTGGCTGCTCCCGATCGACGGCGTGACGGCGCAGCTCCACGAGCTCGGCTCGTCGGCGGCGGGGCTGCTCTCCGAGTACGTCGCGGGCCGCTCGCTCGAGCTGCTCGCGGTGCCGTCGCCGCCGGCCGGCCGCGCCGCCGGCTGGGCCAGCGATCCGCTCGCCGGACCGGTCGCGGCGCTGTCGGTGGGGGACGGCCACGACGGCCTCGTGCTCGACCGGCCGTCGTCCGGCCAGTGGCGGCTGCGCGAAATCGACCTCGCGACCGGCGTCGTCGTGCGCGACCTCGCCAGCGGCGCCGACGGCGACCCGAGCGCGCTCGCCTACGGGAGCGAGGAGCGGTCGGTGCTGGTCGCGGCGGACGTCGCGGGCGCCTGGACCGTCTTCGAGATCGCGCTCGCCGACGGCGCGCGCACGCCGTTCTTCGCCGGCACGGGCGCCTTCGCGACCGGCACGGTGCGCGGCCTGGTCGCGACCGGAAAAGACACGCTCCTGCTCACGGTCGGCGACGCGCTGATCGCGGTCGACCGCGCGTTTCCCGGCGGCGCCACGGGACGCACCGTGCTGAACGGACTGGCCGGCCCGTGGGGCATCGCCGTCGACCCGCGCCACCCCTCGCAGCTCTACCTCGCCGAGGCGACCTGGGTCGATCCGGCGACGTCGACCGTCGAGGGGCGCGTCTCGATCGTCGACCTCGGCACGCTGACGCGCAGCGACCTCGTGAGCACCGGGCTCAAGCTCGCGCGGCCCGAGGCGATCGCGCTCGAGCGCGGCGGCGCGCGGCTGCTCGCGGTCGTCGACGCCAACACGGCCGACTCGACGCGGGAGCTGCGCTGCGTCGACCTCGGGACGGGCGGCGGCGGTCCCGCCTTCCAGGTGGTCGCCGGCCTGCCGCTCGACGTGGCCGGCCTCGCGACCGGCTCCGACGACCAGCGCCTCCTCGCGCTCCCGGCGGCGAACGACGTCGCGGTCGGCGGCGGCGTGCAGCAGGTGCGGACGATCTCGGCGGTCGACGTGGCGACGCGGCGCGTGACGGTCGCGGCGCCCTTCGTGCCGCCGCTCGACGCGCGCCAGGCGTGGCGCATCCGCGACGACTCCTCGCCGCGGCCGGCCGGCGCGAGCGTGCGCGGCGACACCTTCGTGTGGGACTCCTCCGACCTCCCGGCCGGCGGCTCGGTCGTGCTGCGCGGCACCGCCTACGACACCGAGCCCGGGCTCGCCACCGACACCGGCGTCCCGCGTCCGGTGCGCGCAGGACTCGACGTCCTCCCGGTCCACATCGGCGGCGTCGCCTCGACGACCAGCGTCGCCTCGCTCGAGGCGGCCGACCTCGACGGCGACGGCGACCTCGACGTCGTCTCCGCCAACCAGGGCGCCGACTCGGTGACGATCTTCTTCCAGGACAAGAGCCACAAGTTCCCGACCGCGCCCAGCGTCACGCTCATCGGCATCCCGCTGCTGGCGAGGATGACGCAGCCCGTCTCCGTGGTCGCCGCCGACCTCGACAAGGACGGCGACACCGACCTCGCGACCGCCAGCCACGCCAGCAACAACCTCACGATCGCCAAGCAGAACTCGCCCGGGTCGTTCACCGTGCAGGGGTTCAGCCTCGGCGGCATCACCGGGCCGACCTGCGTGGTCGCCGCCGACCTCAACGGCGACCGCCGCATCGACCTGGCCTGCTCCTGCGACGGCAGCAACAACGTCGCGATCTACGTGCAGAGCATGCTGGGCAGTTTCCCGACCAACCCGACGCTGCTGCTGAGCAGCGTCAACACGCTCGCGCCGAGCGGCCTCGACGCCGGCGACTTCGACGGCGACGGCGACGTCGACCTGGTCGCGTCGCTGCGCGGCAAGAACCAGATCGCCATCTGGCTGCAGGCGGGCGGCGGCAGCTTCCCGACGGCGCCGTCGCAATTGATCGGCGGGGCGGGCCTCACCGACGGGCCCGCGGCGGTGCGCCTCTTCGACGTCGACCGCGACGGCCGCCTCGACGTCGTCAACGCCAACCAGGCCGGCAACTGCGTGACGGTCTTCCTGCAGGCGACGGCGGGCGGCGTGGGGGTCTTCCCGACCTTCACGCTCGCCTCGTCGGCCGGCCCGATCGCGCCGCGCCACGTCGCGGTCGGCGACGTGAACGGCGACGGCGGCATCGACATCGTCGCCCCGAGCGCCAACGATTCGCTCGCCACGTTCCTGCGCGACCCCGCCGCCGGCACCTTCAACAGCGAGCCGCTGGTCGTGCACGGCGCCGGCGGGATCGTCGGCCCGGTCCACGTCGTGCTCGACGACCTCGACGCCGACGGGCAGATCGACCTCGCCTCGGCCAACCAGGGCGGCAACGACCTGACGCTCTTCTTCCAGCTCGGCGGCCGCAGCTTCACCGGCCAGTCGCCCGACCTCGTCCTCGGCAGCGCGATCGACACGCCCGACGTGCACGGCGTCGCGGTGGCCGACCTCGACGGCGACGGCGACCTCGACCTCGCGACCGCGAACACGGGCGACGGGACGATCTCGCTGTTCCCGCAGCTCGCGCCGGCGGTCTTCGGGTCGCAGGTGGGTCAGCGCCTCGGCGGCGGCGCGTCGACCGCCGGGACCAACGCGGTGGTCGCGGCCGACTGGAACGGCGACGGCCGCGTCGACCTCGTCGCGGCGAACCGCACCGGCAAGACGGTGACCGGCTTCGCGCACCAAGGAGACGGCACCTTCGCGGCCGCGGCGAGCTTCACGCTCGGCGCGGGCGCGCTCGGCGACCCGTTCCACCTCGCCTGCGCCGACCTCGACGGCGACGGCGACCTCGACCTCGCCGTGGCCGACGCGTCGGCGAACCGCGTCCAGCTGTTCCATCGCAATGCCGGCGCCTACCCCGCCGCGCCCGACGCCACGCTCGGGAGCAACGCGACCACCAAGTCGCCGGTCTTCGTGCTCGCGGCCGACCTGGACGGCGACGGCGCGTCCGACCTCGCCTGCGCCAACTCCGCCGGCAACAACGTCACGGTCTTCTTCCAGCAGCCGGGCGGCACGTTCAACGCGCTCCCCGACGCGACGCTCGGCTCGAACGGCACGACCAACGGGCCGGTCGTGGTCGCGGCCGCCGACCTCGACGGCGACGGCGACGTCGACCTCGCCTGCGCCAACCTGAACTCGAACAGCGTGACGCTCTTCCTCGCGAGCGCGCAGGGCGTCTTCCCGACCACCCCCTCGCTCACGCTCACCCACGCCTCGCTGCTGGCGCCCACCTGCCTCTCCCTCGAGGACGTCGACCGCGACGGCTCGCCCGACGTCGTCGCGGGCGGCTCGAGCAGCGACGCCTTCGTCCTGTTCTTCCAGTCGAATCCGGGCGTCTTCACGACGGTCGAGGTGGTGGGGGCGACCGCCTTCACGAGCTCGCCGCAGTCGCTGCGCGTGGTCGACGTCGACGGGGACGGCGACTCCGACCTGGTCAGCGCCCAGCCCGACCTCGACAACGTCCCGATCTTCTTCGGGGCCCATTGATGGACGCCCCCGATCGCGACGTCGAGGCGCCGTACGCCGGCGCGCCGGAGCGCGGCCGCGAAGGCGAGCTGGTCGGCTGCACCTTCGACGGCAAGTTCCTGATCCTTCGCCTGGTCGGCGTCGGCGGCTTCGGGGCGGTCTACTCGGCGCGCGACCTCTCGCTCGGTTGCGGCGTCGCGATCAAGATCCTCCACCGCGACGTCGCCGCCGACGAAGCGAGCCTCGCCGGCTTCCTCGAGGAGGTGCGCCGCCTCACGCGCCTCAAGCACCCCAACGTCGTCGACTGGAAGGCGCTGGCGCAGACGGCCGACGGCACGCCCTACTTCGTGATGGAGCTGCTCGAGGGGCGCGACCTGCTCGACCTGCTCGAGAGCGAGAAGAAGCTCGCGCCCGCCCGCGCCGCGCGCATCCTGCTGCAGATCGTCGACGCGCTGCGCGCCGCGCACCGCCTGCCCGACGGCGAGTGCCTGCTCCACCTCGACCTCAAGCCCTCGAACGTCTTCCTCGAGCCGCAGCCGGGCGGCCGCGCCGGGAGCGACTGGGTCAAGGTGATCGACTTCGGCGTGAGCCAGTTCCTCGGCGCCGACGTCGCGTACATCGTCGAGCCGGCGGAGTACTTCGACGAGCTCCCCGACGACCCCGGACAGACCATCCGCCGCCGCTCCGCCTCCGGCGCGAAGCTCGGCGACTCCGCGGGATCCGACACGGTCCGCTGCGCCGCCTGCACGCCCGAGTACTGCGCCCCCGAGCAGGGGGCCCACCTCCTCACCGGCGAGGAAGTCGTCGCGCTCGACGAGCGCGCCGACCTCTACGCGGTCGGCGCGATCGGCTTCCGGATGGTCACCGGACGCCTCCCCTTCGAGAACCGCGGCGACGCGCGCGCGCTCCTGACCGAGAAGCTCGCGCGCGATCCGCCGTCCGTCGAGGCGCTGGCGAAGGGGCTGCCGCGCCGCCTCGCGCGCTTCATCGACCGCTGCCTCGCGCGCGACCGCGAGCGGCGCTTCCGGAACGCCGAGGAGGCGTACGCCGCGCTCGACGCGATCGTCCACCCGCGCACCGGCCGGCGCGCGCTCGCCTTCGCGTCGATCGTGGTCGCGCTGGCGGCGACGAGCGGCTGGCTCATGCTCCCGCGCGACGCGGCGCCCTACTTCGACCTCTTCGCGCGCGAGTCCGACCACGAGCGGCTGCTGACCGACGACGTGCTGACGCTCGGCCCGCAGCGCCCCGAGGTCGTGCTGCGCGCGAGCGGCGTCGACCTCGCCGAGGGCGACGTGGTCCGCCTCGTCGCCGACCCCAAGCCCGAGGCGGGCACGCTCGCCGACTGGATGGCGACGTCGCTCGGCGCGGGCTCGCTGCGCGTGGCCGGCAGCGTCGCGTCGGAGCGCCAGGGCGGCCGCGTGCGCGAGGCCGTCTACGTCGAGGTGCGCCGCCTCTCGCTCGCGCCGCGCGACGCGCCGGCGCGCTACTCGCAGCCGTTCGCGCTCGAATGGCTCGGCCCCGACGCGATCCGCCTCGGGAGCGTCGACGTGCCGCGCCGCGACGGCCGCCGGCTCGACCCGAAGGCGCAGCTGATCGAGGTGGTGGTCGACGGCCGGCCCGAGGACGTCGAGAAGATCGAGGTGCGCGCCGGCGGCAGCCCGCTCCAGGCGCAGCAGGACGAGTCGCGCCGCGACGAGTCGCGCGGCGTCTGGCGCCTTGCGCTGCGCGGGCTCGAGCTCACGAGCGCGAGCCCGCCGCTGCAGATCCACCTGGTCGACAGAGCCGGGAACGAGGAGCTGGCGACCTGCCCGCTCGAGATCGTGACCGACCCGCTCGCCTTCGCGCGGGAGCCGGAGCTCTCGGCCGCGCTGCGCAACGGCGAGCGCTGGTTCGTGGCCGACCGCCGCCGCTCGCGCCTCTCCTTCGCGCTCTCGACGGTCGCCGACGTCGAGGTCGAGTTGCTCGAGGCAGGCGGGCGTTCGCTCGGTCGGCGCGCGCTCGCGTGCACGAAGAGCGTCGACGTCGCGCTCGCCGACTTCGGCTTCGATCCGGGCGACCGCCTGTTCAAGGGGGCCCTCGAGGTCCGCGCCTCCGACGCCGCCTACGTGCTGCGCGACGACGCGGAGCGGCGCGGCCGCGCCCATGCGCGGCTCGAATTCGACTGCAGCGACGCGCGCCCGCAGCTGGCGGTCGCGCTGTCCGGCCCCGACGGCGCTTCACCCGCGGTGCCGCTCGCGACGGACACGCCCGATGACGAGCGGGCGCCCTGGTTCACGGCGTCGCGCCGGATCGAGGTCCACGTGACGCGCATGGGGAGCGTGCCGCTGCGCGTGACGCTCGCCGTCGACGGCCGCGCCGTCACGCCGCCGCGCGCCGATGCGGGCGCGGGGGACGCCGAGGAGGTCGCGCTCGGCGGCCCCTCCGACGTGCTGGGGACGTTCAAGGTCGAGCTCCCGTGCGCGGGCCCGCACGAGCTCCTGCTGCGCTGCTGGCGCCAGATCGACGCCGACGACCGCCGCCGGCCGCCCGACCTCGAGCTGCGCGCGCGCTGCGTCGTCGACGAGACGCCGCCGCGGCTCGAATGCAGGGCGCTCGCGGCGGAGGAGCGGTCGCGCAGCGCGGGCGCCTGGCCGGCGGCGGCGCTCCTGACCGTCGACACCGGCGTCTCCGAGCGCACCGGGATGGCCGCGCCGGCGCACGTGCGCTTCGAGGTGGTGCGCTCCGTTCGCGCGAACGGGGCGGGCGCGACGGCGCCGCTCGCCGAAGGGGAGCTGCCCGCCGCCGCCGTCGGGGGCGAGCCGTGCGAGCTCGCGCTGCCGCTCCCCGTCGCCGCCGCGCTCGCCGATCCGCCCGCCTGGCCCGACGGGCGCTACGTCCTGCGCCTGGTCGGCTCCGACGAAGCGGGGAACGTCGCCGCGCCGGTCGAGCTCCCCTTCGAGATCGCGCAGCGCGGCCCGGTCGTCGAGCTCAAGCGGCCGCTCGCCGACCACGCCTGGGACCCCGACGCGGCGGGCAACTACGAACTGCGCGCCGACGTCGAGGATCAAAACGGCGTCGCCGACGTGGCGGCGCGCCTCGAGGTCGCCGGCCTCGCGCCGGTCGAGGTCGCGCTCGCGGCGGAGGGGCGCGACCAGGAGGCGGCGGCGCGCGAGTGGTCGGGCCGCACGCGCATCCCGCGGTCGTGGACGCAGCGCGAGGTGACGATCACGTTCACGGCGCGCGACCGGCGCGGCCGGTCGACCACCGTCTCGACCAAGCGCGAGGCCGACACGATCACGCGCATGGCGCCGGCGGCGGTCCGCGTGACGCAGGGCAACGCGACCCTCGCGACGCTGCGTCTCGTCCGCGGCAACCGCGACGTGCCCTACCGCTTCGGCGGCCGCAACGACGAGGACGAGAAGCGCCTCTTCGCGTCGGTCGGGCTCGGCTCCTACAATCGCCTGAAGATCTCCCGCTCGTGGTCCGCCGAGTTCCCCGCCGGCGAGATCGGCGACTACTACCTCGACGAGCGCGAGACGACGGTCGCCGACTTCCGCGCTTTCCTCGAAGACCCGCGCGGCTGGGCCGACGCGACGCACTGGCCGGCCGGAGCGGCGCCCGCCGCGCAGCGCCGCGCCGCGCTGCAGGCGACGCTGCGCGACGCCCCGCCAGGCCGGCCGGTCACCGACGTCACCTGGAACGAGGCGGCGGCCTTCGCGAGCTGGGCCGGCAAGCGGCTGCCGTCGTTCGTCGAGTGGGAGTACGCGCTGCGCGGCGGCGCGAACTATCGGGCGACGGCGTCGGGACGCGGCGTCGAGGCGGGCGGCGCCGACGTCACCCCCGACACCAGGCTGCGCGACCTGACCGGCGGCGTGAGCGAGTGGAGCGGCACCGTCGCCGACGGCTTCGACGGCGCCAACCCGATCCGCTGGGTGAACGACCACCGCGCGTGGTTCCTCCGGCCGCGCGAGCGCGCGTCGCCCGCCGAGGCGGCGGAGTTCTGGGTGGTGGGGGCGTCGTCGCGGCGCGCGCACGGCGACTTCGCCTGCGCCGACCGGCAGCGGCGCGACGCGCGCGCGCCCGACCGCGGCTTCCGCTGCGCGGCGTCGTTCGACGACGTGCTCGGGCAGCTCGAGAGCGGCGACCTGCAGCGGGCGCGCTTCAGCGAGTGCAGCGGCGAGGGGGGCGGCAAGTGAAGCTGCGCGCGCTGCTCCTCTGCGCCGGACTGCTCGCGCCGGTCGGCTGCACCGCGACGACCAGCGTCTCGGGCGGCACGCTGCCCTTCAAGGTCGCGGTGATCCCGTTCGACGCCGCGGCGCTCCCCGACCTCGCGTCGGAGGGAAGCGCGCCCGAGGGCAATTCGATCGTGCCGCGCTTCGATTCGACGCAGCTCACCGGCGCGGTGCGCGACGCGCTGCGCGGCCGCTTCGCCGACGCGATCGTGCTGCCTTGGCCGGCCGGCACGTCGCCCGAGGAGTTCCAGCGCCTGCCGCGCTCCGAGCAGGACGCGTGGTGGCGGCGGGCGTGCGCCGACGCCGACGCCGACCTCGTCCTCGAGTGCGACGCCAAGGTGCCGCGCCGCGCCTCCTACGAGCACAACGAGACGTTCTGGCTCAACCTGCCCCTCTTCCTGATCGGCGGGCCCTTCTGCTGGTTCGTCGACGACACGACCTACCGCGGCGAGGCGCGCCTCCAGGCGGTGCTGCACCAGGTGCTGCCGATCGCCGGCGGCCGCGCCACGTTCGCCGACGGCGACGCGGAGGTGGCGCGCTTCGAGGTGCGCCTCGACGAGGTGCGCCTCGACTTCCTCGATCGCGCGGAGCCGCTCGGCTACGTCTTCTCGCTGGTCGTCCCGCCCGGCCTGCTCGAACGCAACAACCGCCACGTCGAGGAGCACTTCGCGGCGGCGGTCGGGAGCGGGCTCGCGGCCGGGCTCGCGCGCCGCGTCGACGAGTCGTCGGGGACGATCCTCGCGACCGAGGACCTCGCCGACTTCTACCTGCTGCGCGACGTGAAGGCGGTCGCGCGCCGCGGCGAGGTGGTGGTCAGCGGCCACGTCGAGGTGCGCAGCGATTCCGCCGCCGACCTGCGCGGCTGCGTGGTGCGCTGCGGCGAGCGCGTCGTCGACGGGACGCTCTCCGAGGCGCAGCCCGACCCGGTGCTGAGCAGCGAACGCGCGCCGCGTTCGCGCATCGCCTTCACGGCCACGCTGCCGCACGACGAGGGGGCCGACCGCGTGCGCATCGAGCTGACGCAGGGGGGCCGCGACCCGATCGGGCGCACCTTCACCGTGCTGATCGTCGCGCCCGCCGCCGGGGGGGCGCCGGTGAACGGAACTGCGGCCTCGGACGGCGCCCCCGTGGAGCGCACGTCGGGCTGATCCGCGCGGCGCTACCGTTCCGTCTCGTCGGAGGCGGAATCGGAGAGCGACGATGGCTCACGCTCGAGGAGGCGCGACCCCGCGCGCAAGCCTGCGCTCGACCCTGAGAGCGGCGCGGCTCGCCGCGCTGGCGGCGCTGGGGGTACTCGGCGCGGGCGCCTGCTCGCGCGGCTCGCACCCACACGCTCCGCCGGTCGTCGCCCTCACGCCCGCTTTCGGCGGCCAGGCCTTCCCCTACGCCGTCGACCTGCTGCAGCACCCGAGCGACGACCACCGCTGGTACGTCGTCGAGCAGTTCGGCGCGATCGAGACCTTTCTCGACACCGATCCGGCCGGGACGCGCTCGACCGCGGTCACCGTCCCGAACCTGCTGACCAACGGGGAGAACGGCGTGCTCGGGATGGCCTTCGATCCCGCCTTCGGGACGAACGGCCTGGTCTTCCTCTCCTACGTCGAGAACGTCGGCGGCAACGCCGGCACGTCGAAGGTGACGCGCTACGTCAGCGCCGACGGCGGACTCACCTTCACGCTCGATCCCGGCCCGGACGCGACGGTGCTCTCGCTGCTCCAGCTCTTCAGCAACCACAACGGCGGCGACATCGACTTCGGGCCCGACGGCTTCCTCTACGTCGCGTTCGGCGACGGCGGCGACGCGGGCGACCCGTTCGACAACGGCCAGGACGTGAACACCTGGTTCGGGAAGATCCTCCGTCTCGACGTCTCCGTGCGCCCCTACGCCGTGCCGTCCGACAACCCCTTCGTCGGCGTCGGCGGCGCCGACGAGATCTGGGCCCTCGGCATGCGCAACCCATGGAAGATGGGGTTCGATCCGGCGACCGGGAGGCTGTGGGCCGGCGACGTCGGCCAGGACAACGCCGAGGAGATCGACGAGATCGTGCGCGGCGGCAACTACGGCTGGAACGTCCTGGAGGGAAACCTCGCCTATCCGTCGGGCGTCCCGTCGAACCCGCCCGGCTTCGTCGCGCCGATCGCGGTGCACAACCATCCGCAGTGCGAGGCGATCGTCGGCGGTTTCGTCTACCACGGCACGAGCGTGCCGGAGCTGCAGGGGCGCTACGTCTACGGCGACTTCGAGCAGGGGCGACTCTTCTGCTTCGACCCGAACGGTCAGCCGCCCGTCCCGAAGCAGATCCACAAGGCCCCGCTCAACATCGTCGCGTTCGGTCAGGGGCGCGACGGCGAGATCTACGTCGTCGCCTACGACAAACACGGCGTCGTCTACAGCATCGCCCCGCTGCCGTAGCGGCCCGCAGCGAACAGTGCGTTCAGGTCCTGGAACGGAGCGGCTCCGGCGAGCACGTCGAACGAATCGGCCGCCACCAGCGCGTCGGCCGCGGCGAGGAAGGCGCCCCACGCGACGCGTGCGAGCGTGGAGCCGAGCGAGACGCGGCGCACGCCGAGGTCGGCGAGGCTTTTCAGCGAGAGCCCCGGCGCCGGCGCCGAGACGAGGACGTTCACCGGCTTGGGCGCGACGGCGCGCACGAGCTCCGCGATCGTCGCGGGGTCGCGCACGCCCGGCGCGTAGAGGCAGTCGGCGCCCGCTTCGGCGAAGGCGACGAGACGCTCGAGGGCGATCTTCTTGGGATCGTCCGCCCCGACCAGCCACGCCTCGCAGCGCGCGGTGAGGACGACGCCCGAGCGGGCTGCGTCGCGCGCGGCGCGCGCGGCGCGGATGCGTTCGACGGCGTGCGGGAGCTCGAAGAGCGGCGCGTGCCTTTCGCCGCTCGCGTCCTCGAGCGAGAGGCCGGCGCAGCCGGTCGCGGCGCAGAGCGTGACGCTCTCCGCGACGCCTTCGGGCGTGGGCGCGTACCCCGACTGGAAGTCGACGTTCACGGGGAGCGGCGTCGCCGTGACGATCTCGCGCACGTGGGCGAGGACGTCCGCGCGTGAGAGCGCGTCGGTCGCGTCGGGCAGTCCGCGCGTGAACGAGTAGCCGGCGGACGTCGTGGCGAGCGCCTTGAAACCGCGGCGCGCGAGCGCGATCGCGCTGCCGACGTCCCAAGGATTCGGGAGAAGGAAGCAGCCGGCGGCGTGCAGCGCGCGGAAGCGCGTGATCTTCGCGGAGGGATCGGCGGAATCGAACGGGGGCGTCGGGGTCATGGCGGTCACTCGATGCCGGCGCGCTTCAGCACGGCGGCGAGGTCGTACTCGCCCGAGCGCGGCGCGCGGCCGAGCCGAGCGCCGGCGTCGGGGTCGTCCACGATGCGCTCGGCGGCGGCGTCCCATTTCAGCTTGCGCCCGAGCTTCATCGCGAGCCATGCGAGGTAGCAGGCGGTGAGGCTGCGCGCCGACTCGTCGATCGGGGCGACCGGTGCGCGGCGGTCGCGGATCGCCTCGAGCCAGTCGAAGTAGTGGTTCTTGCTCGCGGGCCAGCGGACCGCCTTCGCGCCGAGGCCATTACGCGCTTCGGGTGCGAGGAGCCGCGCGTCGCTCGCGCGCAGCGGCGCGCTCTTGGGATCGGCCGCCTTCGGGTCGCTCGCGGTCGCGCGCTCCTCGTTGCGCGTGCAGAAGAGCCAGCCGCCGTCGCCCTCGAAGCGCAGCCCGACCTCGAACTTCTGGTCGAGCACGACCTGCACGTCGCCGGGGTAGGCGAGCTCGACGTGGTAGTCGCGGTGGACGGTCCAGAGGTCGTTCTGCATGAAGGTCGCGCGTCCCTCGATCGCGAGCGGCCCGCCGCGCTCCCGGCCGAGCGCCCACTGCGCGATGTCGACGTGGTGCGCGCCCCAGTTCGTGATCATCCCGAGCCCGAAATCCTCGGTCGTGATCCAGCCGGGGCGGCCGGACAGGCTCGTCTGCGGATGGACGCGGCCCTCCATGTAGGGCTGCTCGGGGGCGGCGCCGAGCCAGCGCGCGTAGTCGAGGTGCTCCGGGACGGCCATCGGCGCGGGCGGCTTGCCGCTCGGCGAATCGCTGCCGAGGCCGATCTGGATCGACTTCAACTTCCCGATCGCGCCGTTGCGCGCGAGCTCGCTCGCGATCCGGAAGGCGTACCACGGCTCGTCGCTGCGCTGCTGCGAGCCGGTCTGCAGGACGACCCCTTTCGCGTGGACGACCTTGCGCAGCGCGAGCGCCTCGGCGACGTCGTAGGTGACGGGCTTCTGCACGTAGGCGTGCTTGCCGGCGAGCGCCGCGTCGACGGCGACGCGCGCGTGCCAGTGGTCGGGGACGCTCACGATCACGGCGTCGAGGCCGGGGCGGGCGAGCAGCTCGCGGTAGTCGGCGTACGTCGCGACGTCGATCTTCGATTCGCCCTGCTTCTGGTACGCCTCCTCGACGAGCTGCTTCCCGGCCGCGAGGCGCTTGCTGTCGAGGTCGCAGACGGCGACGATCCGGGCGAGGGGGGAGGCGAGGACGCCGAGCACGTCGCCGCGGCCCATGCGGCCGCAGCCGATCTGCGCGACCTCGATTCTCTCGAGCGAGGACGGCGCGCCGCGCCGCGCGCTCGCCGGCAGCCGGCGCAGGATCACCAGGCCGAGGGCAGCCGAACCCGATTCGACGAGGAAGGCGCGGCGGGACGGGCGACGCATCGAAGGCTCCTCGCTGAGGTCGGGCCGTTCAGTCGGGCGGCAGGCGGCGGATCAAGACGTTGCGGAAGGAGACTTCGCTGCCGTGCTCCTGCAGCAGGACGTGGCCGTCGCGCCACTCGCCGAATTGGGGGAGGTTCTTGTACTTGCTCTGCTGCACGAGCGCGCGGAAGGCGTCGGTGCCGCGCTCGTATTCGAGGACGCGGGTGCCGTTCAGCCAGTGCTCGACGTGCGTGCCGCGCGCGACGATGCGCGCCGTGTTCCAGGCTCCGATCGGGCGCGCCGGCTTTTCGGCGGCGGGCGGGATCAGGTCGTAGAGCGCGGCGAGCGTCCGGTTGCCGTCGCGGCCGAGTTTCGCGTCGGGGTGGAGCGCGTCGTCGAGGAGCTGGAACTCGCAGCCGATGGCGGAACCGGTCGCCGCCGGCGCGCCGCTCGCCGTGATCGGGCGCAGGTCGGGCTGCACGAAGTACTTGATGCCGCTGTTGGCGCCGGCCGTGAGCCGGAAGTCGACGCGCAGCTCGAAGTCGGAGAAGCGCTCGCGGGTGAGGAGGTCGCCGCCGGCGGCGGACTCGGAGGTGGAGTTGGCTCCCGCCTTGGTCGAGGATGGATTCGCGGGCGCAGCGGGCGGTGCGCCGACGGTCAGCACTCCGTCGCGCATCGTCCAACCGCGTTTCGGAAAGGTCTCGCCCGTCGCGCTGCGCCAGCCGGAGTCGCCTGCGCCGTCCCACAGGAGACGCCAGCCCGCGCGCGCCTCCTCGTCGGTGAGGCGGTTCGTGCCGGCACCGTCGATCGCGACCCTCGCATCTTGGGTCGCGTCGCTGTCGCCGATCCCCGTCGCGCCGCTCGGGAGCGGAAGGATCCGGACGTTCCGGAAGCGGACCGCGAGCTCGCCTCGGGGCGCGGCATTCAGCGCCTTTGCGTCGATCGCGTGCACCTGCAGGGCGAGGAAGCCGTGTTCCGGAGCCGCGTCGCGGACGTGGCCGCGCAGCTCGCCGTCGAGCCATGCGGTGAGCTCGGTGCCGTGCGCGACGACGTGCAGCCAGCTCCAGCCGTCCCGATTCCGTTCGTTCGCGAGCGCGTTCGCGATCTTCCGCCCCTGCTCGCTGAACGCGACGCCGCGCGCGCCCTGCTCGCCGTCGGCCGGATCGAGCCAGCCCTTGCGGCCCTCGTCGTAGATCCCGCCCGACCAGAGCCGTCCACGCGCGCCGTCGACGTCGATCTCGACCTGATGGCCCTGCACGCGGCCGGCGACGAACTCGCTGTGCACCTGCACGCCCGAATTGAGCGGCGCGTCGCAGCGGAATTCGACTTCGAGGACGAAGTCGTCGTAGCTCGCCTCCGTGCACAGGAACGAGTTCGTCTCGCCGGCGACGGCGTGGCCGACCAGGACGCCGTCGACGACCTCGAACTTGGCCGGACCGCGTTTCACCCAGCCCTTCAGGCTGCGGTGGTCGAAGAGGTCGCTCCAGGCGGAAGGGGCGAAGGCGTCGTCGAGGCCGACGCCTTGCCCGAGGGCGATGGGGCTCGCGAGCGCGAGCGCAACCGACGCGAGCGCGGCGACGTCCGCGAGGGCCGTCGCTCGCCGAAGGGTCCCGCTCCGTCGTCGAGCCAAGTGCGCGCTCCGTTCCGAATTGGGGTGAACCGGCGCGGCAGGTTAGCGCCGTCGGTCCGGCCGGGGCCGGGTCGTCGATTCGCGAAGCGGTGAACCCTCCCGCGCTCGGCGCGGCATCCGTGCAAAGTTCGGAAACCTGGACGGGCGCGCGGCCGCAGCGTTAAGGAGGAGATCGTGAGTCTGCCCCCCATGTCCTTCCCGCAATCGGCGGACGAGCTACTGCGCCATGCCGCGTGGGTGCGTCGCGTCGCGCGCGCACTCGTCCGCGGAGCCGATCGCGTCGACGACCTCGAGCAGGAAACGTGGCTCGCCGCGCTCTCCCGTCCGCCGCGCCATGGAGGCGACAAGCGGAGCTGGCTCGGCGCCGTGACGCGCAACGTCGCGCGCCACCTCTTTCGGGGTGAAGCGACACGCGCACGCCATGAGCAGGCGCAGGCGCAGATCCAAGGGACCGCTCGCGCCTCGCCCGCCACCGCACCCGCCGCCGGCGAGATCGTCGCGCGCGCCGAGATCCAGCAGCGCGTCGCAGCTGCGGTGCTCGCGCTCGAGGAGCCCTACAAGTCGACGCTGCTCGCGCGCTACTTCGACGAGCTCCCGCCGACCGAGATCGCTCGCACGCTCGACGTGAGCGTGGAGACGGTGAAGACGCGGTTGAAGCGAGGGCTGGCGCAGTTGCGGGAGCGGCTCGACTCGTTGAAGTGGAATGAGCCGACGCTCGAGGCAGCGCTGATGCCGTTGTGCGGGCCGATCGCCCACGTCGTGGTCCCGGCAAGTGCCAAGCTGATCGCGTCGGCCGCGACGATCGTGATCGGAGTCTCGCTCGTCGTGATGATGAATCGGCGCCCGGCCGTCTCTCGTACGGGCGCAGCGAGCGTCGCGGCTCCCGCGGTCTTGGCGAGTCCGGTCGCACTGCCGGCGGCTTCCGCAGGTCCGATCGCGGCGAGCGGCGATCCGGCGCCCCAGGAATCGGGCGCGCCGGCTCGGACGAAGGAGAGCGCACCGGTCCCGAATTCACCCCCGGACGACGCGCCCGCGCACATGACCGGGAGGCTGTTGCTCCCGGACGGCAGCGGCGCCGCGAACGTTGCGTTGCGGCTGTACGGGTGGAAGAGCAATCAGGAGCGGGCACTGAAGTACGGCCTGCCGACGGACTGGAAGCCGATCGAAGTGGTGAGCCAACCCGACGGCTCATTCGCGATCGAATTCACGGCACCGCGCGCCTTCCAATTCGTCTTCGACGCGAAGCTCGACGGCTACGCCGCGCCGGCTTGGCGATGGACACAGATCGACCCGGGATCAACGAAGAACCTCGGTGACATCACGCTCTGTCGCGCGGGCACGATCCGCGGCCGAATCGTCGACATGAAGGGCGAACCGATCCTTCGAGCGGGATGGACGGTCCATGCCGACGGACCGAAGTGCGCCGAAGGCGACGGCGCCGATACGACGCGCGTCTACACGGCGGTCGACGCGACGACCGCGAGATTCCTCCTCGAGAACGTTCCTCCAGGCAAGGTCCAGCTCAAGGCCAATTCGCGGCTCACGAACTGGATCCAAGGCCCAGCGATCGACGTGCGATCGGGAGAGACGACCGACGCGGACATCATCTACGCCGGTTCCGACGTGGCGCATCGGATCACGGTCGTGCTCTTCGCGCGACCCTTCTACATCTTCGAGAGCGACGCGGCCGAGATCCTCCTCACCGGGAATGGGATCGAGCCGCGGCACGCGACGAAGATCCAGTTCAGCTCACAGTCGCACTCGTTCGACGACGTTCCGGACGGCCAATACACCGTCGAGATCCGTGACCCCAAGTTCCTGCCGTGGCGGCAGGATGGCGTCGCCGTCGGCTCGTCGATCAGCGCGAAGCTGAAAGGAAACGCGCAGATTCGACTGCACGTCGTCTACGCGGCGACGGGAGCAGAGATTCCCCGTTATTCGTTGCGCGTCCAGTTCGCAGGAAACACTCGGCCGAACACCTTCGAACTGGTCAAGGCGGGGGAGCCGCCCCCGGACGGCGGGCTCTTCGACGGCATGATCCCGGTGGAGCAGACGCTGATCGTCGAAGTGCCCGGCTGCGCAGCGTGTTCGCTGCCCCTAACGCCCCTGCCGGCGAATCAGGTCACCGAAGTCACGGCACGGCTCACGAAAGGAGCCACGATCTCCGGCGTCGTGCTTCGATCCGACGGTGCGACTCCGGTGGCGAACACCCGAGTTCACCTCGAACCGAATCGGGAGAGCGACTCCCCGAACTCCGGGCTCCACGTCGTCAACGGTGAAGCTCCGGCGGGAATATTCGACGCGGAATCGGACGCCGACGGGCAATTCGAATTCGCCTGCGTCCCTCCGGGCCACTACACGATCTGCAACGAAGACGCCCCGCCGCTCGAGGCTCGCATCGACGACGTCGACGTGCGCGAGGACACGTCGAGAGTCGCCGACCTCGAGCTCGTCCTGCCGCCGCGCGGGTACCTGGTCGGGCGTCTGATCGTGCCCGACGGTGCGACGTGCGCGGGGCTCGACGTGATCGCCGCGAGACCCGGCGAGACCGTCGAGCAGAAGTACGACCGCATCGTTCGCCAGCATCGCATGGATTTCCGACGGATGCGCGGGTCGTTCGACATGCCCGCGCCCCTCTCGCTCGCTCCCGATGGCACGTACCGCCTCGGACCGTTGCCTCCGGGTCCGACCGAAGTCCACCTCGCGCTTCCTCCAGTCCGGATCCCTCTTGGGGAGGGCGGCTCCATGTCGACCGGTGTTTCAGTGGAGTTCGCGCTGGCTGCTCGCATCGTGACGAAGGTTGGAGAGCCGGCGACCACGACGTCCGAGCCGGTCACCATCGTCGACGGAGCGGAGACGCGCGCCGACTTCGACGCCCGTGCCGTGTTTCCGGGCTGCTTGAGTGTCACCGTCACGGTCGACGGCATTCCCGCCGCGGGCGCCATCGTCGAGGTGCGACCGGGAAAGTCGACGAAGATGACGAAGGACCAGCTCTTGGGGGTCGATCGCCTGGCCGCAGGCCAGGTCCGTGCGGATGGCCGCGCGATCCTCTCGCCGATCCCGGCGGGTTCGGTGAGCGTGATCGTTCGCGGCGCCGATCAGTCGTGGTACTGGCGTGCGCCCCAGGACTTCGAAATCGCATCCGGTGTGGAGAGTCGCGCGGAATTCGTGATCGCGCTCGTCGCGGGGGACCTGCTGATCAAGGATCGCGCCACCGACCTGCCGATGCCGTCGCACTTCATCGACATCGGATTCGGGGACGGTGCAGCCGACGACTTCCCGTACTACGTGCAGTCGGACGCTTCGGGCCGGATTCACCTGCGCCTGCAGCCCGGTTCGTATCGGATGAGGGACAACGACACCAATCAGAGCGGGGAGGACGCGGTCCCGTTTGAATGGACGTCGCAGGGGCCGGCGGCGGACACGATCCGGATCCAGAAGGCGAGCGCATCCGAGTCGGAGAGTCAGGACGCGGGGAACAAGTAGGTCGGGCGTCTCGCTTACCCGCCCGCGAACTTCACCACGTACCCCCGCGCCTCGAGCTCCGCCTTCACCTTCTCGCGGTGGTCGCCTTGGATCTCGATCACGCCGTCCTTCACGGCGCCGCCGGCGCCGCACTTCTGCTTGAGGGCGCTCGCGAGATCTTCGAGGACGGCGGGGCGCGCCGCGATGCCGCTCACGGTCGTGACCGTCTTGCCGCGGCGGCCCTGCGTCTCGCGGCGGATCTTCACGAAGTCGCCGGAGCGGGCGCCCGATTTCACGGCGGGAGTCGCAGGCTTTTTCGTCGCGCTCTCCGTCGCCGCGGGCTTCGCGACCTCGCGCGGGCCGTCGGGGCCGACGGTGAAGACGATCTTCGGCGGCTCCTGTCGCGGCAGTCCCATCGTTGGCGGCTCCGGTCGCTCGCGAGCGTCGCGCGGCGCGGCGCTACTTCGCGCCGCCTCTCCGCAGGTCGCCGAAGATCGAGCGGCGCAGCAGTGCGCGGTCTTCCGGCGAATCGGTCACGATCTGCAGGAAGGCGATGCACATCTCGTCGGTGGTCTGCTCGCCGTGGGTGACGCGCTTGGGCGGGTCACTCGGGTTGCGGACGTTGGCGGCGGAGTTGTCGTAGCGGGCGTGCAGGTCGATCTTCGTCCCCTTCGCGAGGCGGATCGGCTGCGCGTAGAGGTACTGGCTCTGCCAGCGGAAGTCCCAGTCGTCGATCCGGATCAGCGGGACGACGGTGCCGTCGGGCGCGGTCGCCTGGACGCTCATCTCCTTGCCGAGGTAGTGCATGTGCGGCGTGATGCCGTAGAGCGTGATCGGGCAGGGGAGCGTCAGCGAGGCATCTCGCGTGTAGTCCGCCTCGCCGGCGGGGATGTCGATGGCGCGCGTGATCACGGCCGCGCCCGAGATCAGGCTCTTCACCGGCCCCTTCGCGAAGTAGAGCGCGAGGCGGTCGCGGTCGCGCTCGACCTTCCCGCTCGAGTGGTAGTGGACCTGCAGCACGACGTCGGCGCCCTTCGGCACGAGCCGGCCGGTCCCCTCCGGCATGAAGTGGGGCGAGGCGCCCGGCGCCCAGCCGCCGAGCCCGCCCGACGGGAGGAAGCCGATGCCGCCGAACGTCTCGTAGCCCGGTCCGGCGTCGCGCTCGTCGAGCTTGCGCGCGCGCTGCTGGTCGTCGAGGAAAAAGATCGCGTGGTGCACGACCGACGGCGCGCCCGGCCGGTAGTCGACGCCGACCACCACCTTGTCCTCGGTGAGGCCGGTCGGCAGCACGAAGCAGCGGAAGCGGTCGCGCCCCGCCGCCTCGACCTGGAACTCCTCCGGCATCTCGAGCACGAGGTCGGGCTTCCCGAGCGGCCAGTCGCGCGGGAACGCCGGCAGCGGCGGCGTCTCGGCGGCGTCGCCCTCCGGCGCGCCCGCCTCGGCCCACGCGGCGAGCAGCGCGAGCTCGCGCTCGCTCAGGCGCGCCGCGTCGAGGAACTCGCCGAAGCCGGCGACCGGCTTCCACGGAGGCATGAGCCGCTTCTGCGTCATCTTCGCGATCTGCTTGGCGTGGTGCGAAGCGTCGTCGAAGCTCGTCAGGGAGAACGGCGCGACCTCGCCGGTGCGATGGCACGAGACGCAGCGCGCGTGGAGGATCGGCGCGATCTCGCGCGCCCAGGTCACCGGGCCCTTCGCGGCGCCGCTCGGAGTCTCGACGAAGCAGCCGACCGGCTCGGTCGACTTCACGGCGGGCGCCTCATGACGCGCGACCGCCGCAAGGGCGTCGGCGAGCCAGCGGTTCTTCACCTGCGCGCGTTCCTGCCCGACGTCGGCGAAGGCGTCGTCGATGGCGCCGCGATAGGCGAGCGCGCCGTGCGCGAAGACGAACGCCTCGGGCACGTGCGTCGGACGGAGCGCGCTCGCGAGCTCGCCCGAGGTGTCGAGCAGCAGCGGCAGCGCGACGGCGAACTCCTTCTGGAACGCCAGGGCGCGCGCGCGCGGGAGCGACGAGTCGGCCAGCACGCCCAGGAGCTCGACGGGCGCGCCGCCGGCGGGCGCGGACGCCTGCGCCAAGCCCTTCGCGAGCTCGTTCAGCTTCGGGATCGACTTGCGGCTGATCGGGCAGTCGACGCCGAGGAAGACCAGCGCGAAGGGCTCGGCGCCGGAGCGGCCGCCGAGGCGGTGGATGCGGCCGTCGAGGTCGACCAGCTCGAGCCCCGCGACCGACGAGTCGCCGCGCGGCGGCGCTACTGCGGCGGTCGAGGCCGCGGCGAGCAGGCCTGCGACGACGAGCGACGCGGCGACCCGGCGCCCCAAGGCGACGCTCCCGTCACTTCGGCTGTGCGACCGTCCGCAGGTAGGGCTTGTGGGTCTTGAAGCCCTGCGGGTACTTCTTCTTCGCGTCGTCGTCCGAGACCGAGGTCGGGATGATCACGTCCTGTCCCGGCTTCCAGTTCACCGGCGTGGCGACCGCGTGCTTCGCGTTGAGCTGCAGCGCGTCGAGGAGGCGCAGCACCTCGTCGAAGTTCCGGCCCGCGCTCATCGGGTAGATGAGCATCGCCTTCACCTTCTTGTCGGGCCCGACCACGAAGACGGAGCGGATCGTCGCGTTGTCGGCCGCCGTCCGCTTCCCGCCCGTCGCGTTGGGGTGGATCATGTCGTAGAGCTTCGCAACGACGAGGTCGTCGTCGCCGATCATCGGGTAGTTGACCGCAGTGCCCTGCGTCTCTTGGATGTCGGCCGACCACTTCTTGTGGTCCGCGACCGGGTCGATCGAGAGGCCGATCACCTTGGTGTTGCGCTTCTTGAATTCGGGCTGGAGCTTGGCCATGTAGCCGAGCTCGGTCGTGCAGACGGGCGTGAAGTCCTTGGGGTGGGAGAAGAGGATCGCCCACTGGTCGCCGATCCACTGATGGAAGGAGATGGGTCCTTCCGTCGTCTCCGCCTTGAAGTCGGGCGCGTCGTCACCGATGCGAATGGCCATGGCTCTCTCCTGAATCCTCCGTGAAGGGGGCGGGAGTATACGCCGGCGCTCCGGTCGGAAGTCCGTTCCGGCCGATAGGAGCGGACGGGAAGAGGGAGTCCGCGCGATGCCGATCGATCTGCGACGCCGCGGCGGCAACGCGTCGGGACTTTCCGTCCCCGAGCTCTCCGTCATCGTCCCGACGCACGGCCGGCCCGACGCGATCGTGCGGCTGCTGCGCGCGCTCGCGCGGCAGACGCTGCCGGCGCACCGCTTCGAGGTGCTCGTCACCGACGACGGCTCGCGGCCGTCGATCGTGCCGATCGTGCGGCAGCTCGCGGTCCCCTACGCGCTCGAGTGCGAGTGGCAGCCGCAGGGCGGGCCGGGCGCGGCGCGCAACCGCGCCATCGCGAAGGCGCGCGGCCGTGTCCTGGTGATCCTGAACGACGACGCCGGCCCGTGCGACGACCTGCTCGCGAAGCACCTCGCCGCGCACGGCGACGGCGCACCGCGCGCCTTCCTGGGCGACTTCCCCTACGCGCCCGAGGCCGACGGCGCGCTCGCGCGCGCGACCACGAAGCTCGGCCTCCTGTTCCCGTTCGCGGCGCTGCAGCACGGCGCGCCGAACGGCGGGAACTTCTTCTGGACCTGCAACCTGAGCGTCCCGCGCCAGAGCGTCCTCGACGCCGGCGGCTTCGACGAGAGCTTCCGCGACCCGATCTGCGAGGACGTCGAGCTCGGGCAGCGGCTCGCCGCGCGCGGCGTCGGCGTCTGGTACCTGCCGGGCGCGCCGTGCCTGCACCACCACCTCCTCGACACCGAGGCGTTCGTGCGCCGGCAGATCGACCTCGGCCGCGGCATGGTCCGCCTATGGCGCAAGCACCGCGACCCGGCGCTCCTGCCCGGGATGGCGCGCGCGCAGGGCGACGAGGCGGCGCTGGCCGCGGCGTTCGAGTGCGAGCTCACGGCGCGCGCGATCGGCTTCGAGCCGCTCGCGGCGGAGATCGCCGCGCTCGACCGCGCGCCCGGCGCCACCCCCCTTCCCGCGCTGGTGGAAGCGGCGGTGAAGATCGAGCAGCGCGTCGGCTGGCTCTCCCAGACGGCGACCTGGCTCGGCTGCTACGCGGGGCTGCGCGATCTCGAGAAGTCGGCGGCGCGCCGCTGGCTCGCAACGCGTGTCGCGCCGACTTCTTCGCCGGATCCCGTCGCTTCGACCTGACGCGGTGCGCCGTCCGGAGCCGCCGGCACGAAGGCGAGCAGGTCCTCGGCGCCGCGCACGCCCGAGCTCCCGACGCGGGCGAAGAAACGGTGGCGCTCGCCGCGGAACGACGACGGCAGGAGCAGCGCGCACGCGACGGCACGGCCGAGCCTCGGGAATGCCTCGGGTGGGAGCGGTTCGTCGACGACCACGACGTCGAGCTCGGGCGCGCCGGCGGCACGGCGCGCGCACACGCGCTCGAAGCGGGCGATCGCCGCGGCGAGATCGCCGTCGGTGCGCTCGAAGCGCAGCACGAGGCAGGGCGGCGCGGCGAGGCGCGCGTCGTCGGCGAGCGCGACGATCGCGGAGAGCTCGCCCTCGTCGCTCCAGTCGGGCCACAGAAGCACTTTGAACGGCGCGTCCGACGCGAGGGGCCATGGCGGTGCGCCGTGCATCGTCGCGTCGGCCGGCGCCGCGCCGCGCCACTGCGCCAGCTCGCGGAAGCTCGCGACGCCGAAGTCGGCGAGCCCTTCGAGGAAGCCGCCGGCCCAGTGGTGGGGGTCGATCTTCTGCAGGATCTGCTTCAGCCCCTCGACGGCGTCCGCGGCAGCGCTGCGCAGCGGCCCACCCAGCGCGTCGAGCGTGGCGCAGTCGAGCTCGGCGAGCTGTCGGACCACGGGAAGGAGGCGCTCGACCGTCCCCTCCATGCGGCGCCGCTCCTCGGTGAGCGACGCGACCGAGGCGTGCAGCATCGACGCGAACGGCGAGCGCGCGAGCGCGGCGGGGTGCTTGGCGAAGAGGCGGACGTAGGCGCGCGCGACCGTCCCCTGGCGGCGCAAGAGGTCGTCGAGCGAGAGGACGTGGCGGTGCCACGCGCGCGCGGCCGGCTCGAAGACGACCGGCAGCCCGCGCTGGTGGAGGCGGATGCCGAGGTCGGTGTCCTCGCAGCCGTAGTGGTGGAAGCAGGCGTCGAAGGAGCCGGCGGCGATCACCTCGCGGCGCGGCGCGCTCACGTTGCAGCCCCAGAACTTCGTCCAGTCGTGGTCGACGCCGGGCCGCAGCCCGGCGTAGCCGAAGACGAGGTGGGAGCGCTCGAGCGCGCGCATCAGTCCGGTCGCGAGCTGCTCGGGCGGCTGCTCGAAGGTGCCCAGCACGGAGACGGGCGCCGGCGCGCGCCGCGCGTGGGCGTCCAAGTGGCGTTCGAGCAGGTCGGGGAACGCGATCGTGTCGTCGTTGACGAGGAGGATCCATTCGCCGCGCGCGGCGGCGACGGCGGCGCTGCGCGCCGACGCGAGCCCGCCGTTGGTCGTGCGGTGGATCAGCCGCAGCGGCAGGCGCGTCGCGAGCGAGCGGACCGCCTCGGCGCTGCCGTCTCCCGCCTCGTCGACGACGACGACCAGCTCGAAGCGCTCGGGCGCGAGGGTCTGGTTCGCGAAGCTCAACAGGCACTCGACGAGCGTCTCCCGGCGCTTCCAGGTGCAGATCAGGACCGAGATCTCGGGCGCGGCGGGGGCGGGGCACGCCGCCGCGGCGGATCGGACGGCGCCGTGCGCCGGCGAAAAACCGGAGAGTTCGCACAGCTCCCGGTAGAGCTGCGCCGCCTCGTCGCTCGTCACGGCGGCCGGCTTCGAGCGGCGGAGCCGTTCGTCCGGGAAGGCGGCGTCGACCGGCGCGTCGAGGTGGCGGGCGAGGCGCGCCGCGCCGTCCGCGTCGCGGCCGACCATCTGGTCGTAGTGGACGAAGAGCCAGCGTGCGCGCTCGTGCGGCGCCGCCTCGCGGTACTGGCGCAGCACCTGGCGGTACATGGCGCACCACGTCGCGAGCGCGCGCGCCGCGTCCATCTCGACGCCGGCGAGGTAGTCGGCGGCGGCGCACTCGCGCACGATGCTCGCAGCGGTGACGGCCGGGTCGCGGAAGACGACGACGAAACAGGCGTCGCCGAGCTCGCCGCGCCATGCCGGCAGCGTGTAACAGAAGCGCGGGTCCTTGAAGCAGAACGGGGCGCGCGCGACGAGCGCCCGCATGCGACGGCGCAGCGGCTCGGGCGCCGCGTCGACGGTCGCGTCGAGGCGGGCGAGCCAGCGCTGCGGGGCGGCGAGGCGCTGCGCGGCGGGGACGCGCGGCGCGAGCAGCTCCTCGTTGATGGCGTTGATCTCGGGCGCCTCGAAGAAGCCGAGCGGGTTGGCGTCGCGCGCGGGGTAGAGGCGGTCGCCCATGAAGTACCCGGCCTTGGCGAGCGCGCCGGCGACCATGCTGGTGCCGCTGCGCCCCGAGCCGAGGACGATGCAGTCGCGCATCACGCACTCCCGGTCGGAGTGAGCGGCGCGAGCGGCGCGGCCGACGTTCCGCGTCCGGTCGCGGCGCGCGCCGCCGCGACGACCTCTGCGAAGAAGCGACGCAGCGTCGAGGGGTCGGTGCCGTCGCGCAGCGGCCGCGCGGGGCGGCGCGGCGCCGACAGCAGCGCGACGTAGGCCGCGTCGTCGCGGTCGAGCGCGAGGATCCGTTCGATCAGCTCCGCGTCGCTCGCGAAGTCGCGCCGGTCGAGGAAGCAGCCCGGGTGGAAGTCGCGGGCGACGGTCGGGTCGCCCCAGTAGACCGGGACGCAGCCGCCGAGCAGCGCGTCGGGCAGCTTCTCGCTCGTGTATCCGGCGGCCGCCTCGTTCTCGAAGGCGATCGCGAACTTGCTCTCGCGGTAGAGGGAGTACTTGGCGCCGCGCTCGGCGGGAAAGGGCATGTTGTTGAGCGACGGGCCGGCGCAGTCGACGCGGCGGCGGCGGGAGAGAGCGCGCACGAACTCCTCGCGCATCGCGACGCGATTCTTCTGGACGTAGGCGCAGAAGCGCGTCTTGCCGCGCAGCAGCGCCGCGGGATCGGCGGGGGGCGCGTAGAGGTCCGCGGCGAGCCCGTGCACACGGTGGAGGCCGACGTAGTTCGGAACGCGCAAGTGGCGCGGATCGACCAGGTCGCGGCAGAACGAGAGGGCGAAGTCGCAGGTCGAGAAGTCGGGGCGGACGTTCTCGCCGGTCCAGAACAGGCGGACGCCGCGGGCGCCGGCCGTCGTCCTCGGGTCGCGGGGTCGCGTCGTCCGTTGCCCGTCCGGAAAGCAGGAGGCGACCACGAGGTCGGCGGCGCGCGCGTCGGCGACGACCTCGCAGCCGCCGGCTCCCGCGGCCTCGCCGAACTCGGCGAAGCGCACCGTGAAGTCAGCCGGCGCGAAGCCGGGCCAGAAGTCGACGAAGGCGACGCGCAGCGGCGCGCTCACGAGAAGAACCGCCCGTTCACGTAGAGCGCGTCGCCCGACGTGATCTGGCCGTCGGGGTGGCTCCAGACGTCGTAGAGGTGGAACAGGCGAAAGCCCGCGCCGCGCAGATGGACGTCGAGGTCGCCGAAGAGCGGCTGCCCGTCGTAGAGCGGCGCGAATTCGACCTCGGTCAGGACCACGCGCACGTCGGCGATCCGCTCGCGCAGGCCGCGCAGCGCCGCGAGCTCGGCGCCCTGGAGGTCGAGCTTCAAGACGTCGATCGGCCGGTCGAGGACGTCGGCCAGGGCGAGCGTCAGGACCTCGTCGGACGCGGCGACGTCGACGCGCTCGCCGTGGTAGCGGCGCTTGAGCGCGCTCGGCGTCAGGAGCGACGAGGTGACGTCGGCCTGGAGGCGGTGGAAGGTCGCCGCGCCGCTCTCCGCGGCGAGCGCGGCGGCGTGGACCACCAGCGCGCGGTCGTCCGCGAAGCGCGTCCGGATCGCCCGCGCGAGCTCCTCGATCGGCTCGAAGGCGTGGATCGGCGCGTCGGGGAAGAGCGCGCGCAGCCGCGCGACCGTGTCGCCGCGGTTGGCGCCGCCGTCGACGATCGTCGGTCGCTCGATCGAGACGAGGTCGCGCAGGTCGTCGTAGGGATCGCGCCGCGCCATGCGGCCCCAGGCGCCGGGGGCGATCGGGAGCGGCCGCGCGTCGCCGGCCGGCGCGGGGTGCAGTGCCTGAAAAAGCGCCTTCCAGCTCTGCCGGGCGACGGCGTTGCGCGGCTCGACTTCGAGGACCCGTGCGAAGGTCGCGAGCGCGGCCTGCAGGAGCTCGGACGACGGGACGGGCGTCGGCGCCGGCCCGCCCTCGCACGCGAAGCGGCACACCTCGGAGAGCTCGTCTTCCAGGGGCTCGAGCTGCGCGGAGTTCCGGTCGAACTGCAGGAGCCCCCAGCCGCGCAGCGGATGGTGGGGCGAGGTGTGCTCGGAATAGGCCGGGTAGTAGAGGCGCCAGTGGACGTCGGGCGCGATCGAGTCGCGGACGTACTCGAAGCTGCAGTGGCGGCCGTCGTAGCTGTCCCACCCGAAGCGCGGATCGTGCGGCACGCGGAAGTCGTCGATCAACAGGAAGCCGCGCGCACACCGGCCCGTGAGGAAGGCGACCTCGTCGCGCAGCGGCCACTCGAATCCGTGGTCGTGCGCGTCGAGCCACGCGAGCAGCGGCTTCGCGAGCGACGGCACGTGGTCGCGGGCAAGGCGGCGCAGCAGCTCCTGCGACGTCTCGCGATGGAGCGCGACGCCCGGCCGCACGCACGCGTGCTCCGCCGCGACGGCGTGCGCCGCGGGGTCGGGCTCGCACGAGATGCAGTCGAGAGCGGGGAAGCGGCGCGCGACGTAGCCGAGCGTCGAGCCGACGTTCGACCCGGTCTCGAGGAACGTGTGCGCCCGCGCGGCAAGCAGGTCGATCAGGCGCAGGAGGTGGCGATCGCCGTGGAAGCCGACCGGCAGCGGTTGCAGCGAGCGGGACGACATGCGGGCCCCGGGGCGAGGTCGATGGGAAGGGACTTCCCACTCTTCGGCGCCTCCCCGCGGCGGCTTGAGCGGCCGGGCGTCCGCCCCCGGGGGCCGGACGCCCTATATGAGGAAGGCTCGGGTCGGCGCCCCCGGGGATGGGAAGCGCGGGCGGGCGTCAGCTCAGCGCCGTGTAGATGCGGTGGACGTCGTCGTGGTCGTCGAGCGCCTCGAGGAAGGACTCGACCTCGACGCGCTGCTCGGGCGGGAGGTCGACGTCCTGCTTGGCGACGTAGCCGAGCTCGGAGACGCTCACCTTCCAGCCGGCGGTCAGCAGCGCCTTCATCACGACGTCGAGGTCGGTGCGGTCGGTGATGAAGCGGCCGCCCGAATGGCCCGGCGCAACCTCCTCGAGCGGCTCGACGTCCTGCGCGCCTGCCTCGATCGCCGCCGACTCGAGATCGAGGCCGGCCGGCGCGCGCGTCGCCTCGACGATGCCGACGTGGTCGAAGAGGAAGCCGACCTTCGCGCCGAGCTGGCCCTCCCGGAACAGGACGCGGATCTCGGGCGCCGTGCGGTTGCGGTTGTCAGTCATGCACTCGACGATCACTGGCACCTGGTGGGGCGTGAAGCCCTCGTACGTGACGAGCTCGAGGTCGATCTTCTCGCCGGTGAGCCCGGCGCCGCGCTTGATCGCGCGCGTGATCGTCTCGTTCGAGATCGACTGCTTGTGCGCCGCCTCGACCGCCAGCGCGAGGCGCGGGTTCATGGCGGGGTCGGGGGCGCCCGCCTTGGCGGCCACCGTGATCTCGCGCACGATCTTGGTCGCCATCTTCCCGCGCTTGGCGCCGTTGATCTCGCGCTTCTTCTGGAGCCACTGCCGTCCCATCGCTCGCCCTCGCTCAGGCCCGCACCGCGCGGCTGCGCGGCACGGAGCGGCGGCGAATCTACCGCGTGGCGCGGCCCGGGAACGCGACCGCCGCCGGCCCGCGGGGCCGACGGCAGCGCGTCTCAGGAGGATTTCGGTCCGGATTGCCGGTCGCGGGCGCTCAATCCCACCAGCCGGAGTTGCGCACTTGCGCGACGTTCGGCGTGAAGGGCGGGAGGTTCTCGATCTTGTTGAAGGCGGTGTCGTAGTCCCACAGGCGCACGGGCGCCGTGTAGCGGTCGCTTCCGTAGACCCACTTGCCCTTGGCGAACTCGGAGGCGTAGATCTTCACGAACGAGCCGAGGATCGCGCAGGCGATCCCGTCCCACTTCTCGTGGAAGCGCGGCAGGTTCTCGAAGCCGCCCGAGTAGCCCGCGCCGCCGGTCTCGTCGCCGCCGGTGATCATCGCGAAGTCGAAGGTGGTCGCCTTGGCGGTCGGCAGCGTGCCCTTGGTCTTCTTGTCGTCCCAGGAGTTCGAGAGCAGGTTCACCGCGTCGGCGATGACGGCGGCCGGCTTCTTGTTCGTCGTGTTGTAGTCGCCGCGGACGTAGACCGGGTCCTCGGAGATGACGGTGAGCGGCTGGCCGAGCTCGTAGCCGTTCACCAGGCGGATGCCGTTGGGCTGCGAGACGGTCGTGTCGGAGCGCGACGCGTAGATCGCGCCGTTCACCGGCAGCAGGCCGTTCTCGCGCAGGATCTTGATGTCGATCTGCGTGACGGTGACGGTCTTGCCCTCGCGCGCGTCGTAGAAGCTCCGCGGCGCGATCGCGCCCGTCGGCATCGAGACCACGTTGCCCTTGGCGTCGTAGGCGGTGAGGTCGCGGATCACGAGGTCGGCGGCGGCGTGGTAGCGCCCCTTGGTCGAGTCGCCGCTGCCCATGCCGACGTAGGCGTAGTCCTTGAGCGTGGCGTTCCAGGCGTAGTCGCCGTTGCCGGCGCCGACGTTCTGGAAGCGCTTGATCGAGCCGATCGACGGCGGCTCGACCGTCTTCACGCCGTGGTCGGCCGACTGCACCGTGCCGCCCCAGGTCGACAGCGCGCCGACCGCGAAGTCGGGCCAGTCGCCGAGGTCGGAGAGGTCGCCGTCGCCGTTCGCGTCGAAGCCCTTGAACTGGCTGTCGAAGCCGCTCGTGCTCGGCACGCCCTTCGACTTGAACTGACTCTCGCTCCACATGTCGTAGAGCGACGTCGTGCCGCTCTTCTGGATCTTGACGCTGCCCGACGTGAGCGAGCCGTCGTCCTTGCGCATGCGGAACATGTCGCCGACCGAGCGGAAGTAGTCCGACTTGATCGTGAGCGTGTTGCCGGCGCCGACGCCGACGAAGAGGTCCTTGTTGGTGTGCACGCGGCCGGAGATCGTCATCGACGGGCCCGGCAGCAGCTCGAGGTCCTCGTTGTAGAAGATCGCGTACTGGAAGATCGGCGTGAGGCCGATGTCGAGCACGCGGTTCACCGTGTGCTTGAAGGGCGTCGCGTCGGCCGTCGCCTGCACCAGCCAGTGCTGGTGGATCGTCTGGATCCCGACGGCGTCGGTCTCGACCGTGTCGGTGCCGATGTGCTGCGTCGTCCACGGGACGTCGTGCGGGCCGTGGTGGAGCGTGCCGGAGGCCGGCGGCGCGATCGTGTTCGCGACCGCGACCAGCACGGCGTGCTCTGCCGCGACCGTCGCGCCCTCGGCGAGCGTGCGCACGTCGGAGACGGCGCGCGTCGTCTTCGCCTGCCTCAGCTCCGCCTGGGAGCTGGTGAGCAGGGCCGCGGCGAACGCCGCGATGATCACGACGGCCGTGAGCGCGACCAGCAGCACGGTGCCGCGCTGGTTCCTGCGCGCGGCGATCCTCGGGGGTCGGGAGTTCCGGGGGTGCATCATGGGTACGGCTCCGCTCACAGTTCCTTCGTGTTGCGCAGGTTGACCGAGCCTTCGACCTCCGCGGTCACGCGCTGGCCGTTGGCGTTCGTCTCCTCGAGATAGATCACGATGTCGACGTTCCCGAACCGCAGCGAGCGGTCGTTGAACACGACGTCGAAGGTGATCGACCGGACCGACGAGCCGATCGGCCGCTGCTCGGTGAGCACGCCGCCGACGTCGGTGTTGCGGTAGAGCCAGGGGCGGCCCTCCGCGTCCTGCACGACGCGGTAGGAGAAGAGCTGCGCGCCCCACTCGAGGTCGCCGTTGGCGTCGAGCGGCGTGCCGTTGCCGTCGAGGTCCTGCGGGAGCTGGAAGACGATCTCGTCGGCCACGCGGTTGGCGTTGCGCGTGATGTGGTCGCCGACGCCGTTCCAGGCGAAGACCTCGTTCACGAGCGATTCGTCGGAGTAGTTCATGGTCGCGACGAGCGGGCCGCGCGGCGTGTTCTCGGGACCGAGCTGCCGCTCCCAGATCGCCGGGTAGTTCTGGCCGGCGACGTTGGTGAGCCCGCTCTTGCGCAGATCGGCGGCGATCTTCTCGAGCATGCGCCGGCCCGACTCCTGCAGCCGCGACTTCGAGCCGGTGAGCTGCCAGGAATCGCGCGCGCCCTTCATGATCTGCATCACGCCGCCGAGCACGATGGTCATCGTGCAGAGCACGATCATCATCTCGACGAAAGTGTGCCCGCGCGTGGCGCGGCCGCGGCAGCGGGCGTTCAGCGCGTGCGAGCGCATCGGAACGTCTCCTGCATCGGGTGGCCCTTGCGATCCCTCCACGTCGCCGTGATCGTGATGACCAGCGGGTCGGCGGCCGGATCGTCGTAGGTGACGACGATCGACTCCTCCTTGAGGTGGAGGGCGGTGAAGCGGGGGATCGGCTCGCCCGCCTTGTAGGTCGACGTGATCTGCGTGAAGGGCGTGCTCATCACGTCCTCCACGGCGGTCATCAGGTCGTGCGTCGCGACGTTCTCCTCGCGCGCCGTGTCGGAGAGGTCGGCGAAGGAGAGCATGGTCGGGAACGCGACCAGGGCGCCGACGGCGAGGATGGTCGTGGCGATCATGATCTCGACGAAGGTGAGCCCGGCGCGCGCGCGCCGTCGCCCGGCAGTCCGAAGGTGTGCATCCGAGGTGGGGGTCACAGCGCTTTCCGTGTTTCCCCGGGCCGGGGGCCGCGGTCCGAGCCGATCCGTGGGCTCGCGCGGGCCGTCGGGGGGCATCCGGAGCTTCGGAAGCGCCGATGAGCGACTGAGCCGGCCGCAGGCCGGACGGAAAACGTCTCCACTTTCCTTGCGCGCGGCGCCGGAAATGGAGCCGCCGGAGCGCGGCGGCGAGGCGCGCTCCGGCGGCGGATCGAGGCCGACGTCCGACGGGAAGTTTCGTCAGTATCCGAGGTGCAGTTCGAGTCCGGCGGTGAACGAGATCCCGAAGGCGGCGCCGGCGTCGAGCTCGAGCGCCTGGAAGTCGGCGGCGAGGCCGCAGAGCTGCGGGTCGTTCGGCACCGAACCCGCGACCGAGAGGCCGCCCGCCGGCAGCGCGAGCGGGATCCAGAGGGCCGGCGCGACGAGGATCGTCCCGCCCTTGTTGGTCGGGATCGACGCCTGCGCCAGGCCGAGGACGAGCAGCGCCGTCGTCGGCGCACCGAGCGAGTTGCCGACGTCCAGGACGAGCGGGCCGCCCAGGATCGGACGATTCTGCGCGACGAGCGACGGCACGCCGAACGTGCCCGCGAAGCCGCTCCCGTAGTTCGCCCACGCTGCCGACGAGCCGAGGCAGAAGACGAAGTCGTCCCAGCCGAGCCCGCTCGCGTCGGTGATGCCGACCATCTCGACGCGCGTCACGTTGTTGTAGGAGGTGAGGTCGACGCGCACCGGCACCGTCGGCGTGCCGGCCCCCTCGACCGCGAGCGTCGCGGTGAGGACGCCCGACTCGTAGACGTTCACGTTCGCGACCGGGCCGACGTTGTCGACCGCGACCGCGCTGAAGGAGAGCGAGCCGACCGGGCAGGGGAAGTCGACGTACGTGTCGCGCGTCCCGTCGGGCGGGCCGCCGACCGGTTCCGTCTCGATCACGTTGGGCTGCGAGCTGCCGGCGGCGAGGGCGACCGTCACGTTGTCCGAGCCGGCCGGCGCCGAGAAGGTCGCCTCGGCGAACTGCGTGGTCACCACGACTGGGGTCGCCAGCGCGTCGAAGTCGATCGTGATCGGGTCGCGGACGACGACGTCGACCGGGTCGGAGACGATGCCGTTCGCGACGACCTCGAGCTTCGCCGGCCCCTTCTCGACGGTCGCCGGCACCTCGAAATGGGTCGAGACGATCGTCGCGCCGGTCGCGATGCCCATCGTGCTCGGATCGTGGGCGCGCATGTAGGCGACGTGGCCGCTGTTCGTGAACGTGAGGCGGACCAGCGGATAGTTGGTCGAGACGTTGCACTCGTCGCCGTAGCTGCTGGAGGTGGTGAGGCCGTTCAGCTGCGTGCCTTCGAGGAGGTAATCGGTGGCGGGCAGGAGGTCGGTGGCGACCGCGGTGATGGTCGGCTTCCACGACGGGTCGGGACTGCCGTTGCCCGAGTAGAGGTAGATCGTGACGTTCGCGTAGAGGATTTCGCCGGTCGGCAGCAGGAGCATGCGGCCGTCGTACGGCGTCCCGCCGTTGTTGCCGGGATCCGGCCTGCGAGTGAAGCTCGTCCCGTCGAACGCGTAGAAGTGGACCGGCGGCGTCCAGTAGTCGGCCAGCGCGCAGAGCATGTTTCCGTTCGGCAGCATCGCGGCGGGCGCGTCGGACGCGACCATCTGCCTGCCGCCGAGGACGGGCATGTCGGGTCCGGCCGCCCAGGTGCCGACGCCTCCGGGCGTGCCGTTCATCGTGTAGAGCGCGGTGTGGGCCGTGGCGCCGAGGATGAAGGCGCGGCCGTCGTTGAGCGCCATGCCGGGTCCGATCTCGAAGATGCCGTCGACGATGTCGGCGGCGAGGTTGCCGGTGTCGACCCACGCGTTCGCCACCGGGTCGAAGAGCTCCGAATCGGGGTGGTCGAAGCACTTGGGCGTGACGATGGTGTCGTCGGGCAGCAGCACCCAGGTCTCCTCGGCGCTCGCCGTGCCGAGGATCGCGGGGCCGGCCGACCACGCCTTCGTCACCGGATCCCAGAGCGCCGTGCGGTTGTCCTGGATGTTCCCGATGAAGAAGCGCTTGTCGGCGAGCAGGGTCGAGGGCGCGTCACCGATGTAGCCCCAGCCGGTCGGCGGCCCGATCGCCTTCCAGGTGTCCGTCACCGGGTTGTAGATCTCCGCCGCGCTCCCGCCTCCCGTGTTGCTGTATTCGCCGCCGGCGATCAGCACGCGGCCGTCGGCGAGCACGCTCGACGCGTAGTAGAGGCGGTCGTCGTGAGCGTCCTGGACTTGCGACCAGGTCCCGTTCAGGTAGCTGCCGCTCGCGTCGGGCGTGAGCACCCACCAGTGCTCGCTGAAGTACTCGTTCATCAGCACGCGCCCGTCCATCAGGAGGTAGAGCGTGCTGGCGTTGACGGGCGGCTGATTCGTGAGCGGCTGCCAGCCGTTCGCGAGGGCCGCGGGCGAGGTCGCGGCCAGGACGACGAGGAGAGCCGGAAGATGCGCGGAACGGTTCATCGTCTCGACTCCAGCGGGGTTGGGCGCGGGCCGGGCGGGCAACCTACCTGAGCGGGACGGCGCTGCGAATCCCCTCGCTCGCCGCCGCGAGGGGAAGTCCGCGCTCGAGCCAGGCGGTGAAACCGCCGAGCAGCGGCCGGACGCGCGCGATGCCGTGCCGCTGGAGCCGGAGCGCCACCTGAGCGCTCGTCACCTCGTTGGGGCAGCTGCAGTAGAGAACCACTTCACGATCGCGCGGGATCTCGCCGTGGCGGTCGGGGAGCTCCTCCGGCCGCATCCGCAGCGCGCCGAGCGCGTTCCAGGCGTAGGAGAGAGCGCGCGCGCCGGCGACCCGTCGGCCGAGAGCGCGCCCGTCGCGAGGAGCAGGAGCTCGGCGGGGATCGGCAGCCCGAGCTGCGCGAGCAGCGTGACGAGGAAGGTCGCGGAGAGCGCGTGCGGCTCGAGGGCGTGCAGGGAGGCGCTCAACGACGGGAGCTCGCGCGAGGAATCATTCCGCGCGAGTCTCGCCGCGGCGGCGGCGCGGAGCAACCGCGCGCGGCACCGCGCACGCGGCCGGGTCAGCTCGCGACGGCCTCCGCCTCGACGAGCTCGGCGACCGGCGCGGCCGGCGCGGCCGGCGCGTCGGCGAGGACGCGGCACTCGGGCGCGCACGAGAGCAGCGTGAACGCGTCGAGCCGCCGCGCGAGCTCGTCGAGCGCCCGCCGGGCGTCCTCGGGCTCGGCCGCGGCGCCGTCGCGCGCGATGCGCCGCAGCGTCGCCACTTCGTCGTGCAGCCGCTCGAGCGAGCCGTTCAGCTCGCTCGCGGTCGACTGCAGGTAGTCGCCCTTGCGGACCTTCACGCCGCGCGGGATGCGGAGCGCGGCGAGCTCGCGGAAGACGGCGCGGAAGCGGTAGCTCGGCCCGGCGATCTTCTGCGTCTCGCGCACGCCCTGGCCGAAGAAGCAGAGGAACGAGCAGGCGAGCGGCAGCAGGACGGCGGTCGCGAGCACGTCGAAGCGGCGCATCGACTCGAAGACGCCCCAGCGCGGCGCGCCGCCGAACCAGCCGACCGCGGCCGGCATCACGATCGCCAGCGCGACGAAGAGCGCGAGGTTGGCGGTCAGCACGACGATCAGGCGCGAGACGAGGCGCAGCTGCATCTCGTGGTCGACGAGGGATCGCCGCCGGCGGTCGTCGTTCTCGGGGTCGCGCGGCGCGGGCTCGACGGGCTTCACGGCTCGACTCCCATCCGGGCGAGGAGGCGCCGGGCGCTGGCGCGGACGCGCGGATCGGGGTCGTCGGCGAAGAGCTCGCGCGCGTCGGCCTGGCCGATCGAGCTCCCCAGCCGCTCCAGCGCGTCACACGCCGCCATGCGCAACTCCGGCCGCGGATGGCGCAGCACCGCCGCGACGGCGCGCCCGACGACGGCTCCGTGCACCCTCTTTCGCCCGAGGAGCGCGAGCGACTTCAGGACTTCCTGCGGCTTCCGGGAGTCGAGCGACGCCTCGACGGCGGGCCACTGGTCGGCGAGCCAGCGCTCCTCGAACTCGAGCCAGGCGCGCCAGCGGTCGGCGGCGGCGGGGACGCACGCTCCGGTCGCGGTGGCGAGGGAGCGCTTCGCCACCTGCTCCACGCGCGCGTCGCCGTCGTCGAGCAGCCCGATCAGCGCCTGCACCGACTCGGGCGAGGGGTAGCGGCGCAGCGATTCGGCGACCTGGCGGCGCATCTCGGGCGAGCGGTCGCCGGCGTGCGCGCGCAGCAGCTCGGCGACGGCGGCGCAGCCCGCCTCGTCGCGCGGCGGGACGGCGTCGAGCTCGGCGACGATCGCGACGTCCCACTCGTCGCGCCGGCCGAGCAGCGCCGACAGCAGCGCGACGCGTTCGGCGCCGCGCACCTCGTGGATCGCGTCGAAGACGAAGCGCGAGAGGTCGGCCGGCAGCGCCGCGGCGAAGGCGGGCAGCGCGCGCGGCGCGGCGACGTCGGCGCGCAGCACCTTCACGAGCGAACTGCGCAGCGTGCCGCCGAGGACCGGGTGGTCGCGCAGCGGCGGCGGCAGCGCCGCGACGGTGCACCGCATGAGCTCGAGCGACGAGGCGCGGCCGAGGTCGCCCGCCAGCGTCACGATCGGCAGCGAGATCTCGAGGTCCGCGGTGCGCGCCGCCGCGGCCGCGACGAAGGAGTCGACCGCGACGGGGGGGAGCGCCTTCAGGGCCGCGAGCGCGAGGCGCTGCCCGTCGGAGCCCGTCTCCGCCTCGACGGCCGGCGCGCTGACGGCGAGCGCGAAGAGCGGCGCCACCGCCGGCTCGCCGAGCGCGACCAGCCGCGCGACCTGCACCTCGTCGGCGGCGCCGTCGCGGTTGCGCAGGATCTCGCGGACCGCGCGCGCGACGTCGGCGGGCAGCGCGGCCGGCCGCGCCGCCGCCGTAGCGTCGCCGCCATCGCGCGCCTGCGCGCGTCCTGCCGGGCCGCACAGCCCGAGCAGGAGCGTCCAAGCCTGGATGGTGAGTACCCCTCTCACATCGATCCCTCCCCAGGGATGCGCCCCGCCAGCGGGACGCGCCAAGATCCTCGCTCAGTGCTGCAACGCGCCGGGCTCCCACGCCAGGAACGTCAGACCCTGCTGGTCGCTCCTCGGAAGACCCGGCAGCGCCAGCGTGCCCGTCGAGATGCGCGGATCGAAGGTGACCATCATCCGCGAGTGCTGGCCGTTGTAGTCGCGGTTGATCGCGACCTGGTTGCCGGCGCTCATCATCCCGTGGAGCTTCACGATCGCCGAGCCGGTCGCGTTCAGGTTGCTGTCGTAGAAGTTGTTCTCGGCGTACATGTAGGCGCTCATGCTCTCGAGCGTGCCGAACGCCGGGTCGCCGAAGTAGATGTTGCCACTGTCGTTGACCGCCCCGTCCTTCATCGCGATCAGGACGAGGCCGTCGTTCTGCGCGTCCTTGTAGAAGATGTTGTCGCCGATGTAGATGTTGCCCTTCACCACGATCGTGAGGGCGAGCGCGTCGTTCGACGCGAACTGGAACGACATCGCCGACGGGTTGTTGATCCAGAGGTTGCCGTCGACGTAGTAGATCTTGTGGTTGCCGTCGCTGCCCGGTTTCCCCGCCACGCCGGCGAGCGAGACGATGTAGGGGTCGCTGCCGTCCGACTTCGGGTCGGTGTGCATCGTCTCGTACGGGTCCTCGAGGAAGAAGTCGTCCTTGGACGTGGACGACGTCATCGAGGCGCGGTCGCTCGGGTTCTTGCGGAAGATGTGGGCCGCGTCGGACTCGGGGAGCTGCCACGCCTTGCCGCCCGGCGTGCCCGACGCGTAGGTCGCGGTCGCGCCGGCGAGGTGCATGGCGACGTCGACGTCGGCGATCGTCGGGTAGTTCATCGCGGCGAGGTCGGGGACCGGCTCCTGGATGCCGCCTTCGCCGGTGATGCCGGTGACCTTGCCCGAGGCGCGCGCCGTGCCGTCGAGCTTGGCGTCGTCGACGAACTCGATGTCGCCCCCGCTGAAGATGTCGCCGCTGACCTGGTCGCCCTGCGCGCCCACGCCGCCGAAGTGCATCGCGTAGTTGGGGTCCTTCGCGCTGTTGCCGGCGAAGATCGCGTTGTCGAAGAGGGTCGGCGCGTCGAGCAGTGTGAGGTGCACCGCGCGCGTGCCGCCGCCGTAGACGCCGTTCGCGACGATGTCGATGGTCTGGTCGGCGTTCTTGGTGGCGCGCGTCCAGTAGGCGCCCGCGCCCATCGGGACCGGGTTGGCGGCGCTGCCGAAGTTGCCGCTGCCGCCGACCGCCAGCGAGTTCTGCGACAGGCGCGCCGCCGACTCGGCGAGGTAGAGGCGCTGCAGGTCGTTGCGCGACTGCGCGATGTCGAGGTTGCCGGAGCGGACCACGGTGATCAGCGAGACGCCGAGCCCGGCCAGGACGACGGCGGTCGCGATCGAGGCGACCAGCGTGCTGCCCGTTTCGTTCGAGGTGGGTCGCATGGAGGGGTCGCTCCGTTCAGTTCCGCGGGAGGACCGTGGTTTCGACCGTGCGCGAGAAGGTCGTGTTCTGCTTCCTCGCCTGCACGGTGAGGCGCACGCGGACCGATCCGTCGGCGAGGCGCTCGAAAGAGAGCCCCGCCTCGTCCTGCAGCCCGTTGCCGTTGTCGTCGGCGCCGTTCTGCACCTCGCCGAGCAGCAGGCGCGGGACGCTCGTCGCGATCACCGTGTCCAGCTGGCCGGCCGAGCCGAAGTTGCGCGAGATCACGATCTCGCCCTCGTCGGTGAGCCCGTCGCCGTCGTTGTCGGCACCGTCATTCGGATCGTTGGGATCGGGGCGCCACTCGATGCGCGTCACCGGGCCGAAGGTCGGGCCCTCGGGGTCGACCGCGACCGGGACCTGCAGGTCCATGAAGGAGCTGCCGAGCGGCGCGGCGGCGGGCGCGAGGGTCGCCTTGCCGGCCGGCAGCAGCGACTCGGTGATCTGGCGCAGCGCGTAGTTGGCGTTGCGCTCGAGCAGCGCGCGCGCCGTCGTGATCTGGCTGCCCGCGATCCCGGAGCGCAGGAAGAGGAAGAGCCCGCCGAGCAGCAGCATCGTCATCGCGAGGTTGACCGCGAGCTCGTGGAGCATGAAGCCGCCGCGTCGGGAACTCATGGCGCCGTGCCTCCCCCGAGCACGGCCGCGAAGCTCACGGTGCGCGTGCCGCCGCCGGCGATCGGCCAGTCGAGGCGGATCACGAGGGGCAGGATCTTGTAGTCGGCCGCGTGGTTCTTGCTGTCGATGACGCCGTCGCCGTTCAGGTCGCACGGGAGCCCGTACTCGGGCGCGACGATGTCCTCGCGCAGCGTCTCGTTGCCGGCCGCGTCGAGCGTGGTCGGCAGCCCGATGCTGCAGTCCATGGTCTTGGGGACCTCGAACGCCTCGGCGTCGGCGACGGCGGTGGTCGTGCCGGTGACCGTCTGCAGGACGGTCTGCGTCGTGCCGACCACGGTGCCGACGAGGCTGCCGCTGCCGCTGGTGCCGCTGCCGCTGGTGCCGCTGCCGCTGGTGCCGCTGGTCCCGCTGCTCAGGCTCCCCGGACCGCTGTTGTCGAGCCGGTACGCACTGAGGGCGAGCGTGTCGTCGGCCGTGGCGAGCAGCACCGTCGTCGTGTCCATCGTCCAGCTCGAGCCGCAAGCCGTGCCGGCGCCGTTCGGGTCGTCGGCCTTGTTGGCGTTGTAGGTCGGGAGGACCTGCTCGATCGGGAGCGCGAGCATCTGCTCGACCACGGCGCGCGACATCTCGTTCGCCGCCGCGACGGTCCGGCTCTCCTTCTCGAGCGACATCGAGGTGACGCTCGCCGCGAGGAAGCCGACCGTGGAGACCGAGATGACGACGATCGAGATCATCGAGTCGATGAGCCCGAAGCCCGCCTCGGTCGACCGGCGCCGAACGGGAATCGGCGCGAGGTCTGGCCGGAATCGGAGTTCCACGCCGCACTTTTTCATGAGGGAGTTCCCGTGCACCTCAGAACTCGCCGCGGGACGGATTCATCGCGCGGCACCTTCCCTAAGACTTCGAATCCGAGTCGGGGTCAAGCGCGAAGCCCCCCGGTCGGAAACTCCTTCCCTTCCGCGGGCGGCGTCCGAAAGTGAATGCAGAACCGCTGCGACTTCGCCGAATGGCAGACCCCTTAATGTCGCGGCCATGCACCTGCCGCGTCCCGCCGCCCCGCCGACGATCGTCGTGGTCCATCCGCGCGAGAATCGGCGCAAGTGCTCGGTCGAGCCGCTGCGCGCCCGTCCCGACTTCCGCTTCTGGACGTTCCCGGAACGGGGGGGCGAGCCGCTCGACGGCTACGTCCGGCTCGCGATCGGCGGCCCGCTGCTCGGTGAAGCCGACGCTCGTTCCGGGCTGCTCGTGCTCGACGGGACGTGGCGGCTCGCGCGGCGCATGGAGCCGTTCTTCCAGGACGTGCCGGTGCGCTCGCTGCCGGAGTGGGTGACGGCCTATCCGCGCGCGTCGAAGAGCTTCCCCGATCCGGCGCAGGGTCTCGCCACGATCGAGGCGATCTACGCCGCGTTCCTCGCGACGGGGCGGCCGACCGCCGGGCTGCTCGACCACTACCGCTGGGCGGAGCTCTTCCTCGAGCGCAACCGCGCGCGGCGCGCGGCGGGCGCGTGACGCGGGACTCGCGCCGCGCTCACCAGATGCGTGCGCGCGCCGCCTCGTCGCGCCACATCGCGTCGCCCTTCTTCACGCCGAACGCCTCGTAGAACTCGGGCACGTTGACGACCGGCCCGAGCACGCGCCACTTGGCGGGCGAGTGGACGTCGCTCAGCAGCGCCTGGCGCAGCCGCTCGTCCCGTTCGTGCCCGAGCCACGACAGCGCGTAGCCCAGGAAGTAGCGCTGCAGCGGCGTGAGCCCGCCGATCTTCTCGCCCTTCTTCCACTGCTCGGTCTTCTTGAACGCGTCGAGCCCGAGGACCACCCCGCCGAGGTCGGCGATGTTCTCGCCGAGCGTCGCGTGGCCGTTGATGTGGAGGCCGGGGAGCGGCTCGTAGGCGTCGAACTGCGCGGCGAGCACCTCGGCGCGCTCCTTGAACTTCGCCGCGTCCGCCTCGGTCCACCAGTCGGCGAGGTTGCCGTTCACGTCGAACTGGCGCCCCTCGTCGTCGAAGCCGTGCGTGATCTCGTGGCCGATCGTGCTCGCGGCCGCGTACCCGTAGACCACGGCATCGTCGGCGTCGGCGTCGGCCAGTCCGGGGATGATGAAGATCGCCGCGGGCAGCACGATCTCGTTGTTCGACGGGTTGTAGTAGGCGTTGTAGGTCTGCGGCGTCATCTCCCACTCGGTGCGGTCGACCGGCTTGCCGAACTTGCGCACGTCGTCGTCGAACTCCCACTTCGCGGCGCGCATCATGTTCTGCGCGTAGCTCGAGCGGTCGATCGCGAGCGAGCTCATGTCCTTCCACTGGTCCGGGTAGCCGACCTTCTTGACCATCCGGTCGAGCTTCTCGAGCGCCTTCTTCTGGGTCGCCTCGCTCATCCACGGCAGTGCCAGGATGTGCTCGCGGTAGGTCGTGCGGATCGCCTCGACGAGGTCGCTGTAGCGCTGCTTCGCCTGCGGCGAGAAGTGCTCGGCGACGAAGACCTTGCCGACCACCATGCCGAGCGCGCGCTCCTGCGCGTCGAGCACGCGCTTCCAGCGCGGCCGCTGCTCCTTCTGTCCGCTCAGCACGCGCCCGTAGAAGGCGAAGTTCTCCTGGTCGATGGCGGAGCCGAGGAACGGCGCGAACGACGTGACGATCTGGTAGCGCAGGTAGTCGCGCAGCACGGCGGGCGGCGTCGCCTGCAGCAGGCCGTCGAGCGCCGCCAGGAACTCGGGCTGCCCGACGATCACCTCGCCCGCGGCCTTCAGCCCGTAGCCGTCGAGCAGCGGCCGCCAGTCGACGTGCGGGGTCTGCTTCGCCTGGAGGTCGGCGACCGACATCTTGTTGTAGTTGGCGTACGGGTCGCGCAGGTCCTGGAGCTTGCGGCTCGCCGTCGCGAGCGCCGTCTCGAACTTCATGACGGCGTCGCCCGCCGCGTTCGCGGCCGCCTCCTCCTGGCCGAGCAGCTTCAGCATGCGGGCGACGTGCCGCGGGTATTCGGCGCGCGCCTTCGCGACCCCCTCCTCGGGGTCGAAGTAGTAGTCGCGGTTGGGGAGACCGAGCCCGCCCTGGTTCAGCTTGGCCGAGATGACGTCGCTCGCCTTCTCGTCCTGGCCCACGCCGAAGGAGAAGAGGGCGTCGACGCCGAGCGTCTGCAGCTCGGCGGCGACGCGCGCCGCGTCGGCGCCGTTCGCGACGGAGTCGACCTTCGCGAGCAGCTCCTTCAGCGGCGCCGCCCCCTCGGCGTCGGCCTTCGCCTGGTCCATGGCGACCGCCCAGAAGTCGCCGATCTTCTGGCGGTCGCTCCCGGCGGGGGCGTTCGCCTTGGCCGAGCCCTCGGCGAGCTCGCGCTTGATGGCGTAGAGCTGCTCCATGACGAGGTGGCCGATCGTCCAGGCCGACTCGCTCGGCGGGATCGGGTTCTTCGCGAGCCAGGCGCCGTTGGCGTACTGGAAGAAGTCGGCGCCCGGCTTCGTCGCCGCGTCGAGGTTCTGCGCGATCATGTCGTCGGGCTCCGGCGGCGGGACTCCGAGCGCGAGGCCCGTGAGCGCGAGCGCGGCGGCGACGGGGATCCTTCTCATGCTCGACGGTTCTCCCTTCTCGGACGGTTTACAAGGTCCTGGCGCGCGGCCGGGAAGCGCGTGAGCGTAGCCGCCGGTACGTTCCGCCGCGCCCGGCGTTCCCGCCCCTTCCTCGAGAACCTGCCATGCCGCACGTCGGACTCGTCCTCTCGCTGCTCGCCGTGCTCGCCCTGTTTCCGCCGTCGCCGCGCGCGGTCACGCGCGGGCCTGCCCACCAGGGGAAGGAGACGAAGGGGAAGGCGAAGGCGGCGCCCGCGATCGTCGACGGCGAGCTCGGGAAGGCGCTCGACGAGGCGGTGGGGAAGATCGACGCCGCCGACGGCGGCTTCTGCGGCGTCGTCCTGGTCGCGACGCAGGGGAAGGTCGTGCTGGAGAAGGGCTACGGCGTCGCCGACGCCGCCGCGAAGAGGGCGATGCCGCCCGACGCCCTCTACGACTGGGCGAGCGTCAGCAAGCAGTTCACCGCGGCGGCGCTCCTGAAGCTGATCGAGGCGAGCCGCATGGACGACGCGGCGCTGCGCAAGCTCGGCGCGAAGAAGCTGGCCGACGCGCTGAAGGACAAGAAGTGGAAGAAGCTCGGCCTCGACGACCCGCTCTCGCGCTTCTTCCCCGAGTGCCCCAAGGACAAGGCGGCGGTCACGCTGCGCCAGCTCCTGAACCACACCTCCGGCATCCAATCGGGCTTCAAGCAGGAGTGGAAGTTCGACGCTTCGAGCCGCGACTCGCTCATCGCCTGCATCCTCGGCCTGCCGATGGTCTCCAAGCCGGGCGGGAAGTGGGAGTACTCCAACTCGGCCTACTCGTTCGTCGGGGCGCTGATCGAGAAGGTGTCGGGCATGACCTTCGAGGAGTTCTGCGACGAGCTGCTCTTCAAGCCGGCCGGGATGACGTCGGCGACGATGATCGGAACGAAGGGCCTCGACCTCACGCGCGTGCCGAGGATCGCGCGCGGGGCCGGCTTCGACGACCTCCCCAAGGAGTACGCCTTCGCGTACGGCAACCAGCTCACGTGGGGCTACCGCGGGTGCGGCGGCGTGGTCGCCTCGACCCGGGACATGTTCCAGTGGGACCAGGCGCTGCGCGGAGGGAAGCTCCTCTCGAAGGAGTCGCTCGAGCAGCTCTACACGCCGGCGCTCCAGGACTACGCGCTCGGCTGGAAGGTGAGGAAGGTCGGTGGCGGCGTCCGCGTCGAGCACGGCGGCGGCGTGCGGGGCGTCGCGACCCACTATCTGCGCCACCTCGACCAGGACTACGTCGTCGCGCTGGCGTGCTCGTACGAGCCCAAGACCCATCCCGAGGAGATCGCCGACCGGCTGGCGCGGATCGTCGAGCGCCAGCGGTGATCCGGGAACGCCGGACGCGCGCCGAGGTACAAGCTGCGCCGCGCCGGGCCGCCAGCCCGCGCGCGCGGAACCCTGGAAGGAGTGGGCGATGGACCGTTCGTGGAACGCGATGAGGAGCCTCGGCGTCGCGCTGTCGGCGGCGGTCGTCCTGGCGTGCGCCGCCGCGCCGGCGCAGGCGCAGCGGCCGACGGCGAGCTTCGAGTGGCAGAAGCACGAGGCCGGCGTGACCTACGGCGTGCCGCGCGTCGGCAAGCACACGCTCGACGAGCTCAAGGTCGGGGATTCATGGCGGATGGGGGCGTTCAACGCCTCCAACCTGGTGACGACGGCGCCGCTGATCGTGGGGGACTCCGTCGTCGCCCCGGGCGCGTTCCGCGTGCAGGTGGCGCGGACGGGGGCGGAGAAGTTCGAGCTCCTGATCGAGGGCGCCGGCACCGCGGTCGAAGCGGGCGGCGACGACGTGCACGCGCCGGCCACGATGACGCAGGCGAAGACGCCGAACGAGAAGCTCGAGATCTCGCTCGCGCCGGTGAAAGAGCAGGCCGATCCGGAGCTGCGCGCGCTCGCGCTGCTGATCCAGTACGGCGCGCCGCAGCTCACCGTCCCGATGACGATCGTCGGGACGCAGCCGATGAAGGTGAAGGGCTTCGCCGCGCTCGACGTCTTCAAGCTGCCCGAGCCGTGGCTCTCCAAGCGGCTGGATCTGAAGAAGCACACCCCGGTCGCGACGCTGGTGCGCTCGGGCAAGGTGGGGAACGGCGAGTCCGACCGGCTCAACCTGATGCTGGGGGAGGACGACGTCGTGCTGATCCCGGCGATGCTCGCGCCGACGGAGAACAACGGCTTCGGGGCGATCCCCAAGCCCGACGGCCTCTGGACGTTCCAGGGCAAGGTGATCTGGAGCGCGAGCAAGAAGCCGTCGCCCCTCTTCCACGTCGAGAGCGCCGAGGTCGAGAAGGACGGCACGCTCCACGTGGTCGCGTCGCTCGGCGAGCGCAGCGCCGACATCCGCGTCGCGTCGGCTCCCGTGAAGAAGTGACCGCCCCGCCCCCCTTGCGGATCCGCGCTTGGCAGACTAGTCTGTTTTTCAGACCACTCGGCCCGGAGGGGCGGCCGCGCGGAACGGGAGCGAAGCATGGATCGCGAGCAGGCCGCGCGGGATCTCGAGCTGATCGGTCGCGTGCTGGAGCAGACGCGCCGGCGCGTCGACCCGCAGATGTTCCACATGATCGTCTGGGGGACGATCGTGCTCGTCTGGTACCCGCTGATGTCGTGGCTCCAGGCGGCCGGGCGGGGACGCGCCTGCCTCACCGTGAGCCTGGTCGCCATCGGCGGCGGCGTGCTGATCTCGGGGTTCCTCGGGTGGCGGCACGGCCGGCACCCGCGGCTCGCCGCGACCAACACGCTGCTCGCGCGGCGGCTCGGGCAGCTGACCGCGATCTTCATCGTGACCGGCGTGGTCCTGTCGTTCGCGGTGCCGATGCTCTCGCCCAGCGGGGGAGGCCGTTACGTCCCGCACGTCTGGGGGCTGCTCTACGCGCTCATGCTGATGACGCTCGGCGTGATCTACTCGCGCGAGTTCTTCTTCTGCGGACTGCCGAGCCTGCTCGCGACGCTCGCCGCGCTGCACTGGGTCGACCAGTCGGGCTACCTGCTCGGGCCGGCGATGGGGCTCGGCTGCATCGTGGCCGGCACGATCGCCGAGCGGCGCGTCGCGCGCTTGCGCCGCGAGCCGGCGGACGCGGCCGACGTCGACCCGCTCCATGCCGAAGGCTGACCCGTTCGATTTCGATCCGGTGCTCACGTCGCGGGTCCGGCTCGCGATCGTGTCGGCGCTGGTGCACCACGACGCCGAGTTCACGCAGCTGAAGGAGCTGCTGCGCCTCACGCAGGGGAACCTCGGCGTGCACGCGCGCAAGCTCGAGGAGGCGGGCTACGTCGCGGTCGACAAGCGGTTCGTCGACAAGAAGCCGGTCACCACGTTCTCGCTCACCAAGGAGGGACGCGCGGCGCTGGTCGCCCACGTCCGCCGCCTGAAGCAGCTCCTCGGCGAGTGAGCAGGAGTTCGCCATGGTCCCGTCCCGCATCGGCAGCCTCGTCCTCTGCACCTTCGGGCTCGGCGGTCTCGCCGGAGCCTTCGCCGTCGCGCGCACCGCGACGGGTCCGATCGCGCCGGGAGGCGACGGCGAGCACCGGCTCGCCCGCTCGCTCGAGGCGCTCGCCGCCGACTTCGACACGATGCGGCAGCGCGTTTTGCAGCTCGAGCAGCGGCCGGAGGGGGCGGCGCGCCTCCCCGACCGCGTCGAGCAGCGCGAAGGCGCGCGCGACGGCGATGCGGCCGCGACGCATTCCGCGCCGACGCCGGAAGCGAAGGATCCCGAGGCGGAGAAGCGCGCGGCGCTCGCCTCGGCGCTCGCCGCGGCGACGGCGCGCCTCGAGCCGAAGTTCGAGGCGCTGCTGCGCGCCGGACTGCCGGCGAAGGAGCTCGCGCAGCTGCTGAAGGAGGCGGCGGCCGCGGGCGAGGACGACGCGGCGATCGCGGCGCTGCTCGCGCTGGTCGAAAAGGACCCGGCCGACGCGCACGCCCGCTACGCGCTGGCGAAGGCGTACTGCACGCGCGTCATGCGCGAGTCGACGCCGGCCGGATACGAGAAGTGGGGCGACCTCGCGCTCGACGCGTGGCAGAAGGCGGCCGACCTCGACCCGCAGTATTGGGAGCCGCGCTTCGAGCGCGCCGAGTACCTCACCTACTACCCCGAGTCGGAGGGGAAGACGCCCGAGGTGATCGCCTCGCTCGAGGGCCTGGTCGCGCTCCAGGGCGGGTCGAACTCCAATCCGCGCTTCGCCCGAACCTACGCCCACCTCTCGCGCATGTACCTGCGCGTGGGCCACCGCGACAAGGCGCTGCAGACGCTGCGCGACGGGGTCGCCATTTTCCCCGACGACAAGGAGCTCGCCGGGCAGCTCAAGGTCCTGAAGCAGGAGTGACGCGCGCGGGAACGGCAGCCGGAACTGCGCGCGGGGAACGGCGCGGCCGGACGGGCGTAGGATGGTCCGCTTCGCCCGCTCCCGCGGCGGCTCCTCGCGAGGTCGAACCCCATGTCGCAGATCGTGCGTCGTTCCGCGACCGCCTTCGTGCTCCTCGCTGCGGCCGGTGCCGCCGCGTTCGCGCAGGCGCCCGCCTCCGTCGTCCCGCCGCCGGCGCCGCTCACGCGCGCGCTCGACACGGTGACCTCCGACGAGATCCGCCACGACATCTTCTTCATCGCGTCGGACGAGCTCGGCGGGCGCGACACCCCGAGCAACGGGCAGCGCGTCGCCGCGCGCTTCATCCAGAACCGGCTGCAGCGCCTCGGCTTCAAGCCCGGCGCCCCCAACGACCTCTTCCTCTATCCCTATCCGCTGCTGCGCAAGCGCGTCGCGGAGCCCGGGACCCATGCGACGTTGCGCTACCCCGACCCGCGGCCGGAAGACGAGCCGCGCGCGCTCGCGCTCGGCGACGACTACGTCTTCTTCGACCTCCAGGAAATGACGACGACCGGCGGCATCGTCTGCGTCGGCGCCGGCACGCCCGAGGAGTTCAAGCGCAGCGAGCTCGCCGGCAAGTGGGCGCTCGCCTGGGAGACCAACGACCGCTCGCGCGACCTCGAGCGCAGCCTCGAGGAGGCGAAGGCGATCGGCCTCGTCACGGCGCCGGCGCCCGGCAGCAAGGGCGACTGGCGCCGGCTCGCGCGCATCGTCCCGCGGCTGCGCAAGGGAAGCGTCGAGTACCCGCCCGCGAAGGGCGCGGCGGACGCGGCCGCGCCGGCGCGCGGGCGGCCGCGCGTCTCGCTGTCGGCGGCCGGGCGCGACAAGCTCTTCGCGTACGCCGACGTGTCCGAGCCCAAGGCCGGCGACGACCTGAAGGTCGTGCTCGAGGACGCGCGCAAGATCGCGCCCGACGCCGAGATCGTGTGCGAGGACGTCTGCGGCTTCTGGCCCGGCAGCGATCCGGAGCTGTCGAAGGAGGTGATCCTCTGCTCGGCCCACTAAGACCACCTCGGCACGAGCGAGGACGGGACGATCTACAACGGCGCCGACGACAACGGGTCGGGGACGTGCGGGCTGCTCGCGCTGGCGGAGGCGCTCGTCGAGCACGGGCCGCTGCGCCGCTCCGTGATGATCCTCTGGGTATCGGGCGAGGAGAAGGGGCTCTACGGATCGCGCGCCTGGTCGGACCGCCCCTACTTCCCCAACGGCGGCCGCGCCGTCGCCGACATCAACATCGACATGATCGGCCGCAACGCGAAGCACCAGATCCTGATCACGCCGACCGCGCAGCACCCGGCCTACAACGGGCTCACCAAGCTGGCCGAGTCGTTCTTCGCCGAGGAGGGCTTCACCGAGGTGAAGAGCGCCGACGAGTACTACCAGCGCTCCGACCACGCGATGTTCGCCCGCCTCGGCATCCCGATCACCCTCCTCTTCAACGGCGAGCACGCCGACTACCACAAGCCGAGCGACAAGCCCGAGAAGATCGACTGCGACAAGATCCGCCGTGTCGTGCGCGTGATCGTCCGGATGCTCGACGCGCTGCAAACCGACGCGCTCGACCTCGAGATCGGGAAGAAGAGCGCGGCGTCCGGCGTGAAGTAGGATCGACCGGCGCGGAGGAAGCCCGATTGAAGGAGAGGCGCCGCACGCCGGCGGTCGCACGATCGTTCCTCGCGCTGCTCCCCCTCGTCGCGGGGGCGGCGGCGCGCGCTCGGGAGCCGTTCGCGGTCGCTGGCCCCGCCGTGCATGCCGAAGCGCCGGGCGACGAGATCATCGAGGCGTGGCCCGACGGCTCGCCGCGCCGGCGCTACAAGCTCGACCCCGACGGCAAGCTGCAGGGCGACTACCAGGAGTGGTGGGAGAACGGCAAGGCCGCCGTCCGGACCTGGTACGAGCACGGCGCGATCGACGGCTCGTACGCGAGCTTCCATGAGAGCGGCGCGAAGCACGTCGTGACGCGCTACGCGCGCGGCAAGCTCCAGGGATCGTTCGTCGAGACGGGCGCGGACGGCAAGCCGCTCGTCGAGGCGAACTACGCCGACGGAGCGCTCGACGGCAAGCGGACGCTCTGGCGCGACGGCGCGGCGGCGAGCCGGCAGGTCTGGAAGCGGGGCGCGCTGATCGACCTGATGGGCATCGCGCCGTATCCGCAGACCCTCGAGAAGATCAGGGCGGAGCTCGCGACGATCCGCGGGCAGACTCCGGCGTCGGTCGCCCCGAGATCCGTGGAGCCGGAGCCGAAGGCGGGGACGAAACCTGCGCCCAAGCCGGCGCCGAAGAGCGGCAAGGAGAAGGGGAAGGGCGCGAAGGCGGGGGCGCGCGGCCGCCCGACGCTGCCGGTCCCCCCGGGCTATGCGCCCGCGGACGACACGCAGTACGCCCAGCGGTTCGCCGCGCTGAAGCGGCTGCAGGAGTACCGGCTCCTCGCCAACGTCGCATGGCGGGACGTCGAGCTCGCGCCCGCCTACGACTACTACTGCGACTGCGCCGGCCGCCTGCTCGAACGGGTCGGCCATCTCGAGCACACGCCGCCGAATCCGGGCGTGCCGGACGACGAGTACCGCGACGGGTACGCCGGCACGTCGCACTCGAACCTCCACATGTCGACCGATCCGGCCGCGGTCGCCGATCTGGCGCGGTCGGTCGACTCCTACATGAACGACTCCGACGACTCGAACATCGATCGCGTCGGCCACCGCCGCAACTGCATCCACCCCGGGCTGCAGCTCACCGGCTTCGGCCGGGCGGAGCACTACTCCGCGATGTGGTCGCTCGATCGCAGCCGTGCGCTGGAACCGATGCCGGCGATCGTCCCGTGGCCCGCGGCCGGATGGATGTCGGCGCGCCACTTCGACGCGAAGGAGGCCTGGCACTGCTCCTTCTTCAGCCAGGGCGACGTTCCGTCCGACCTCGGAGCGGAGGGCGTGCGCGTCTACGTGATGGATGAGAACTTCGTGCAGGCGCGGACGCCGCTTCCGCTCGACTACCACGGCTCGAACGGCGACGCGCTGATCTTCCGGCCGGTGCTCGACGGCGATCTCGCGGGCCGCCGCTTCTGGGTCGAGATCGACTTCCCGTCGCCGGAGGGGACGCGCTACCTCGTCGACTTCGCGCCGGCGTCCGCGCTCTGAGCCTCGGTTCCCGTCGGCCGCGGAAAGGAGCGCCGCGACCGAGGGCTACTTCGGGTCGATCCGGACGACCTTGTCGAGCGGCGGGTGCTCGACCACCTGCGGCGCCTTCTTGCCCGGCCACCACACCTCGACCTTGTCGACGCTCTCGAGCGCGCCGAGCCCGATGTGCAGGACCGGCGACGACTGCGTCAGGTAGCCCTGCGCGTTCACGACCTGGCGGGAGAAGGTCTTCCCGCCGGCGGTGACCTTGACGCGCGCGCCGTACGCCGGCCCCTTGCGCGCGTCGCGGACGTCGAGGCGCAACGAGCGTCCCTTCGCCGCGTCGTTGCGGTAGAGGTAGGGCTCGTGGTTGAAGTTGTTGACCACGAGGTCGAGGTCGCCGTCGCCGTCGAGGTCGCCCACCGCCGCCGCGCGCGAGCTGCGGTGGACCTTCTGGCCGCTGATCTCGAGCCCCTCGATCTTCACGCCCTTGGACGGGACGTTCAGCTTCGCGCCGATCGTGAAGTCGTCGAACTTGCCGGCGCCGTCGTTCAGCAGGAACTGGTTGGGCCAGTAGTAGTAGGGGAAGCCCATCCCGGCCGTGACGAAGAGGTCCTCGGCGCCGTCGTCGTTGAAGTCGCCGGCGGCGATGCCCCACGGCCACCACGTCTCGAGTCCCGCCTCGGCCGACTTCTCGACGAACGTCCCGTCGCCCTTGTTCAAGAAGAACGTGTTCCCGAACAGGACGGTCTTCGCCTTGGTCTCGTCGGCCGACGCGATCGCCTTCCCGCCCGGCACCGCGAGCCCGAGCGGCGAGTTGTACTTCACGCGCTGGTGCGACTCGGGCTTCTCGGTGGTGGTCGCCCACATGTCGGAGTGCATGTCGACGACGTAGAGGTCGGGGTACTCGTCGCCGTTCGCGTCGAAGAAGCGCGCCCCCATGCCGCCCCAGCTGGTGCGCTTCAGCGCCGCGTCGGTCACGTCCTCGAACGTGCCGTCGCCCTTGTTCTTGAACAGGTGGTTGGGGCCGAACATGTCGGAGACGTAGAGGTCGAGGTCGCCGTCGAGGTCGATGTCGGCGACCGCCGCGTCGCCGTTCCACTCCGAGGCCGACGCGACGCCGGCCGCCTTCGTCGCGTCGGTGAAGGTGCCGTCGCCGTTGTTGCGCCAGAGGATGCACCCCTCGCCGGCGTTGCGCGCGTCCGGAGTCTTGACCACCTCCTCGAAGGGGAGCGCGACGCCCCGGTAGAACCAGTCGGCCTCCTGGCTCACCGTGTCGGTCGTGAACTTCCCGATGTTGCAGAGGAAGAGGTCGAGGTCGCCGTCGTTGTCGGCGTCGAACCAGGTCGTCGAGCTCGAGTGGCCCTTGTACCCCACGCCCGCCTTGGCCGTGACGTCGGCGAAGACGCCGTGGCCGTCGTTCTGGAACAGGTGGTTGCCGCCGCGGTAGGTCGTGACGTAGAGGTCGGCGTCGCCATCCCCGTCGTAGTCGCCGAACGCGGCGCCGACCTTGAGTGCCCGATCGATGCCGAGGCCCGACTTCGCGGTGACGTCCTCGAACTTCATCCCGCCGAGGTTGCGGTAGAGCTGCGCGGAGCCGAGGAAGTCGAGGAAGTAGAGGTCGTCCTTTCCGTCGCCGTCGACGTCGGCGATGCAGATGCCGCTGCCGTGGTCGTAGGGGTTGATCTGGTACCCGCTGCCGCTCTCGCTGTCGATGAAGTGGTGGCGGAAGGTGATGCCCGACGCGTCGAGGACGTCGGTGAAGACCGGCACGCGGCCTTGCGCGCGCGCGGCCCCCGCGACGGACCGGTCGCACGCCCCGAGCGGGACGGCGGCGGCGGCGACTGCGGCGAGGAGGGCGACCGACGGGAGCGCGACCGACGCGGAGTGGCTCATCGTTTCTCGCAGCGCGGAGGAATCGACCAGGATCGGCGTCAACGCTCGCGATGATTCACGATGGACTTCAGCGGCGAGGTCGCCTTCTCGCACCTCTCGAGTGCGCCGCCACCGTACCGGCGACCTCGTCCGCTGCAAGTCCCGCCCCCCGTCCCCCTCATTTCGGCCGTCCGCCAGGGAGCTGGAGGAACTTCTGCAGCGCGCTCCAGTTGTCCTGGACCACCTGCTCCCAGCGGTCGTCGTAGAGGTTGGCGTTCTGGTCCTCGGTCGGCAGCGCGGGGAGCCAGAGGTCGGGCTTCACGCCGCGCAGCGCGCTGAGCGACGCGAGGTAGTCGGTCGCGTTCGCCGGCGCCGCGCGCAGGTCGTCGAAGAGGCGCGCGCCGCGGTCGGGCGTGATCGCGACCGGGATCCTTCCCGAGATCAGGACCGTGCGCCCCTCCCACGCGAGGCGGTACGCGACCGGCGCGCGGCCGCGCCCGCGCAGCGCGATCGCCGTCGCCTCGATCCCGAGCTTCGACGCGAGGTCGGCGGCGTCGAGCAGCTCGGTCCCGGCGGGCAGCAGCGTCTTCAGGAACGCGAGCCCTTCGGTCGCGGCGACCACCTTCGGATGCCAGCGCGCGACCGCCTCGGCGAGGCCGGCCGTCGCCTCCGGGTCGCACGACGTGAGCAGCAGCGCAACCGGCGCGGCGTCGCCCGCGCCGAGCGCCTTCGACCGCTCCGCGACGAAGTCGGCGAAGCCGCTCCCGCCCGGCGCGTCGACGACGAAGAGCCGCTCCTTCTGGCGCAGCGCGTAGCAGGCGGTCCCGTCGCGATCGCCGAGGTAGTGCAGGCCGGGCAGCAGCGTCTTCGCGTTCCCGTCGAGGAAGTCGGCGCCATCCTTCTCGTAACGGGCGAGGAGCGCCTCCATCTCGCGCACGCCGCCGTCGAGGAGCTTCTCCCAGTCGGCCTGCGCGAGGCGCGGCGACCGCGGCTCGGGCTCCATTCCGGGATGGCCCGGCAGCACGAGGTCGGGCACCGGCAGCGCGCGCAGCTTGCGTAGCGACGCGAGGAATGTCTTCGCGTCGCCGCGGTAGCGCGGCGAGAGATAGGCCGAGTAGGTGCCGAGCGGCCGCCCGCGGTCGTCCTTCGCCGTCGCGTCGCCGTGCAGCATCATGATCACGTCGCCGGCGAAGAGCGCTCTCCGGCCGGCGCGCTCGACGAGGTAGCAGGTGCTGCCCGGCGTGTGTCCCGGCGTCGCGAGCGCACGCACCGTCACGTCGCCGAACGCGAGCGTCGTGTCGCCCTTCAACACGACGTCGACCGGCGTCGGGTGGGGCACGTAGTCGGGCATGTAGAACGTGCTGGTGAACGCCTCGCGCGGCCGGCCCGCCTCGAGCACCGCCGCATCGCCCTCGCCGGCGTGGATCTTCGCGCCCGTGAGCGCGCGCAGCTTCGCCGCGCCGCCGCAGTGGTCGCCGTGCACGTGCGTCACCAAGACTGCGCGCAGCTTCGACCCGTCGAGGCCGAGCTCTCCCATCTCCGCGAGCACCGTCGCGGCGTCGTCGGCGAGCCCCGAGTCGATCGCGATCGGCCCCTCCGGCGTCTCGACGACATAGGCCGCCGCCGGCGAGACGCCGCCGAGCAGGTGGATCCCCGGCGCGATCGTGAGCGCGGCGGGGCGCAGCGGCGGCGCCTCCTGGCGCGGCGCCGCGGCGCCTGAAGCCGACTCGGGACGCGGGCCGCAGACGCCGAACAGGAGCAGGGCGCCGGCGAGACCGGCGGGGAGGACGAGACGGGCGGAAAAGCCGAGACGGAACGGCGGCCGCGGCCGCGGCGCGCGCGCGTCAGGTCTTGGCGAAGGCCGGCTCATGCACCGGCGACTCTACGCTCCCGAACAGGCGCGAGCGCACGAGTCCGAAGCGGTGGAGCCGGTAGCGCAGCGCGATCGAGAGGCAGCCGAGCCCGTATTCGACGCTGCGCAGGAAATCGATCGAAGAGGCCGCCGGGAAATAGCTCGTGGGGCAGGAGATCTCGCCGACCCGGAAGCCCTTCATGGCGAGCTGCGCCAGCATCTCGTTGTCGAAGACGAAGCCGTCGGAGTTGGCGTGGAACGGGACCGCGTCGAGCACGCGCCGCGAGTAGGCGCGATACCCGGTGTGGTACTCGGAGACCTTCTGCCCCATCAGCAGGTTCTGGACGAAGGTCAGCAACCGGTTGCAGACGTACTTCCACGGCGGCATCCCGCCCTGCAGCGCGCGCCCGCCGAGGATGCGCGACGCGATCGCGTAGTCGTAGGGACCGTGCACGATCATCGCGCAGAGCGCGGTCACGAGGCGCGGGTCGTACTGGTAGTCGGGGTGGACCATCACGACGACGTCGGCGCCGCGCGCGAGCGCCTCGCGGTAGCACGTCTTCTGGTTGGCGCCATAGCCGCGGTTGCGGTCGTGCACGATCGTCGTGATGCCGAGGCGCCGAGCCGTCTCGACCGTGCGGTCGCCACTGGCGTCGTCGACGAGGATCACGTCGTCGACGATGCCGAAGGGCAGGTCGCGATAGGTCGCTTCGAGCGTGGCCTCGGCGTTGTACGCCGGGAGCACGACAACGATCTTCTGGCTGTTCAACATCTTCTTGGAGCCCGGGCGGAGAGGCGTTGGGGGGGAGCCCGTTCCAGCTGTGCGGAGAATGTAGCGAGAAGATTGGCGGGAGCCAACGCGCCTGTCGCCGGGGCGTCGCATTCCCCGCACCGATACACTCGCCGTCCTTGTTCCGACCAAATCCGGCCGGACCGTGCGCATTCGGGCCGCTTCGTCGCGAGGGATCGCCGTGGACCAAGGGCCGAAGGTCGCGTCGCGCAGGCTCGCGCAGGCGCACCGGGCGATCCTCGTGCTCGCCGCGACGACGGCCGGGGCGGCCGCGCTCGCCGGCTGGAGCCTCTTGCGGGGCCGCGGCGGCGCCGACGGTGCGCTGTTCGACGAATCGGTGCGGCGCGCGGCTCTCGACGAACTGGTGGCGCGCGGCAGCGGTGTCTGGGACACCTTCCCCGACGCGACCGTCGCGCGCGTCCTGCAGCCCAACCTCAAGGGTCGTGCATTCGACACCTTCACCGTCGACAGCAACGAGCTCGGTCTGCGCGAGCGCCCCTTCGAGCTGCGCAAGCCCGACGGCGTGACGCGCGTCGTGATCCTGGGCGACTCCTACGTGATGGGGTACGGCGTCGCCGCCGACGAGCGCGTCGGCGCCCACCTCGAGCGGTTGCTGCAAGCTCACGCGCACGGCGCGAAGGGGCCGATCGAGTGCCTCCATTTCGGCGTCATGACCTGGAACGTCGTCGCCGAGTGCGCCTTCCTCCGCCGCCAGCTCTCGCTGGTCCGGCCCGACCTCGTGGTGCAGGTCGCCGTGCGCAACGACCTCGAGGACAACCCGGGGGCGCGTGGCATGGGGTCGCTCGCGAGCTTCTGGCCGCGCTGGCCCGAGCGCGGCGACGGGCTGCTCTTCGTCGAGGGGCCGCGCATCGCCTTCGGCACGCGCGAGAACAGCTGGCTCCACTTCGCGCTGGACGGCGAGGGGCGCGCGCGCATGGAGGAGGGGGGGCGCGCGATCGCGGAGCTGGCGCGCAAGGTCGAGGGGGTCGGCGGGAGGTACCTCCTCCTCGACCACTGCTGCGGGATGCTCGCCGAGTCGCAGCGCGTCTACGCGGCGGGCCTGCGCGCCGAGCAGTCGCTGCCCCTCCCGACCTCGATCTCGCGCGACGACCGCTACCGCAACTCCGAGCGCGACGCCCACTGGAACCGGGCCGGCCACGAGCTCGCGGCCCTCTACATCTATGAGGCGGTGCGCACGCGCGGCCTCCTCCCGGGGCGGACGCTCGACGAGGTCCCGGAGGCGAAGGAGGCCGCCGCGCGCCTCCTCCCCGAGGCCCAGGAGGAGATCGACCGGCCACCCTCCCTGAAGAAGCTGTTCGAGCGGCGCCGGATCGACCCGGAGCTGCGCTTCGACCGCATCGACGACGACGCGGCGGCGCAGGTGACGGGCGGCGTGGTGCGCGGCGGCTTCGTCTCGCCCTACGCGTCGCTGCTGCTCCGCTGCGAGGGGCGCCGCCGCCTGCTGGTCGCCGGCCACGGCCTCGGCCGCGGCGAGATCGACGGCGTCCACGTGACCGTCAGCGTCGACGAGGCGACCGTCGGAACGCTCACCATCGCCGCCGACGGCCGCTTCGCGACCCCGTTCGACCTCCCCGACGCGATCGCAGCGCGGCCCTTCGTCGCCGTCCGCTTCCAGGCGGACGACTTCTGCTACGCGCCGCCCGACCTGCGCCACGACATCGTCTTCGCGCTCGAGAGGGTCGCGCTCGTCGAGCGGTGAGCGGCGGTCCCCGGAACCGGGTCGAGCCGCGGGCGCACGCTGCGCGTGCGAATGGTTTTCCCACCCGAGAAGCGGCTGCGAAGTCGGCGGCGTCGCCGTGCGAAGAGGGGGGGAGAGACCGCTCGAGGAAAATGATGGACGCAGCCACCTTCGCGATCTGCCATTGCGACGGCCCCGCCGTCGAACAGCCGACCCTTTGCGTGCGCTGCGGATTCACCCGCTTCCCGCCGCAGGAGGCTGCCGCGGCCGAGGTCGCCGCGGCGCCTGCCGCCGCCGCCGCCGCTCCCGAGAAAGCGAGCGAACCGGAGCAACCGATCGGCTGGGCCTTCGCGAAGCAGGTCGAGGAGGCCGAGCGCGCTGCCGGCGAAACGGCCGCACCGGTCGCACCGACTGCGCCGGCTGCGCTGGTCGCACCGGTGGCGCCGGCAGCACCTGCGGCACCGGTGGCGCGGGCCGCTCCCGTCGCTCCGGCGAGGCGAGCCGCTCCCGTCGCACCTGCGAAGCGGGCGGTGCGCGCAGCACCGGCCGCACCGGTGGCACCGCAGGAGCCGGTCGCGGCGCCCGTCGCTCCCGCGGCGCCCGCCGACGGCACGCGCACGCGCGTCGTCGGCCATTCCGTCGGAACGCGCTCGCTCTGGCAGAGCCTCCACCTGAGCGGCCGCGACGGCGCCCACTGCGCCTTCGTGCTCGGCGCCTACGTCCTCCTCTCGATGGTGTTCCTCGCCATCGGGTATCGGCCGATGGGGCCGAAGGCGTGGGCGATCTCGACCTTCGTCGTGCTCCAGGGTCTCGCGGCGCTGCTGGTCGGCGCCGCGCACTACGTGAATCGACGCGGCCTGGTCGCCGAGACGGAGCGCGCGCTGCTCTGGATCGCGGCGCCGCTGCTCACCTGCGTCGCCTTCAACGCCAGCGTCGTCACGATGCACACGACCGTCGGCGGCGTCGTCGCGACGCTGTTCGTGGTGGCGAGCGGGTTCCTGCTCCATCGCAAGCTCGCGCTCGAGCTCGGCCCCGGGCCGGGACGGGCGCTGCTCGTCGCGGCGACCGGCCTCCTCGCGACGACGGGGCTCGCGCCGCTGCTCGGCGCCTTCCCGCCGCTGGTCGCGTGCGCCGTCGCGGTCCTGCTCTGGACCGGCCGCGTCTTCGTCACGAAGCGCGCCGACGCGACGGCCGGCGAGGAGGAGGACGCGTCGTCGCGCAACGGCATGGTCCTCGAGATCTCCGCGCTGCTCCTGCTCGCCGCCTTCACGGCCACCCTCAGCCTCACGCGCGGTGCGCGCTACTACGGTGCGGCGGCGCTCCCGGTCTGGGGCATGTTCCTCTCCTCGCTGGTGCTGGTCTGCAAGGGCTGGTGCGCGAGCGAGGAGGCGGTGCTGCCCGACCGCGTGCGGCGCTACCTCGACCTCTCGGTCGACCTCGGGCTGCTCGCCGGCTTCGCGCTCACCTGCGGCGATCCGGTCGGGATGCTCGTGACGGGCGCGCTGTCCGGCGCGACGCTGCTGCGCGGCTCGCTGCGGCGGCAGAAGCCGCTGCTCGTCCTGCCCGCGCTCGCGGTCTTCGTCGCGATCTACTCGTGGCTGCCCGACCCGTTCACGGTCGGCGCGCATACGCTGCGCAGCGTCCTCCCGACGCGCATCGCGGCGGCGACCGGCGCGTCGCAGTGGTCCGCCTACGCGCTCTACTTCGCGCCGTGGGCGATCGCGATGGTCGGCGCCTACACGTGGCTCGCGCGGCGCGGCCACTCGACGCACGCGCTCTTCACGGGGATCTGGGCGGCGCTCGCGAGCGGCGCGACCTGCGCCGGGCTGATCCTCGGCGCGAACCGCCACCCGGCGATGGGGGTGGCGCTCGCCGTCGTCGGCGCGGCGATCGGGGCGAGCGGCGTCCTCACGGGCCGCCTGCTCGTCGTCGCGGCCGGCTCGGCGGGCCTCCTCTACGGCGTCGGGGCCGCGGTGCTCGCGGCCGGGCTGCCCTACGTCGCGGCCCAGGCCGCGCTCGCGCTCACCGTCGTCGTTGCGCTCGTCGCGCTCGGCGTCGTCGCGCGCTCCGCGTCGGCGTCCGTCGCGACCGCGGTGCGCCGCTGGGTCGACGCCGCCACGCTCTTCGCGCTCACCGCGATCCCGGTCGGGCTCATGCCCTACCGCTTCCATCTGCCGACGGAGCCGCTCGCGATCGCGAACGAGCTCGTGCTCGGCGTGCTGGTCTTCGTGCTCGCCGCCGCGTGGCGCCGGCGCGAGCTGACGCTCGGCGCCGCGGCGCTCTTCGGGCGCAGCTGCCTCGCCCTGATCGCGCTTCGAGCGCCCGGGATCTCGACCGCGCACGCGCTCCAGTCGTTCGCCGCGGCCTCGGCGCTGCCGATCGTCCTATGGATGGCGCTCGCCTCGCTGCGCCTCGAGCGGCGCGTCGACCCCGGCTTCCGTCCGGGCGTGATCGGGACGCTGCTGCCGGTGCTGGCGATCCAGGGGTTCGGCGCGGCGGAGTTCGGCCGCGGCCTGATCGGCCTCCAGCACGACGTCCCGGCGCTCGTGATCACCGGTGTCGCCATCCTCACCCCGATCGCCGCGGCGATCGTCGCGGGGATCAAGCTCGGCGTGGTCCGCCGCTCCGGCTTCGCCCCGGCCGGCTCGTAGTCCGCCGCCCCTCGACCCGCTCTCGCCCGTCGCGCGCTCGACCCGCGACCAGCCCGGGTTGTTCACGAGCCCCGTCGCGAGGCGACGGGATGTTCGTCCAGGGCGAGGAGGGAACGCGCGGCTCCGACGATGCGGGTCTGAAGACCCGCTGAGGAAGGAACGCGTGTTTCCGACGTCGGGCAGGCTGCGAAGCGGGCCTGCCCGCGTCTGTCGGCATGGGCGAACCGACCTGGCCGCAGTAGGGGCTCGTGAATGATCCGGGCTAGCGGCCGCGCCGCCCGAGCTTCGCCTGCAGGTCGTCGATGCGGCGCTGCACGCCGAGGAAGGAGGTGAGCGTCCAGGGGTGGCGCGTCGCGACGTCGCGGAATTCGCGGAGCGCCTGGTCGTAGAGATGGAGCTCGATCAGTTCGTCGTGCGCGACGGCGCTCGACGTCTCGGCCAGGTCGGCCTGCGCCACGAATTCACGCACCAGGAGCGCGGCGAGCGCGGTCGCGACCAGCGTCCCGATCGCGAAGCGGCGCACGCGGCGCGCGCGCGCGCGGCGGCGCTGGTAGATCTGCTGGTCGATCATCTCGAGCGCGCGGCGCGCGTCCTTCTGCGTCGGGCGGATCGCGAGGATCTCCTCGAACGCCTGGCGCGCCTCGACGTAGCGCTCGTGCGAGACGAGCTTGCGGCCGTGGCGGGTGAGCCCCTCGACCGCCTCGTCGGGGTCGCCGCTGTCGACCTCCGAGCGCGCCCACTCGAGGCGCAGCGGGAGCGACTGCGGCTCCGCCTCGACGAGCCGCTCGAGGACCTCGCGTGCCTTGGAGTGGAGGCCGGGCTTGCGGTAGAGCGCGACGAGCTGCATGCCGACCTCGACCGCCTCGTGGAAGCGCCCCTCCTCGAGGTCGAGCTCGAGGATGCGCTCGCCGGTCGCGGCGTCGGACGGATCGTGGGTGCGCGCCTGCACCAGCGCCCGGCGCGCCCGCTCGGTGTCGCCCGACTCCGAGAAGACGTGGGCCATCAGCTTGAAGGTCGCGGCCGCCGCCTTGGGGTCGCCGCTGCGCTTGGCGAGGCGCGCCCCGAGCGCGAGCAGGCCGAGGTGGTGGGGCTCCGCCTCGAGCCCGCGCTCGACCAGCGGGCGCGCGCGCTGCGGCCACGACTTCTCGAGCGAGGAGGCGAGCGCGAAGAGGTCCTCGGCCGAGGCGATGCGCACCAGGCGGTCGCGCACGAAGCGCAGCAGGCAGTCGTAGGCGGCGAGGCGGTCGCGCGCGCAGTCCTGCGTCGCCTCCTTCACGGTGCGCGTGCCGTCGAGCGAGGCGAAGAGGCGCGCGGCGAGCTCGGGGTCCTCGAAATCGGCGGGCAGCGCGACGTTCTCGCGCGCGACGTAGGTCGCGGTGTCGGACGGGATCGACTTGCGGACGCGCGACCAGTGGTCGCTGCGGCGGGCCGCCTCGAGCAGCGTCGCGCCGATCGGGACCGCCAGCGCGAGCGCACGCTCGTCGGGGTCGAAGGTGGGCGCCGCGTCGGAGCGCTCCTCGGCCTCTTCCTCGAGCACCTCGTCCGCGTCGGCCGGGCGCGCGTCGGCGCCGTCCTCGCGCAGCTCGAAGGAGCTCGCGCCGTTCGCGATCAGGTCGCACAGGTCCTCGACGAGCGACTGCTGCCCCGCCTCGCGCAGCTGCTCGGCGGTGATTGCGCCGCTCTCGACGAGGAACGTGCCCACGGCGCGGCGCGAGCGGCCGCGCCGGCGGCGGGCGTTCTCGACCTGGCGCGCGGTGACGAGCTTCCACGCCACGAGGCGGTCGACGAGGCGCGGCCGCCCGCCGATCGCGAGCGCCGCGAAGGCGCCGGAGCGGATGCGCAGGCGCGCCGGCCCCGTTTCGGTCACGAGGTCGAGCGTGCAGCTCTTCTGGTGCGACTCGAAGGTCTGCAGCAGGTCGGAGAGGTCGAGGCTCTTGGTGTCGCCGGTGACTGGCATGGGAATCCGCGGTGGCACGGAGGGGGCGACGCCGTCCCGCCGTCGAGACGGCGCCACTCGTTTGTCGGCCGGCCGCCGCCGCTTCGTGAGGTGATTCCCCGTTCACCGGGACGGTCGAACCTATGGACGGATCCGGAGGGGCGCACTACGCTCGCCCGGTCGGACTTGGAAGAGCCGTGCGTTCGACCGGCAGGCCGGTCCCATCTTCGCGGCGCGCGCTACTGAATGTCGGGCACCCGGGAAATGCGAAGTCCAC
>Ga0137433_1000028_pt1 | contig 73246 bp, 50 predicted proteins | sample EasRivERMZT840_2_FD_102335 | JGI IMG/M metagenome (GOLD analysis project Ga0137433, IMG submission 102335) | Soil microbial communities from meander-bound floodplain in the East River, Colorado, USA - East River MetaG ERMZT840_2 | ecosystem: Environmental > Terrestrial > Soil > Floodplain ...
ACGTTGACCGGTGGCTCGCTGCGTGAGGCGGTCGACCACGGAACTGCTGCGAGTCGTATTCGAATGCGCCGAGCGCAGCGAGCCCCCCGTCCATCTTTGGTTTGGGGCGAGCGTGTCCCGTCCCTCGAGCCTTTTTCTCCTCCGCCCTCTCGACCCGCCCTCGCCCGTCGCGCGTTCGAGCACCCATCCTCCTCCCCGCGCCCTCTTCACCCGCGCCCTCGACGTCCGCTCTAGTTTCTAAGCATCCAGCGCAGCTCGACGCGCTGGCGCTGCGCTCGGCTCTCGCCGCTCAGCGCCGCGAAGTCGGCGTCGCCGATGCCCGACGGGACGAGCCGCTCGGGCGGCATCCCGTGCGCCGCGAGATAGTCGGCGACGGCGCGCGCGCGCGCGAAGGAGAGCTCGAGGGCGGCGCGCATCGTGCCGACCTCGTCGTCGGCGCACGAGCCGACCACCTCGACCAGGTCCTTCCTCGAGCGCAGGCTCGGCAGGACCATCTCGAGCTCCTCCTTCTGGCGCGCGTCGAGACGCGACACGCCGCCCTTGAAGAGGAGCTGCACCGGGATGCTGAAGCGGCGCCCCGGATCGGTGACGTCGGAGCTCGAGCGCGTGATGCGGTCGAACTCCTCGTTCAGCGTCTTGAGCGTGTGCTCGACCCAGTCCTTGCCCGACAGGGGCTTCAGCTGCGGCGCCTGGAAGCGGACCTGCGGGTGGCTCTTCTGGATCAGCGTCGTCTGCGCCGGCATCAGACCCGGCATCCCCTGCGACATCACGCTGTCGGCGTACTCGCCGTGGCCAGCGCCGAGGTACCCGCACTCCTGCGAGCTCGCCATGCTGTTCAGCAGGATGAAGAAGCACATCAGGTTCACGATCATGTCGGAGAACGACACCATCCAGCCCGGGACGATGAACTTCTCCTCCTTGTGCTTCTTGAGCGGCATCGCCGTCACTGCTCCGGGTAAAGGACGATCTCGACGCGGCGGTTCGCGGCGGCCTCCTCGGCGGAGTGCGAGATCTCGAGCGGCTGGCTCGCGCCGACGCCGCCGACGCCGATGCGGCTGCGGCCGAGGCGCCCGACCTGCTCGAGGTAGAGCGCGACCTCGAGCGCGCGCTGCTGCGACAGCGAGATCAGCTCGCCGATCGTGCGCGCCGTCTCGCCCTCGTCCCACGCGTTGCCGACCACGACGAAGCGGTGGCGCGTGAGGCGCAGCAGGTCGGCGACCTCGCGCAGGACCTCGCGGTCCTCGTCGGTCAGGCGCGTCGAGCCGGGCGCGAAGGTGGTGTGCGTCACGAGCTTCACGCGGTAGCCGTCGCTCATGCGCTCGAGCTGGACGCGCTCGCCCGTGGGCTTGCGCACCATGACGCCCTTCTTGTCCTTCAGCTTCTCGAGCTCGTTGTGCTCGGAGCGCAGGCCGTTCTCGCGGTACTTGTCGCTCAGGAGGTCCTTGGGCGGGACGATCGACTGGAAGTCGTTGTCCTTGGGGTCGGCGATGATCCCGAACGAGCCCTGCAGCGCGCCGGCGAGCTTGTGGAACTCGGCCTTGCTCTTGGTGCTGTAGCTCAGCAGCATGATGAAGAAGCTGGTGAGCAGCCCGATCATGTCGGAGAAGGTGACGATCCAGGGGGGGGCGCTGAACGGCTCCTCTTCCTCGCGCTTGATCCCCACGTCACTTCTCCGCGCCGGCGGCCTTTTCCTTGCCCGCCGCGATCGCCTCGCGCTCGCGCGGCGAGAGGAAGCTCTTCAGCTTCTCCTCCACCAACTGCGGCTTGTCGCCGGCCTGGATCGCGAGCACGCCCTCGATGATCATCATGCGCACCATCGTCTCCTCCTTGCCGCGCTCACCGAGCTTGCAGGCGAGCGGGAGGCAGATGCAGTTGGCGACGAACGAGCCGTAGAAGGTCGCGATCAGCGCGAGGGCCATCCCGGTGCCGATCCCCGAGGGGTCGGACATGTTGCGGAGCATCGTGACCAGGCCCATCAGGGTCGCGAGCATCCCGAACGCGGGCGCCATCTCCGAGCCGCGCTCGACCATCTTCTTGCCGGTCGTGTGGCGCTCGAGCTGGAAGTTGACCTCGGTCTCGAGGACGTTGCGGATCTGCTCGGCGGGGAGGCCGTCGACGACCATGCGCAGGCCCTTCGCCTCGAACTCGTCGGCCACCTCCTCGAGCTTCTCTTCGAGCGCAAGCAGCCCCTCACGACGCGCGAGGTTCGCGAACGAGACCAGCCGCTCGATCTCCTTCTCCGGCGAGGGCATCGGATAGATGAATGCGCGCAGGATCGTGCGGCCGAGCGACTTGAGTTGCGTGCCGGTGTAGCTTGCAATCATCGCGAACACGGTCCCGCCGACCACGACGAGGCTCGCGTGCTCGTTCAGGAACGACGTGACCGTCGCGCCGCCGAGGCGGATCGCGATCGCGACCATGGCGAGGTTGAGGACCATCCCGATGAGGGTCGCGAAGTCCACCGTCTGCTCTCCACGCTTCCGGCACGGAGGATCCGCCCGGGGGCCGTCCGCGGGCGCGGCCGGCTCGATCCGGTCCCGCCTCGGGCGGGCCGGTTCGTCGGAGGTGTGATCGGCGGCGCACGGGGGCGCGGTTGAGAAGGGATTTCTCTCCGGGGAGGGGCGACGCGGGGGGAGGAGCGGCGGCGGAGGCAGGAGCGGCAGCGGGAACCCGTCGGGAAAGACTGCGGGTCTCCCCGGTCGATGATCCGGCCGGACGCGCTATCGGGGAGCGTCCCGGCGCAGGAGCGGTGGTATGCGCGAGATCGTGTGGAGCGATTGGAGCGACGACGCCTTCGCGTCGGCGCGCTCGTCGGGCAAGCCGATCCTGCTCCTGCTCGGCGCGTCGTGGTGCCGCTTCTGCCGCGAGCTCGAGTCGAGCGTGCTCCGCGAGGCCGCGGTCGTCGAGAACGTGGAGAAGCTCTACGTCCCGATCCGCGTCGACAAGGACCGCCGCCCCGACGTCAACCAGCGCTACTTCCTCGGCGGCTGGCCGACGCTCGCCTTCCTCACGCCCGACGGCGGCGTGATCACCGGCGGCAGCGCGCTCACCGACGAGGAGGTGCGCCTGCTGGTCGCGAAGACCGCCGACTGGTGGCGCGCGAACCAGGAGCAGGTGCAGGTCGGGCTCGACGGGATCGTCGCCGAGCAGGCGGCCGCCGACGCCGAGCGGCGCGTGCGGACCGCCGACTTCTCGCCCGCGATCGTCGAGCGCGTCGCCGCCGCGATCCTCGACGCCTTCGACGCCAAGCACGGCGGCTTCGGGACCGGGCAGAAGTTCCCGCACCCGGAGATCATCGACTTCACGCTGCTCTACGCCGAGAAGACGCGCAACCCGGCCTTCCGCGAGATCGCGCAGAAGTCGCTGACCGAGATGGCGGCGGGCGGGCTCGCCGACAGCGCGGGCGGCGGCTTCTTCCGCTACTGCGCGACGCGCGACTGGCGCCAGCCCCACACCGAGAAGCTGCTCGAGACGCAGGCCGGACTGCTGCGCAACTTCCTCGAGGGCTGGCAGCTCTTCGACCGGCCCGACTTCCGCAAGGTGGCGCAGAAGACGCTGACCTACCTCGAGCACACGCTGCGCGATCCCGAGAGCGGCGCGTGGTTCGGCAGCCAGGCCGCCGACGACGAGTACTACGGGCTCGCCGAGCAGGCGCGCGCCGACCGCAAGCCGCCGCACGTCGAGCACACGATCTACGCGCCTTCGCTGGCGCAGACGATCTCGTCGCTGCTGAAGGCCGGCGTCGTCCTGCGTGACGAGAGCGCGACAAAACGCGCTCTCGAGGCGACTCGGTTCCTGGCCGAGAACCTCTACAGCCCCGGCCGCGGCGTCTACCACTACTACAGCGACGGCACGCGCCGCATCCTCGGCCTGCTGGTCGACCAGATCTGGACGGCGCGCGCCCTGCTGCACGTCGTCCAGTACACCGGCGACAACTCGTGGCTCGAGGTGGTCGACGACCTGATCGCGATCATCGTGAAGAAGCAGTCGGCGACGCACGGCGGCTTCTACGACATCGCCGAGGACGACGCGAAGTTCGGCGCGATGAAGCGGCGCAGCCAGTCGCTGATCGACAACGGCGTGATGGCCGAGGTGCTGGTGCGCGCGCACTGCCTGACGGCGCGTCAGGAGTACCTCGACCTGGCCGAGCGGACGCTGCGCGCCTTCGCCGCGGACTGGCCGCAGTACGGCTACTTCACCGCCGGCTACGCGCGCGCGACCGAGCTCTTCTTCCATCCGCCGGTCCGCGTCGTCGTGGTCGGGCCCGAAGGCGACCCGCGCCGCGCCGCGCTCGCCGAAATGGCGCACCGCACCTACGTCCCGAGCAAGCTCGTGCTCTCGCTCGACCCCGACAAGGACGCCGCGCTGCTCAAGCGCCACGAGTTCCCGCCCGCGCGCGACCCGGTCGCCTACGTCTGCATCGCCCGCTCGTGCACCGGCCAGATCACCGACCCCGCCGCACTCCCCGCCGTGATGCAGAGCGCCGAGAAGCAGCGCGAGTCGCACGGGCCGCGCACGAAGCGCTGAGGAGCTAGGGGCTCGCAGGACGGAATGCCGGACGGTATTCCTCGTCCTGATGCGAAGTACCTCGGTGATGCTCCTGGGGGCGACATTCGTCGTCGCGACGTTCTCGGCAGCGCGACGCGCGCAGGCGCAGGAGCGGCTCTGGAAGCGCTTCGGAACCGCGGTCTCATCCCGATTCGGCAACGCGATCGATCCCGTCGGAGACATCGACGGTGATGGAGTCACCGACGTACTCGCCGGAATGTCCGCTGACCATGCCCATGGCGCGGATGCGGGCAAGGTGATCCTGATGTCGGGAGCGGATGGAACGACGATCACGAAGCTCTTCGGCGCCGCGAATGAAGGCTTCGGCTTCGCAGTAAGCCGCGCCGGAGACGTCGATGGCGACGGAGTTCCCGACTACGCGATCTCGTCATTGGACCCCGGCGGCGGTGGCACCCTCGCCGGCGCCGTAACGATGTACTCCGGCGCGACGGCGACGGTGCTCTGGCAGGTCCAGGGAAACGCCGGCGAAGTCTTCGGCGGGGGTGTCGCGGACGTGGGCGATCTCGACCAGGACGGGATCGACGACCTGATCGTCGGCGCGATGTGGGGCGGCTACGCGCGCACCATTTCGGGGAAGGACGGCTCGACCCTGATCACGGTCACGTCTCCCGATCTCCAGCCCGTCGCGTTCGGATACGACGTCGCAGCCGGCGGCGACGTGGACGGCGACGGATTCGGCGATTTCATGGTGTCGGACATCTACGACAGCGATCCGGGACCGATGACCGGCGCGGCCTACGTCTTCTCGGGGAAGTCCGGAGGACTCCTTCATCGCGTCTATGGGAACTCGGACAGTGCGACGATGGGCCTGGGCATGGGCATCCTGGGCGACATCAACCAGGATGGCTTCGCGGATTTCGGAGCCGGGGCTCCGAATGACAGCTCGGTCGCACCGCTCGGCGGACTCGCTCTCGTCTGTTCGGGCAAAGACGGCAGCGTGCTCCATTCGTACCAGCCGAGTGGCCCCACGGACACGGACCTGGGGATCGGATGCGCATTCAGCAGGATCGGGGACGTGAACCTGGACGGGTTCGACGACTTTCTGCTCGACAACTTGACGGATGGTGACGACACGCACGCTTGGGGGCGGGTCATCCTCGATTCAGGGGTCGACGGGGGAAGGCTCTATCACTTCGAAGACGAGAGCACGGTGTACTACGACCAGTTCGGGACGAAACTCGCCCTCATAGGGGACGTAGACGGAGATGGCAGTCCCGAGTTCGTCGCGACGGCACCCGGGGATTCCTCTTCAACCGTCCGCAGTTGCGGCAGCGTCTCAGTCTGGACCACCCGCCGACTCCTTTGCGACGCCAGCCCCCGCATTCTCAGTTCGAACAAGGACTGCACGGTGCAGGTCGGGCAAGCCATCGCCTCGCAGCTCTTCGCGCTCTTCCTCGTCGACGTGAACGGCGTCCCCGCCTTCAATCTGTTGGCGCTCGGCGCTCTCGATTCGACCGGGCGAGGCGCAACCACCGGTCACTACGCCGGCGGCGCGGCCGGCATTACGGTCGGCCTCCAGGGGTTCACGCTCGACGCGCAGAACCACCTGCTGATCAGCAACGTGGAGACGATCGAGCTCCAGTGACGTCGCCGCCGCCCGCCGCTCCTGATGGAACGGCACGGCCGGTCACTTCGTGAAGCGCTCCGCGAGGAGCCGCGCCGCCTGCGCGTGCGCGCGGGCGTCGGGGTGGGCGTCGAGCGGCGTGATCCAGTAGCGCGTGAGGTCCTCGTCCTTCTCGAAGGCGTCGACGAGGGCGACGGCGTCGATGCCGAGGCGGGCGCAGCGGGCGAGCGCGTCGGCCTCGATGGGCGCCAGGGGATTGCGGCTCGGCTTCACCATGAAGGGGTAGACGGCGACGGTGAGGCGGGCGCCGGCGGCGGTGCACGCGGCGGCGAGCTCGCCGAGTGACGAATCGAGCCGCCCGCCGCCGCCACCCTTCCACTCGGCGAGGATCTTCTCGACGTAGCCGCCCTGGCGCAGGCCGGTCGCGCGCAGGAATCCGGTCGCCTCGATGCCGAGCCACTGCAGCAGCGCCGAGCGCAGCGGGAACTCGGCGAACGGATCGATCACCGCGTCGGGCGGGATCGGGCCGGGCTTCACCGACGCGTCGACGTCGTTGGCGACCAGCACGTAGATGACGCGCTGCGGGCGCAGCGCCAGCACGCGCCCCTTCGTCAGCGCGACCACGTCCTGCGCATTGAACGCCGGCACGCCGCAGTTCACGACCTGCGCCACTTTCCCGTGGGTGGCGAGCTCGCGTTCGAGCGCGGCCGCGAGCGTCTCCTCCTCGCTGCAGCCGTTGCCGAACGTGAACGAATCGCCGACCAGCGCGATGCGCGGCGTGCCGTCGGGCGGCGGCGCGAGCTCGGGCCCGCGGAAGCCGAGCGAGTTCACGCGCACCGCGACGCCCTTGTAGGTGGTCGTGCGCTCGGGCGCGAGCTCGTGCGGGAGGCCGGCGAGCGTCGCGTCCTGGAACGGCGTGCGCCCGCAGGCGCCGACGCTGCGCCGTAGCCACAGCTCGGCGAGCCCGAGCCAGAGCGCCGCGCTGCACGTGAGCAGCAGGAGCCGGCCGATCCAGCGGCGCATGCGCATGGGACGGTACGCTACCGGGATGGCTGAGCGGCCGGATGGTCCGACGCGCGGTTCGGAATGGCGTGCGGCGCTCTCGTGGTTCGCGCTCGCGCTCGCGCTGCGGCTCCTTTTCCTCGGCCGCTTCAGCCTGTGGGGCGACGAGGACTACAGCCTCGACGACGCGCTGCGGTGGGGGACGACCCACCTGCGCCCGAACCAGCTGCTCTACCCGCTCTTCTTCCTGCTGGAGCGCGGCGCGCTCGAGGTCGGCGGCTTCGTCGACGTCGCCCGCCCCGACCCGCGGCAGATGCAGTGGTGGCTGCGCATCGTGCCGGCGCTCGCGGGCGCGGCGGCCGCGGCGGCGATCTACGTCGGGCCGCGCGGCCTCGTCGACCGGCGCGCGCGCCACGTGATGGCGGCGATCGTCACCTTCTCGCCGTGGCTCCTCTTCTTCTCGCAGTTCGCGCGCTTCTACACGCTGCTGCTCGCGCTCGCGACGCCGGCCGCGTTCGGGATGGTCCGCGCGTGGCGCGACGCCGACCTGCGCGCGAGCCTGCTTGCGGCCGCGTGGTTCCTGCTCGCGGTGCTGACGCACCCGACGGCGCTGCTGCTGCTCGCCGGCCATCTCGCGGGCGTCGCGGCGGTGGCGCTGCTGGTGCGGCGGCGCGCCGCCGTCCCGCCGCCGGCCGCCGACGAGCGGCCAGCGTTCGAGCGCTTGTCGGGGCTCGCGCGCTGGCGCGGGCTCGCCGGCCCGCTCGGGCTGCTCCTGCTCCTCGCGATCCCGGCGATCGTGCGCAGCGACCTGGTCAACAAGGTGCTCGTCTACCGCTTCATCGCGCAGGACGCGGCGGAGTCGTCGGTCGCCGGCCTGCTGCGCGGCATCGGCTACAACGTCGGCCCCATGATCGGCGCGCTCGCGCTGCTCGGGCTCTTGCTCCTCTGGCGGCGCGACCGCGCGCTCGGCGTCCACGTGGCCGCCGCGGTCGCGGTCCCGCTCGCGGGACTGACCGTGATGGCGGCGCTCCACAAGAGCGTCGACGAGCGCTACCTGATGGCGCTCCTCCCGCTGGCGCTGCTGCCGGCGGGGCTGCTCGTCTCCGACCTCGCCGGGCGCGTCGCCGCGCACCACGCCGGCAGCTTCCTGGTGCCGCTCGCCGCGCTCGCGCCGTTCGCGCCGGGCGTCGTCTCGAACTACTTCGACGGCGACCGGCCCGACATGGGGCAGGCCGCCGACTGGGTCGCGGCGCGCCTCGAGCCGGGCGACGGGATCGTCTCCGACACGCACCGCCTGATGCGCCGCTACCTGCCGGAGACCTTCTCCGACGACCTCCTGCTCGAGGCGCCGCCGCCGCCGATTCCCGAGGACGTCGCGAAGCACGACCGCATGTGGAGCAGCTGCCCGCGCCTGTGGGTCGTCGTGCCGGCCACCTTCGAGGACCAGAGCGCGGAGACGCGCCGCTTCCAGGAGTGGGCGTGGCGCGAGGGGCGGCTGCAGGCGCAGATCGGGATGCCGCGCCTCGACTACCACCAGAACCAGCTGCGCGTCTTCCTGGTCGAGCCGAAGCGCGCGGCGCGCTGGACGGGCGACCCGCCGGCGCGCTGACGCGCGCGCGCCGTCACTCCGGCGGCGTCGGGATCGCGATGCGTCCGCCGCGCGAGGTCGTGCGCGCGCTGAGCGAGCGGACCAGCGCGAGGTCGCAGCCGCCGTCCGGCCGCTCGGCGATCTCGAGCAGGTGGTCGACCGTCGTCGCGACCGCCGTCTCGCCGCCCGCCACGACGTCGGCCGTCGCGGTCGCGCCGGCGTTCGCCGGCTTGGCCGCCTCGACGAAGAGCGACGTGATGCGCTCCTGCCGGAAGAACGCCGCCATCCACGGCAGCAGCATGCGCGCGTCGTAGAGCAGAGGGAACGCCCAGCGCAGGTGGCCGAGCCCCCACAGCGCGGCGCGCCGGACGTGACGCCCTTGCGCGCGCAGCGCCTCGACGCCGTCGTGCACGTCCTTCAGGAACTTGCCGGTCGAGAGGTACTCGGGCGCGAAGGAGAGCACGTGGAGCCGCTCCGACTCGGCCGCGGGGAACCAGCGGCGCGCGAGGGCGCGCAGGTCGGCCTCGCTCTCCCGGAACGAGACGAGCAGCCCGTCGCCCGCCTCGGCGAGCAGGAAGCGCAGCGCGAGCCAGTGCGCCGTCGTCACGCGGCGCGGCAGGCCGACCAACCCGCTCACCGAACCGGCCGGGATCGAGAGGTCGGCCAGCCCGAACGGGACGCTGGTCGCCGGAGCGGGCGCGCCGCCGTCGCGGTAGGCGAGGTGGGAGAGGAGCGTCGGCACCGACGGATAGACGTGGATGCCGGGCGGCCGCTGCCCGCGCGCGCCGCGCAGCCGCCCTTCGTTGCGACCGACGATCGAGAAGTGGTGCGTGCCGCGGTAGTAGAACTGGTGGCGCGCCTTCGTGATCTCGATCGAGCGCTCCTTGAACTGGTCGCCGAAAGCGTGGTACCCGAGCTGGACGATCACGTCGGCCGCGTACTCGGCGGCGGTGAAGGTCGCCTGGTCGCCGCTCCCGCCGGGCGTCTCGATCACGAAGACGCCGTGGAGGTTGCGGGCGGCGAGGTGGTCGCGGATCTGGTGCAGCGCGGAGCGGACCGTCCTGCCGTCGTCGAGCGAGGAGACCGAGATGTTGTCGATGGCGACGAGGCGGGGCTTGAGGCGGGTGCCGACGGTCGCGGCGGCGTGCGTCAGGGCGGAGAGGTCGGCGTCGAGCCGCTCGAAGAGCGCGGAGCTGCGCGTCACCAGGTCCTTCGGCTGCTCGCGCAGCGACGCCAGCACGAGGTAGTGCTCGTCGGAGGCGGCGCGCGCCGGCCGGAACGACTGCACCAGCGCCGAGTGGTCGGGGTTCTCGAGCGAGCCGACGATGCGGCCCCACTCGCCCGGGATCTGGAAGAAGCCGAAGTCCTCGCGCAGCTTGGCGTGCAGCTCCGCCGGCGACTGGTCGAGGCTGTAGTAGACGTGGCTGCCGCCGTTCCCCTCGATCCGGGCGAGCGTCCGCGTCGCGATCTCGAGCGCGACGTGGGTCTTGCCGCTGCCCGGCCCCCCGAGGATCACCATGAAGACCGAGCCGCCGCGCGGGAAGCGCAGGCCGCCGTCGAGCAGCAGGTCGAGGCCGTCGATGTCGGTCGGGAGCCGGTCGTAGGCGCTCATGGCGGGATGCTACTGCCGCCGTCGAGCCCGCCACAGTCGAGCGCGCCCCGCGGCCGATGCCGTCCCGTGCACCTTTCCTTGGGCGTGGCGCCGCGCCGGCGCATGATGCGCGCTCCCCCTGCGGGTTCTTCCGCCCGATGAGCTACCGCGACGTCGTCGTCACGCTGACCGTGCTGGCGTGCCTGCCCTACGCCTTCATCCGCCCGCTCTTCGGGCTGCTGCTCTTCACGTGGCTGGCCTACATGCGGCCCCAGGACCTCTGCTGGGGGTTCGCGAAGCAGATCCGCTTCTCGCTCTTCGCCGCGATCCTCATGTACGTCGGCTGGTTCTTCTTCGACGGGCGCCGCTTCACGCGCTGGTCGAAGCCGATGAAGTGGCTCGCGATCTTCGCGGCCTGCCTCACCATCTCCCTCCTGATCAACGAACGCCACCCGGGGAACCGCTCGTTCAGCAAGTGGTTCGACCTGATGAAGGTCTTCTTCGTCGCCTTCTTCACGTGCGGGCTGGTCGACGACAGGAAGCGCCTGCGGCTGCTGCTCTGGACGATCGCGCTGAGCCTCGGCTTCTACGGGGTCAAGTTCGGCCTGCACGGCGTGCTGCGCGGCGGCCGCATCCTGCAGGGCCCCGGCGGGATGATGCTCGACAACAACGACCTCTGCCTCGCGATGGCGATGAACATCCCGCTGCTCTTCTATCTGGGCCGCAGCCTGGAGAAGCGCTGGCAACGCCGCCTCTGCATGGTTGCAGTCGCGCTCACCGCCGTCACCGTGGTCTGCACGCTCTCGCGCGGCGGCTTCCTCACCACGTGCCTGGTCGGACTGCTGATCCTGCTGAAGCTCCGCAAGAGCGTCGTGCCGTGGCTGGTCGCGCTCGGCCTCGGCGGCGTGCTGCTCTTCGCGCTGCCGAGCGACGTGGTCGCGCGCCTGAAGACGCTCGAGGACCCGAAGAAGGAGGGCTCGGCCGCCGGGCGCCTCCACGCCTGGAAGGTCGGCATGCGCATGGTCGGCGACCATCCGCTCTTCGGCGTCGGCTTCGAGGGCTTCCTCCCCAACTTCAGGAAGTACGACCCCGAGATCACCGAGTCGAGCGACCAGATCGAGAGCGTCCGCGTCGCGCACAACACCTATGTGCAGGTGTGGGCCGAGCTCGGCACGCCGGCGCTGATCTGCTTCCTCGCGATGCTGGTGACGGCGATCCTCTCGCTCCGAAAGACGCGCCAGCTGATCGACCGCGCGCGCGCCGGCCCCGAGTTCCAGGAGATGCGCAACTACGCCGACATGATCGAGGTGAGCCTCGTGAGCTTCATGTTCGGCGCGAACTTCCTGAACCGCGCCCACTTCGACCTGCTCTACGAGCTGATCGCCCTCTCCGCGATCCTGCTCTCGATCACGCGCGCTGAGCTCGCGCGGCGCGACGCCGGGATCGCCGTCGCCGCCGAGAGCGAGGAGCGGCTCGAAGTGCCGGCGCTCGCCGCCTGGCGCTGAGCGCGGCGCGCGGGAATTCCCGGGGGAAAGGGCCCCGGGCCGGACCGGCCTCAGGGTCGCCCCCGTTCCCTGCCGATGAGGCGGTCGGAACCCATTTCGGGGGAGCGCGCCGATGGCAGACATGACGACCCAGCCGACCCAGCCGATCCAGCAGCAGAAGCGTTCGAAGGTGCTGATCGACCGGGAGTTCCAGCTGCGCTTCATCTCCCGGCTCGGAGTCGTGCTGTTCTTCTACCTGCTGGTCTTCCTGCTCATCTCGGTCGTGGCGCCGGTGGCGTTCACGCTGATGAGCGACGCGCCCGACTGGGCGCTGACGGAGACGGCGTTCCGCGTCGAGGTGCTGCTGCGGCTGATCCTCGCGCCGCTCCTCTGCACCTTCCTCTGCCTCTTCGCGCACGGCGTGATCGAGACGTTCCGCATCGCCGGCCCGAACTTCCGCTTCAAGGCGGTGCTGCGCGACCTCGCGAAGCTGCGCCTCCCGCGCGGCGTCACGACGCGCCGCGGCGACTACCTGCGCGACACGGCCGCGGAGTTCGACAAGGCGCTGATCGTGCTGCACGACGGCGTGCGCGACCTGAAGCGCCTGAGCACGGAGGCCTCGGCACGCACGCGAGAAGCGCTGCAGGACGCGCCGCAGGGCGAGGCGACCACGGCTGCGCTCGCGGCGCTCGACGAGATGGCGAAGCGTCTCGCGCGCTTCGAGCTGGTCTCCGCGGCGCCGCAGTGCCGGCCGCTCGAGGGCGACGGCGCGCCGGGCGAACCGATCGTCGAGGCGGCCGCGGCGCTCGAGAGCGCGACGCGCTGACGCGGGACAGCGTTTTTCGCCGCTCCGCCGTTCCGCCTAGTTCTTGCCGGTCCCCGTGCCGGCGTCCTGCCCCTCTTCGGTCTTCTCCGCGTCGCCCGCGTCCTTTTCGGCGGCGAGCGGCTTGGGCGGCGGCGCGGGCTGGAGCTCGCGGAGCACGGTGCGGCTCGACGAGCCGTAGAAGCGGCGCAGCCCCTCTTCGAGCCGCCAGACTCCGAGCGATTCGCTCGCGCCGCCCTTCACGTAGCGGCGCACGTCGCCGTTCTTCGTGACGTAGCCGACGTCCTCGAAGCGCAGGTCCTGGATCCGCCAGGTCCCGGTCGGGAACGAGCGGTCGGCGGAGGCGCCCGCGGGGATCGCCTGGTACTCGACGACGTAGCCGACGAGCGCGCCGTCGATCAAGACCTCCGACGTGCGCGTGTACGGGTCGCGCTCCCACGGCTGGGCGCGCAGCGGCGGCTCGACCTTGGCGGGCGCGGGCTCCTGCTCCGGCTCGCTCGAGCAGGCGAGGAGGCCCAGCAGCACCGCGAATCCGAACCCTTTCATGCGAGGCTCCCGGCGCCTTCCCGCGATCCTTCCCGAATCGGGAGGCGGAGGATGCTAGGCCGCGCTCCCGGCGCGGGCAACATCATCGGCGATGCCGAGCGATCGATCGCGCATGGCCGAGCTCTTCGGGAGCGGCGGCGCCCTGGCGACCCGCTTCGAGGGATTCGAGGAGCGGCCGAGCCAGGCCGCGATGGCCGAGGCGATCGACGAGCTGTTCGTCCAAGGCGGCCGCCTGCTGGTCGAGGCGGGGACGGGTACGGGAAAGACCTTCGCCTACCTGCTGCCGGCGCTGCTGCACGCCGAGCTGCCGGAGCGGCGCGTGGTCATCTCGACCTGGACGCGCACTCTGCAAGAGCAGCTGGTCGGGCGCGACCTGCCGCGCCTGCGCGAGCTGCTCGGCGTCCCGCTCGAGGCGGTCCTGGTGCAGGGGCGCGAGAACTACGTCTGCCGGCGCCGCGCCGAGCTCGCGCTCCACCGGAACGACCTCCTCTTCGAGGGTGCCGGATCGGGCGCGCAGCTCGCCGAGGTGGTCGAGTGGTCGGCGCGCTCGCGCGTCGGCACGCGCGCCGACCTCGGCTTCGAGCCGCGCGCGGAGGTGTGGGCGGCGGTACGCGCCGAACGAGGAAACTGCCTGCAGAGCCGCTCGCCCCACTTCCACTCGTGCGTCTGGCAGGAGGCGAAGCGGCGCGCGCGCGAGGCGGGCGTCCTGGTCGTGAACCACGCGCTGCTGCTCGAGGACCTGAAGCTCAAGCGCGCGGGCGGCGCGGTGCTGCCGCCCTACTCGCTGCTGATCGTCGACGAGGCGCACCACCTCGAGGAGGTCGCGGCCGACCACCTCGGCGGCAGGTTTTCCCGCGCGTCCGTGCTCGGCCTGCTGCGCGCGGCGGCGCGCGCGGTCGAGACCGGAGTGCGTGGAGACGCGCGGGACGACCTCGAGCACGTGCTGTCGCGCTGCCGCGGCGCCGCGATCGAGCTCTTCGAGGCGGCCGCGGGCTGGATCGGGACGCGGACGGTCGCCGCGCTCGAGCCGGGTGCGCGGCTGCCGGCGACGCTGCCGCTCCTGCTGCACGAGGCGCACGACCGCCTCGTCGCGGCCGCGAAGCACGGCCCCGACGAGGGGGCCGCGGCGGAGCTCGTGGCGCGCGCGACCGCGGCCGGCGCGGCGGCCGAATCGATCGGCGCGATCCTCGACGCGTCGCTGAAGGAGGGGGCCGCGCGCGCGACCGACGACCTCGTCGTCTTCGCCGAGCGCAACGAGCCGAGCGGCGACGTCGCGCTCTGCACCGCGCCGGTCGAGCCGGGGGCGATCCTCGCGCGCGAGCTCTTCGCGCCGCTCCACGCCGCCGTGCTGACGAGCGCGACGCTCGCCGTCTCGCCGCCGCCCGACCGCTTCGCGTGGCTGCGGCGCGGCTGCGGCGTCGGCGAGGCGCGCGCGCTCGTGCTCGACTCGCCGTTCGACTACCGGCGCCAGAGCCGGCTCGTGGTCGATCCGCTCCCGGAGCCGACCGACCCCGAGGCGTGGACCGCCGCCCTGATCGAGCGCGTCCCCGTCCACGTGCGGCGCAGCGAGGGCCGCGCCTTCGTGCTCTTCACCAGCCGAAAGACGATGGAGGCGGTCGCCGCCGGCGCGCGCGCGGCGCTCGAGGAGGCCGGCATCGCGCTGCTGGTGCAGGGGCGCGGCGTGCCGCGCTCGAAGCTGCTGCAGCAGTTCCGCCAGCAGCAGCCCGCCGCGCTGTTCGGGCTCGCGTCGTTCTGGGAGGGCGTCGACGTGCCGGGGCACGACCTCACGCACGTGATCCTGACGAGGCTGCCGTTCGCCGTGCCCGACCATCCCCTGGAACTCGCAAGGGCGGAGCGGCTCGAGCGGGCGGGCGGCAACGCCTTCTCCATGCTCTCGCTGCCGAAGGCGGTGCTGCGCTTCAAGCAGGGGTTCGGCCGGCTGATCCGGACGCGCGACGACCGCGGCGACGTCACCGTCCTGGATGCCCGGATCGTCCAGCGCCGCTACGGCCGCGCGTTCCTCCTCGCGCTGCCCGACTGCCGCAAGGTGGTGCTGCGCGACGGCGAGGAGTTCGACCTCGACGAGGAGGCGGCGTCGTGACGGCCGCCGCGCTGCTCGCGTTCGCGCTCGCGACGGCGGCGGGCGGGGACGAGGACGACGCGCGCGCCGCCGCATGGAAGCGCTTCCCCGTCTTCGTCTGGTTCCACGGCGGGCCACCGGCGGGGCCGGCCGCGTTCGACGTGCTGCGGCGCCACGGGCTGCTCGGCTGCAACGTCGAGGGCTCCGGGTCGAGCGACGCGGCGGCGCGCGCGGGCGTCCCCTTCTACGTCGACCACGTCGCGGGGAAGGGCGACCTCTATCTGCGGCCGGCCGAGTTCGAGAAGGACCAGCAGCGGCTCGCCGCGGAGCTCCTCGCCTTCCAGCCGGCGCGGCCGAACTGCTTCGTCGCGGAGGAGGTCGCCGCGCGGCTCGACCGGCGGGTCGACGAGAACGCGCGGCGGCACGCGTCGAACCGACCGCTCGCGTACGTGCTGGACGACGAGCTCTCCGTCACGCGCGGCGTGAACCCGATGGACTACTGCTTCGGGCCGGAGTGCCTGGCCGAGCTGCGGCGCTGGCTCCTCGCGCGTGATGGCTCGCTCGAGAAGGTGAATGCCGCGTGGGGGACGCGCTTTTCGAGCGTCGACGCCATCGTGCCGCCGACCACCGAAGCGGCGCGCGCCGCCAACGCGGAGCGGCCGCTCGCGGAGCTCTCCTTCGCGGCGTGGAGCGACCACCGCGAGTACATGGAGGAGGCGCTCGCGGCGCGCCTCGACGAGCTCGCCGAGCGCGTGCGCCGCGTCGATCCGGGCGCCCCGGTCGGCTTCACCGGCGGCCAGTTCCCGTCGGCGTTCGGCGGCTTCGACTGGGGACGGCTGCTGCGGACGCAGTCCTTCGTCGAGCCCTACGAGGGCGGACTCGCGCCGGCGCTCGTCCACGGGCTCGCGCGGCCGGGCACGAGGGTCGTCTCGACGTGGTTTCTGCCCGACGAGGCCGACGCGCGCGAGAAGTTCTCGCCGTGGGAGGTCTTCCCGCGCGTCGCGCGCGGCGACGACGGTGCGGTGATCTGGTCGAGCGGCGCGCTCTTCGAGGAGGAGCGCGAGGGCAAGCTCGATTTGAATGCGACGGGGCGCGCGCTCGCCGAGGTCGTCGCGGCGGCGCGCGCGCTGCGCGCGGCGACCGAGGGGGCGCAGCGGCCGCGCGCCGACGTCGCGATCGTCGTGAGCCAGCCTTCGATACGGGCGACCTGGCTGGTCGATGCGTGGGGCGACGGGAAGACGTGGCCGCGCCGCCTCACGAGCTACGAGGTCGGCCACTCGTCGAGCGCGGCGGCACGGCTCGGCTGGGACGCGGTGTGCGGCGCGCTCGGGCTCGAGGTCGGGTACGTCGACGTCCGCGCGCTCTCCGGCGGCGCGCCGGCGGGGGCGCCGGCGGACGGACCGCAGATCTGGATCGTTCCCGAGGGGGCGGCGCTCTCTGAGCGCGAGGTGGACGCGCTGCTCGCGAAGGCGCGCGCCGGCGCGCTCGTGGTCGCAGACGCGCACGCGCTCCTCTTCGACGAGCGGCTGCGCGGGCGCGACGACGCGGCGCTGCGGCGCCTCTTCGGGGTGCGGCGGGCGACGGGGCGCAAGCTCGCCGACCTCGCGCGCGAGCTCGAGCGCGGCGCGGCCGACGCGAGCGGCGCGCTCGTCGTCGAGGGCGACGCGCTCAGCGCGGACGGCGCCGAGCGCAGCGGCTTCGCCGGCTTTTCGAAGGCGCACGGCGCGGGGGCGGCGTGGCTGCTCGACCGGCGGCTCGCCGGGCTCGAGCGCGAACCGGAGCGGCTCGCGAAGTTCGCGGCCGGCTTCGAGCGGGAGCTCGCGGCGCGCGGGCGCTCGCCGAAGCGGACGCGGCCGGCGCTCGCGGCCGTGGGGCGCGTGCGCTGGCGCCGGCTCGACGAGGGCGCGCGCGAGTGGTGGATCGGCGTGCGCGTCGACGGCGACGGCGCGTCGCGCGGCGAGGCGGTCGAGGCGCGCCTCGACTTCACGGAGCCGCGCCGCGTGCAGGAGCGGCTCGGCCGCGCGCTCGACCCGGCGGCGTTCGCGAGCGACGCGCCGGTCGCGGGCATCGCGGCCCGCATCGACGCGAGCCATCCGCTGCTCCTGCGCTGCGAGCCGCGCTGAAACGAGGACGGCCGGCGGAGAGCTCGCGCCCTCCGCCGGCCGTGGCGTTCGAACTCGTTGCGGGGAACCGCTCCGATCAGAAGACCAGCCGGAATCCCAGGTAGGCGAAGACCATGTCGTTGCCCTCGCCGGTCATCTGGCGGTAGCCCTTGCCGTCGAAGAAGTATCCCAGCCCGGTGCTGACCTTGACCTGCTTGGTGCAGTCGCGCGAGTAGATCAGGTCGAACTCCTGGCCGAGGTCCTTGTCGATGCCCGCGCCGCCCGCGCCGGCCGCGTTGTAGCCGACGAAGCCGCCGTTGGCGTTCGCCATGCGCATCCAGTGGTAGTTGACCGAGAAGACGCCCTCGAGCGCGTCGGCGTCGACGCCGAGCGTGAAGTGCTGGATGTTCGTCCAGCTGAACAGGTCGGTGATGCCGAACCAGCCGTGCAGCGACGGGTAGAGCTGGACGAAGTTGTCGGAGAGGGTGCTGCCGCCGGTCGCGTAGTCGTAGGAGGCGTGGATGCTGCGGAGGAACTCGATCTTCTGCTCGGGCGACCAGCCCACGCCGGCGTGCACGGCGTAGGTGCCGAAGCCGTAGTTGTTGGTGTCGCTGCCGAAGATCTCGCCGAACTGCGTCGCCGCCTCGGCGTCGGCCGAGAAGCCGCCCCACGACGGGCCCTGCCAGCGGCCGCCGTAGGTCGTGAAGCGCGTGCGTCCGGCCGCGGCCACGGAGTTCCCGGCGTAGTTCATGTCCTCGAGGTGGAAGACGTAGCCGTCGATCGTGCCGAACTCGTCGCGCTTGATCGTGTAGTAGAAGCCGAACAGGTCGGTGTTGTCGACCTTGTTGACGTCGGTCGGCGAGAGCTCGGACGAGCCGTTCACCGGCACCACGTTGTCGCCGTCGGTCAGGCGCATCGCGATGAGCGACCAGGCGCCGAGGTCCTGTCCGAGCGACTGGTCGAAGCGCAGCCCGTCGAACACCGTCCGGTTCAGGCGCCACTCGTCGTCGCCGAGGATGCGCTCGGCGCCGTACTCGATCTTCTGGCGGCCGGCGCTGATGTCGATGCCGCTCTGGTAGACGTCCTTGAAGTTGACCAGCGCCTCCGTGACCGCGACGCTCGCGGCGTTGGTCGAGTTCGACGTGCCCGTCGGCGAGCCGTCGAGGCGGTTGGGGGCCTGTGTGTCGAGGCCGTTGAAGGTGTTGTTGCCCCAGATGCCGGCGTAGTGCAGCGTGAAGCTCGCGAAGACCGTCTCGCTCAGTTTCGCGCGCGCGCCGAGCCACGCCTCGGTGCCGGCCGACAGGACGTCGTTCTTCCCGCCGCCGGTGTTGTAGTTCGCCCAGTAGTCGCCGCGCATCGCCATGCCGCCGAAGAGGTCGATCCCCTCGATCCCCGGCGCGCTGATGTTCAGGCGGCGCGGATCGGCGGTGGGGTCGACCGGGCTCTGGCGCACCGCGCCGTCGAGCCTCGGATCGGGCGCCGGCGTCGTCGTCCCGTCGCTGTTCCCGGCGCGCAGCGCGTCGAGCTGCTTCTGGACCGAATCGACCTGCTTCTGCAGCGCGTCGATCTGTGCGTCTTTTTCGGCGTCCTTGTTCGGGGCGTCCTGCCCGAACGCGGCCGATCCGGCGCTGAAGGCCAGGATCGACAGTGCACCTGCGAATCGCATCAAGCTCCTCCTCTTTCCCGGGTTCACCCGAATCGTCGACGCCCGGAGTTCAAGCCGGACGACCTGCGACCGATTCCAGATCCCCACCGCCTGCAACGGCGCTTTCAAAAAGTCCGGCTGCACGTGCGGCCGGGGTGCTGATTCCCCTCGCTTCCGGTCGCCTCCCGGTCGCGGTCCCTCCCCTGCAGAAAGTCATCGGCGCCCCCGCCAAAGGGAGCCGATCACTCGGGCGCACCGGCTTGCGGGCTCCCCCGATGACAGGGGGGTAAACCGCAGCCGCGGATGTGGCGGCCTCCGAGTTGGCGGCAAAGGATCGGGGTGGCGCGCGTCAAGTCAACCTTGCTGACAAGGAATCCTTGAAACTCCCTGGGAAACGATCGGAATCCGATCCACTTCATGACAACGACGCACAGCGGCTTCGCGTGAACTGGCTCGGGGCGATCGGAGAGGTTCTGAATCCGATCCTCCCCAGGGAAGGCGCGCGCTGGGGGCTGCCGGGCGGAATCCGACTCCCACCGATGCGCCGCCGCCAGGCGCGATTCAGCCGCGCGCCGTCTTGGTCGATGTCTCATCGCCCCTCCGCTCGAGGCCGACGGGACCGACGGTGAACCCGAGCTCCACTCCGAATTCTGCGCGGCCGCTCGACTTCGCGCTGGGCGTCATCGTCGCGGCGATCCTGATCATCCTCGCGGGGATGGTGATCCCGTTCCTGCGCTCGCGCGAGATGGCGCGCGACGAGAAGCGTGCGCGCGAGGACCTGATCGACGTGCGCGAGGCGATTCGCGCGTTCGTGCGCGACGTCGGACTGCCGCCGACGCGCGACAAGGACGGGAACGATCGCACGCTGCTGCGGCTCTGCGGGCCGGGGCGACCTCCCGAAGGCGCCTACTTCATCAACGACGCCCACGAGGGCGAATACGTCGACCACCTCTACCGGAACGAGCCGCTCGGGAAGGCGAACACGCCCGGCTACGCGCACTGGAACGGCCCCTACCTGAAGCGCGTCGAGTACGACCCCTGGTACCGCGCCTACTTCGTGGTCGCCTACCCCCTGAACGCGCGCGACGGCTTCGGCGACGGGCGCGTGTGCATCGTGGTCTGCGCCGGGCCCAACGGCCGCATGGACGGCGACTACAGCTCGCCGCGCAGCGCGATCGCCGCCGGCGACGACCTCGTCGAGGTGGTAACGCTCGACGGACCGGAATCGGACGGGAAGTAGTTTCCCGATCGCCGCCGTCGCCGCGGATGGGTTGGGGCGTCCGTCCCGGGGACTCCGATGGAGGTCGGGAGTGGGGAGGCACCGCGTCGTCCGGCCCGGACCGGACGGACGGGAGAGGCGACTTGCTCGAACGTCGAAAGCACCCCCGCGTCGCCAAGCAGATCCGCATCCGCTGGCAGCGCGTCGCGACCAGCGACTGCGCCGCTGCGAAGGTCGGCCCGGTCGAGGCGACGCATACGCGCGACGTGAGCAAGGGGGGGCTCGGCTTCCCGGTCGCGTACGAGATCGAGGTCGGGACGATCCTCTCGATCGAGCTCGACCGCGAGTTCGGCGGACCGCCGCTCTCGGCCCTCGCCCGCGTCGCCCGCTGCGTCCGTGAAGCCGACGGCTGGTTCGCGGGCGTCGAGTTCACCTGGATCGAGTGCGCTCTGCCGGAGACGGCGCTCGGTCTTTCGCCGCAAAACGCCTGGACGTTCATGTAGCGCGATCGGCTCCGCATGCGAAACTGCGCGCGACCTCGATGAACGCGCGCACGATCCTCCGGAACGTCGGCAGCAACTCGCTCGGCTACGTGGTCAACGTCGCCGTCGGCCTGATCCTCGTTCCGCTCGTCAATCGATCGCTCGGATTGGCCGTCGCGGGCGTCTGGACCCTGGTCGTCTCGTTCGTCGGGTACTACGGCGTGCTCGACGTCGGCATCCGCTCGGCCGTCGGCCACTACGTCGCGACCTACCACGCGCGCCGCGACCAGGCGCAGGTCAACCGGACGCTCTCGACCGCGATGGCGATGCTCGCCGCGGTCGCACTGGTCGCGATCCTCGTCACCCTCGCGGCCGCATGGTGGCTGCCCGACTGGTATGCGCGGTACCGCGAGCTGCGGCATGCCACCGGGGAGAACCCGCTCGAGGCGTTCCGCGACCCCGCGACGCTGCGCCTCGTGATCCTCGTGATGGGGTTCGGCTTCGCCCTGAACCTCCCGCTGCTGATCTACAGCACCGCCATCTACTCGGCGCAGCACCTCGTCCTGCAGAACGCGATCGTCATCGGCCAGCAGCTCGCCCGGCTCGTGGCGACGTGGCTCGTGCTGCGGGCCGGCGGCGGGATCGTCGGCCTCGCGCTCGTCGTCCTGGGCGTCAACGCGCTGGGCTGGATCGCGACGATCGTCGGCGCGTTCCGCGTCCTCCCCGGACTTTCGCTCGCGCCGCGCCACGTGAACCGCGGGTCGGCGCGCGAGCTCCTCGCGTACGGCGGCTACAACGTCCTCGTCAACGTCGGCGACACCGTCCTGCTCTACACGAGCGGCTTCGTCATCATGTGGGGGATCGGCGACGAGAGCGCGATCACCTACTACTCCGTGGTCGCGGGCAACCTGATCCCGTACTTCATGTCGATGGTGCAGTCGGTGACGTGGTCGTTCACGCCCTGGTTCACCGGCCGCTGGGCCACCGGGATGATCGACGACGTGCGCCGCCTCCTCGACGCCGGCTCGCGCGGAGCCGTCTTCCTCGCGTCTCTGGTCGCGAACGGGCTGTGGTTCCTCGGCGGCGACTTCCTGCACGTCTGGCAGGGCGACGTATTCGTCTCCGGCAAGGACTCGAAGTACTTCGGGCCGTGCGTGACCGCCCTCGCGATCCTCACCGGCGCGACGCTGCTGCGCGCGGCGCAGAGCTGCGGCCGCCAGGCGCTCTTCGCGATGCGCGAGGTGCGCTACCTCGGGCTCCTCACCCTGATCGAGGCGGCGGCGAACGTCGCGCTCAGCATCGTGCTCGTCCGCCGCTTCGGCCTGCCCGGCGTCGCGCTCGGCACGCTGATCCCGGTGCTCGTCACGCAGGGCTTCGTACTGCCGCGCCATCTCCTGCGCGAGCTGGAAGTCGACGGGCGCGCCTTCGTGGGAAGTCTCCTGCGAGCGTCGGTGCCGATCGTCGCGACGATGGCGCTGGTCGACTGGGGGATCCGCTCCTTCGCCGGCGCGTCGCTCGCTGTCACCTCGTGGCCGACCTTCCTCGTGCGAGGGACGCTGCTCGCCGTGCCGGCGCTGGTCGTCGGGCTGTTCGTCGGCACGAGCGTCGCCGAGCGCAGAGCGCTGGCCGCGCGGCTGCGCACCTAGCGTCGCGCGCCGTGCGGCGACGCGCCATCGCGCGCGTCACAGCGGCGCAAGTTTCGGATCGACCTGCGTCCGGAGCGTCGTCGCACGCCCCGCAGCGATGCGCGCGACGTCCGCGACGGCATGCGCGACCGCCGAGGGATCGGGATGGAACTCGAGCTCGAGGTCGACCGCGTACGTCGCGCCGGGAGCGAGTTCGACGATCCGCTTGCGCAGCTTCTCGAAGCTGCGGCGGTTGGGGTGGTTCGTGCCGGGCTCGAGGCCGGTGACGCAGCCGTCGGCCGCCGCCTGCGGGTTCTTCCAGAGCGTGAAGCACGGGAGCTGGCGCACATCCCACGCGACGCTCGCCCCGCACGCATCGCCCGGCGCCGCGAGCAGCGCGCGCGTGCGCGACGCCTCGTCGGCGTGGAGCTCGAGGTAGAAGACCTCCTCCTTGCGCAGCGGCTCGCCCGGTCCGCAGCGGTCCCATTCCTGCGCGCGCGCCGCCGCGCGATCGTCGCGCGGGCTGACCGTCTTCGCCGGCACGATCAGCCGCGTCCCGGGCACGACCACCGGCGCGCCGAAGTTCACGTGGTAGAGCAGCTCGAGCTCGCCCGGCTCCGCCGACCGGTTCACGATCTCGTCGCGGATCGCCACGCGCGGCGCGTCGGGCCGCACCGTCGCCGTCGACACCAGGCGCAGCTTCGGTCCGAAGAGGCGCGCCTCGTCGACTTCTCCGCGCAGCGCGACCTCGCCCGAGTCTCCGTCGATCGTGACGGAGAGCGCGTGCGCCGGCAGGTTTCCGATGCGGCCGTGCAGCGTCCAGAGCAGCCGCCCGCGCTCGTCCCACTCGGGCGCGCCGTTGCTCTGCAGGCCGCAGCGGCAGAGCAGCTCGTCGAAGCCGTCGAGCCAGCCCAGCCCGCTCGCCTCCGTCAGCGGCACGAAGCGCGGATGGACCGGGCCCTGCACCGGCGCCTGCCACTCGACAGCGACGCCGTTCCACCAGTGCTTCCAGATCGCCATACCGCGCGTCGGCACGAAGACGACGCGCAGCGCACCGGTCGTGACGTCGACGACCTGCACGCCCTCGCGCAGCCCGCCGGCGAGCGTGCGCACCTGCACCGACCAGCTCTTCGCGGCGCCCGCGACGTCGGCCGGCCCGTACGCCGCCGCCGCGACGTGCACGTCGGACGCGACGTCGGTGAGCACGAAGCTCTTCTTCGCCATCAGGTCCGCCCCGCAATGAACACGCACCATGTCGCTCCCAGCTCGCGCGACGAGGCGAGCGCCCGCACGTGCACGCGCCCGCGTCCGTCGCGCGCATGCTCGAAGCGCGAGTAGACCTCGCTCTTCGCGAAGCCGGCGTCGCGCAGCGCGTCGCGCAGCTCCGGGATCGACCAGAGCCGCCAGTCGTAGACGAACGCGTCGCGCAGCTTCGTCACGCCGCCGCGCCGCTTCGCCGCCGCGCCGCCCGCCGCGACCTCGAAGTGGAGCGCGTCGACGACGCGCCCGGTCAGCGCGTCGGCGGCGCGCTGCTCGAATTCGTAGAGCACGCGCTCGCCGCGCGGGCCGCGGTGGCGCTCGCGCTGGCGGCCGACCTCGAAGGCCCCCTCGCCGCCGTAGAGGTCGGCGACGAAGCAGCCGCCGCGCGCCAGCCGCCGCCGCGCGTGCCGCAGGTAGGCGACGAGGTCGCGCCGCGCGTGCCACTCGCAGACGCTGAAGTTGAGCGCGGCCAGCAGGTCGACGCGCGCCGCCACGCGCCGCACGTCGGCGACGAGCTTCGTCACGCGCGCGGCCGCGCCGCGGCGACGCAGCGGCTCCGGATCGCGATCGACCGCGATCGACCGTCCGCCGCGGACGGTCCGCGCCCAGGCGTGCGCGAGCGCCCCCGTCCCGGCGAAGTCCTCGCCCAGCACGCGCGCCGTGCCGCCGTGGATGGCGCGCAGCAGCGCGACGTCGCGCTCCGGCGTCTGCGTGCAGAGCTCGTAGAGGTCGAAGCGGTCCATGTCCTGATCCCGGGCCGTGATCTTGCACCGGGACGCGGCCGCGCCGCGCGGCCGATTCCGTCCTGCTCACCGGCTCACCGGCTCAACGGTCGGACGCGCTCGGGAGCAGGCGGAGCTCGACGTCGCGCCGCTCGTCCTCGTCCAGTTCGAGGCGGGCCGGCGCGGGCAGCTGCGCCGCCACCGCCGCCGGCGCGAGCCGGGTCGCGTGCAGCGGCCCGCTGACGCGCACCAGCACGCGGCCCGCGCGCACGCCGGGGATCGTCGCGACGCCGCGCTCGTCGGTCTCGGCCCAGGCGAGTTGGAACCACTCGTCGTGTCCCTCGACGTCGTCGGGGATCGCGCCGTCGCGCAGGTAGCTCGAGGCCGAGACGACCCAGCGCGGGACCGGCTTCCCGTCGGCGTCGACGACGCGCGCCGTGAGCGTCGCGCACGCCGGCACCGCCACCTGCACGACGTCGGGATGGGGGAGCGTCACGTGCTCCACCAGCTCCGCGCCGTTGGCGAAGCGCAGCCGCAGCGCGCAGCGCCCCGCGCTCAGCCGCCCGAGCGTGATGCGGCCCGCATCGTCGAGCGGCAGCCGTTCCGACGTGATGCCGTGCAGCCGCGGGTCGGCCCGGGGCGCGAGTTCGTCGCGCGCCGGTTCCTCCAGTTCGAACTGCACGTCGCCGGCGATGGGCGCGCCGCGCGGACCAGCGCACTCGACGCGCAGCGACTCGTCGCCGAGCCGCAGGTCGCCCTGCCAGCCGCGCCCCTCGCGCGGCCGCGCGTCGCACAGGAACCGCCACGTCGTCCGCTGCGACGTCACGCTCAGCTCGAACTCTCCGAGCGGAAAGAAGCGGTACAGCGCGAAGCGGCCGTTCCCGTCGACGGCGACGCGTTGGGTGTGGAGCAACACGACCGCGTCGAGGACGGGGCCGGTCGCGTCGACCACGCGCCCCGCGATCTCGACCGGGCCCGGCGCGTCGGTCAGGTCGACGAAGGTCGTCCGCCCCGCGACGACCGTCGCGCGCGCGAACTCGATCGGCGCGACCGAGAAGTCGCTGTGGAATTGCGCGATGGCGTATTCGCCCGGCCGCAGCCCCGCGAACGTGAAGCAGCGCGCGCTGCCGAGGATCGCGATCGCGGTCGGCTGCGCGTCGCCGGCGCGCGTGATGCCGACGTACGCATCGCTCGGCGCGATGCCTTGCAGCGCGCCGGCGGGCTCGAGCTCGTGGTCGAGCGTCGTCGTCTTCCCGTCCAGGACGGCGACGCCCTCGCGGCGGTCGAAGCGGAGCCCGGGCGCCGTGACGACCACGCGCTGCTCCCCCGGCTGCAGCCCGGCCAGCACGTACTCGCCCCGCGCGTCGGTGCGCGCGCGCACGTGCGTCAGCGGATGGTCGGCGCCGAGCTCGTTGTCGGAATCGAAGCGCCAGACGTTCACGCCGTGCAGCACGAAGCCATCGGGGAAGTTGGTCGTGCGCGGCGCGAAGACCGCGACGACGGAGGCGTTTCGGACCGGCGAGCCGTCGGGACGGTGCACGCGCCCGCGGACGCTCGCGCCGGCCGCGACCGCCAGCGTGACCTCCGTCTTCGCGCCGCTCTTCACGGGCGCGGTCGCGGGGAGGACGGAGTTCGCGAGCTTCTCGCCGAACGGATACCGGTCGAGCACGAGCCGCGCTCCCGCCGGCGCGCGCAGCACGAACGAGTAGAGCCCCGGCGGGAGACCGTCGACCTCGAACGTGCGACCGTGCAGCGGCGCGGGGAAGGTCGCGCCGAACGTCCAATTCCACGGCTCCTGCGACGTCGCGAGGAACGCCTCGACGGTCGCGCCCGCGAGCGCGCGCTCGACGGCGTCGGCCGCGACGCCCGGCGCGTCGACGAGCCGGCCCGCGACCTTCCCGCCGACGTGCACGACCAGTTCGGCGGAGGTCGCGAGCTCGGAATCGCGCTGGTGGTCGAATTCGTCGAAGACGACGGAACCGATACGGCCGTCGGGGGCGCGCGCCGTCGCGAGTCCGTTCGCCCAGTCGAGCCCGGCGAAGCGCGCGCGGCCGTTCGCGTCGCTGGTCGCCTGCAGCGGCGGGCGCGTCCCGTCGCCGACCACGCCGTCGCCGCGGATCCCGCCGTGCAGGAAGACCTGCGCGTCCGCCACGGGCGCACCGTCCTCGCCGACGACCGCGAGCTCGACGCCGGGCGAGCCGGGACGCGGATCTTCGAGCGCGATGCGCCGCGGCGTGCCCGCGTCGGCGACGCGGAACGCGAAGCTCATGCGGCGCGCGCGGCCGTCGGCGGCGCGCGCCCGCAGCCGGTAGGCGCCCTCCGCGAGCTGCGCGACGCGCACGCGCCCGTCCGCGCCCGACGTCGCGCGCACGCGCACGGCGCGGTCGTCGGCGATCTCGAGCCCGCGCTCGAAGCCGCCGAGCGTCGAGTCGATGCGTACGTCGACGTCGGCGATCGGCGCGCCGAGCGGGTCCTCGACGCGCGCCGTGAAGTCGGCGCGGCGGCGCTCCGCGGGGAAGAGCGGCGGGCCGTCGTCCGCGGGGGTCGCCGCCGCCGCCGTCGGCGTCGCTTCGGGGACGCGCTCGGCGTCGCGCGCGCCGCCCGCCGCCGCGCCGTCCGCCGCCGCGCCGTCCGCCGCCGCGCCCGCCCGCTCGTCCCGCTTCGCCGCGCCGCCCGCGTCCGCGGCCGCCGTGCGCGCGATCGAATCGAGCAGCTTCGAAGCGAGCAGCGCCGCGCCGCCCAGCGCGAGCAGCAGCACGACCGGGAGCGCGTAGCGCGGCGCAGCCATCGCTCCCATCCTGCCCGGCCGCGCGCCGGCGCGCACGTCACTCCCGCGTCACGGCGCCGCGCCGCCTACCGCCGCGCCCGCCACTCCTCGTAGCGCGCGACGAATGCCGGATCGCGACGGCGCAGCTTCTCCAGGTCGATGCGGCCGCTGCGCGTCATGCAGTCGTAGGCGAACGGCACCGGATCGAGCGCGAGCTTCTCGGCCGCGTTCTCGAACCAGAGCGTGCTCGAGAAGGCCGACTCCTGGTAGGCGTCGACGACCGGCTTGCGCGTGCGCTCGAAATGGGCGAGGGCGTCCCGCGGTTCCTTCGGATGCGCGGCGAAACTCTCGTGCAGCGCGATCGAGTCCTCCATCGCGAGCTTCGTCCCCGACCCGATCGAGAAGTGGGCCGTGTGTGCCGCGTCGCCCAGGATCACGACGTTCTCGTGCACCCAGCGCTTGCACTTGACCAGCAGGAACTGGATCCAGCGCGAGCGGTTGCTGATGAGCCGCTCGCCGCCGAGGTCCTCCGCGAAGACCTCCTCGAGGTGCTGCAGCGTCGCCGCCTCGTCGGCCGAGTCGAGTCCCGCCGCGCGCCACGTGGTTTCCGGCAGCTCCGCGATGAAGGTGCTCGTGTCGGGCGAAAAGCGATAGGCATGCGCCATGTAGAGGCCGGCGCGCCCGCTCTTGAAGATCAGCGTGAGCCCGCCGAACTTCCGGCGCGTGCCGAGCCAGACGTAGCGGTTGCGCCGCGCGTCGAGCGTCGGCTCGAAGTCCTCCTTCCACGTCTCGCGCACGAGGCTCGCGACGCCGTCGGCGCCGACCAGCACGTCGCACTCGCCCTTCAAGCGGCGCAGCGCGTCGGCGTCGGGGACGTTCTGCTCGAAGCGCAGCGCGACGCCGACGGCGCGCGCCCGCTCCTGCAGGACCTGGAGCCACGCGAGGCGCGCGACGCCGGCGAAGTGGTTGCCGCCGACCGAGATCTTCGTGCCGCGGTGGACGACGTCGACGTCGTCCCACGTCTGCAGGCGCTCCTCGGCCATCCGGAACGCCGTTTCGTCGCAGCCCTTCAGGATGTCGGTCGTCTTCCTCGAGAAGACGACGCCGAAGCCGAAGGTGGCGCCGGCCGGATTGCGCTCGATCACCTCGACGTCGAGCTTCGGGTCGCGCTTCTTCGCGAGCAGGCCGAACCAGAGGCCGGCCGGCCCGCCGCCCACGATCGTGAACTTCATCTCAGTTGGGGACGCCGGCCGCGCCCTTGGGCGCCTGCCCGCGCAGCACCGAGTTGTCGTTGAAGGTGCGCGACTGGTCGACGGCGGTCGGCCGCGCGAGCGCCGCGACGTCGATCTGCCCGCTCTGCGCGTAGACGTCGAGCGCATTCTGCCAGCAGGTCATCGCGACGTGCGCGTCGGGGATGCCGCGCTCCCGCATCAGCTGCGCGGTCTTCGGGACGGCGAGCGGATCGGAGATGCCCCAGTCGGCCGAGCTGTCGACGATCATCCGCGCCGGCCCGTACTTGCGGACGAGCTCGCACATCCGCTCGCTCCCCATCTTGGTGTGGGGGTAGATGGTGAAGGCGGCCCACGCACCGCGGTCGAGCACCGACTGCACCGTCTCTTCGTTGTTGTGGTCGATGATCAGCTTCCCCATCGGCACCTTGCACTCGGCGGCGAGCTCGAGGCTGCGCAGGATGCCGCGCTTCTTGTCGCGGTGGGGCGAGTGGACCATCACGACCAGGTCGTTCTTGGCGGCGAAGTCGAGCTGCCAGGAAAAGGCGCGCTCCTCGGCCGGCGTGATCTCGTCGAAGCCGATCTCGCCGACCGCGACGACGCCCTCTTTCAATGCGAATCTCGGGACGAGCTCGAGCGCCTCCTTGGCGAGCGGCTCGTTGTTCGCCTCCTTCGCGTTCACGCCGATCGCGCAGAAGTGGTGGATGCCGAATTGCGCGGCGCGGAAGCGCTCCCAGCCGACCAGGCTCGAGAAGTAGTCGAGGTAGCTGCCGACCTGCGTGCGCGGCTGCCCGACCCAGAAGGCCGGCTCGATCACCGCGCGGATCCCCGCCTTCGCCATCGCCTCGTAGTCGTCGGTCGTGCGCGACGTCATGTGGATGTGGGGGTCGAAGTAGTTCATCCCGGACTCCGGCGGCCTGCGGGGGGCAAGGATTATGGCGCGGAGGGAGCAACGGCGGGCGCCGGCTGGCGGTTTTGCGCTCGGCGGGTACATCCGGGTCCGATCCGGTGACGCCGAACGCCCCTCGCGACAAGTACCGGCATGAGCCAGCGACACCTCGCCCGCCTCTTCGAGCGCTACCGGAAGCACGGATCGACCGCGGCGCTCGCGCGTGTCTTCGACGAGACGGCGCCGGCGCTGTTCGCGGTCGCGCGGCGGATCGCGCGCGAGCGCGCTGACGCGGAAGACGCGGTCCAGGCGACCTTCCTGGTGGCGATCGAGAGGGCCGCGACGTGGGACCCCGCGCGGCCGGTCGAGCCGTGGCTCTTCGGGATCCTGGTCCGACAGCTCGGGCTCGCGCGGCGCAAGGCGGCGCGCGTCCTCGATCCGCAGCGCCTCGACGCCGAGCGGCTCGAGGATCCGACGCTCGACGTCGAGCGTTCCGAGCTCGTCGCGACCGTGGCCGAGGCCGTGCAGCAGCTGCCGGAGCACGATCGCGCCGTTCTCGAGCCGTGGCTCTTCGACGAGTTGCGCGGGAGCGAGCTGGCGAAGCGCGCAGGCGTGGCCGGCAGCACGTTGCGCATGCGGCTGCGGCGTGGGCTCGCAAGGCTGCGGCGCGCGCTGCCGGCGGGGCTCGGAGCGACGGCGGTCGTGCTCTCCGCCGTCGATCGCAGCGCGCTCGCGCAAGCGAAGGTGAACGTCCTCGCGGCGGCGGCGAAGAGCGGCGCCGCGGGCGCGGCCGCGGCAAGCAGCGCGGCGACGGCAAGCAGCCTGGCGACGTCCTTCGGAGCGAAAGTCGCGGCGGCGGCGCTGCTCGCGGCCGCGGTGCTCGGCGGTGTCGCGCTGCTGCACACGCGGCAGGAAGCATCCGAACCGGCGGCGCGCTCGGCCGCGAATCCGACGCAGCCACGCGACGGAAGCGGAGCGAGCGACGCCGCGACCGCGGTCGCGCTCTCGCCCTCTCGACAGCGCGACGAGCGCGGCTCCGCGATCGATCCCGCGGGACGACTCGCTGCCACGACGGTCACCGTCGGCGTCGAGGGCAAGGAGCTGTCGGGGGCCGACGCTCTCACCGGCATCGTGGTCGACGCGCGCGGCGAGCCCGTCGGCGGCGCGAACGTCTCCGTCTTCGACGACGACGCGCGGGGCATCGGGATGCTGGCGACGGCGGAGACGGCGGCGGACGGAACGTTCCGCTTCGAGCGCCTCGACGCGCGCGGCGTCCACGTCGCGGCCAGGAAGGACGGCATCGGCCGCGCAGCGAATCAGACGGCGCCGGTGGCGGCGCAAGTGCGGCTCGTGCTCGGCGCCGGAATGCGCTTCGAAGGGCGCGTCATCGACGAGCGCGGGATGCCGGTCCCGGCGGCATCGGTCGAGCTCGCCGATGACGACGCGCGTTTCGTCGGGACGCAGCACGCGACCTCGGACGCCGACGGCCGCTACCTCTTCGAGTCGGTGCGCGGCCGCGTCCGTTACGTCCGCGCCGTAGCGAAGCCGCCGCCGCGCTTCGGCTTCACCGTCCTCGATCCCGGGGACGACCGCTCGTCGGCGCCGTCCGAGGTCGTCGTGCGCGCGACGCGGCGCGTCTCGCTCTCCGTCGTGGCGCGCGGCGACGGCCAGCCCGTCGCGAACGCCCACGTGATCGTGCGCGCCGGCGGCGACGCGCTCGGCACCGCGGGCCTCGACGTGCGCGGCGGACGCTGGCTCGACGTGCTCGAGCCGTTCTGGGACGCGACGTCGACCGACACGGCAGGCCGCGTCGAGATCGAGGACGTCCCGATCTGCGAAGCGTGCAGCGTCGCGATCGCGGCGCCCGGTTTCGCACCGAGGGTGCGCGCGTTCTCGACGGCAGGCGACACGCCCGTCGTCGAACGCGTCGAGCTCGAGCCAGCGTGCACGGTCGAAGGGGTCGTGCGCCGCGCTGATGGGACACCGGTCGCCGACGCCATCGTCGAAGTCGAGACGGCGACTCCGCTGCGCGAGCTGCGCGCGAGTCCCGGCTCGCTCGATCTGCTGCGTTCGCTCATGGTCGGCGTGGCGAGCCCGTTCGCGCTCGCGACCCGGACGCGCCCCGACGGCACTTTCGAGCTCGCAGGCCTGCCGCCGCTGCCCACGTGCAATCTGCGCGTCGAGTCGGAGCGCCGCGCCGCATACACCTGGATCGACACCCTGTCCGCCGGCGAAACGCGCCGCGACGTCGTCGTGACCTTCGGCGCGAAGGTGCGCATCGAGGGAACTCTCGTCGCGGAGGACGGCGCCGCGCCGGCGGATACGAAGCTCTGGCTGCAGCCGGCCTCCTCGCTCGCACCGCTCGATCGCGACGGCCGCTTCTCCTTCGAGCTCGCGCCGCACGGCACCGCGACGATCTGGGCGGTCGCGCCCGGCTACGTCCACGCGCGCTGCGACGTCGCGGCGCCGCTGCCCGCCTCGAGCAAGGTCGCGCTGACGCTCCGGCGCGGAGCTTCGATCTCGGGATTCGTCGTCGATGCGCAGAAGCGCCCCGTCGCCGGCGTGCGCCTGATCGTCTGGCCCGCCGAGCCGACCTTCGAGGAGCGGCGCAAGACCGGCGGCTGGATCTCCGAGGTGAGCCTTGCGTCGGGCACGACGCGCAACGACGGGAGCTTTGAGCTCCGCGGCCTGCCCGACCGCAGGCTGCGCGTCGTCGTCAAGGCCGACGGCTTCACCGACGGCGAGCTCACGCCGATCGAGCCGGGCAGCCGCAACCTCTCCGTCACGCTCGGCCCGGCGCGCTGACCAACGCCGCGTGGAACGCCGCCGCGTCGGGTGCGCCCGCGCCGCCGCGCGCGAGCCGTTCCGCGGCTTCGAGCGTCGCCTTCACCTCCGCGTCGCGCTCCCGCGCGCGCAGCTCCGCGAGTCGCGCCGCTTCGCCCGCACGCGCGAGCCCGAGCGCCGCCGCGCGCCGCCCGAGCCGCTCCGGATTCGCCGGGTCGACCTCCTTCAAGAGCGACGCGACGCCGCGCTCCCCGCCGTGCCTGCCGAGCGCGAGCCACAACTCCGCCGGCACCGGCCGCCCCGCGCTGCGCCGCTCGTCGGCGAGGTCCAGCGCCATGCGCGCGAGCTCCGGCGTGAGCCGCCGATCGAGCCCGACGATGCGCCACACCGGCGCGCCGACGAAGATCGCCTTCACGACGCACTGCTGGAACGCGACGTCATCGAACCAGGCGGCCGGGAAGGGCGTGTCGCACGCGACCGCCTCGAAGACGCTGCGCATGTTGGTGCGACAGCCCTCGCCGGCGCGCCAGCGGAAGCGCGCCGCATCGGGCCAGAGTGCGAGCGAGCGGTAGAGCGCGCAGAGCTCGCCCTCGTCGGCGAAGCGGAACGCCGCCTCCATCGCCGCGACCGCCTCCGCCGACGCGAGGTCGCGGCGCGCGAGGATCAGCCCGACGCGCACCGTCTCGAGCAGCGTCCAGCGCTCGACCTCGAGCCCCGGGAGCAGCGCCGCGGCGTCGCGCCGCTCCTCGGCGGTGGGGGCGAGCGGCCGGCGCGGCACGTGGCGCGACGCCAGCGAGAGCAGCGCCCCGAACCGCTCGGCGGAGACGCCTTTCGCGATCTCGGTCGCCGCACTGCCGGACCACGCCTGGCCGGCCAGCGCCAGGCGGGCGTGCGCCGCCGCGCGCAACCGGGAAGGAAGGGCGTCCTGCGTCGTCACCATTTTTTTCGGGGCGGCCATTATCCGTCGGCGTGGCTCGTCCGTAGCTCTCGTTCGCGTTTTCGCCGCTCGCGGGCACTTCTTCCCGTAGAGGCACCGATTTGGACGACGGCGACACCCCGACCCACGCGCGCGCCCTCGCGTCGCACCACGGCTTCGTCCGGGAGCTCGCGCGCGGCCTCGTTGCGCCCGACTCCTTCGAAGATGTCGCGCACGAGGCGCTGCTCGCCGGCCTTGCGCACCCGCCGCAGCGTCCGGCGGCGCTGCGCAGCTGGCTCGCGACGACGGTGCGCCGCCTCGCGGGCAAGTGGCGGCGCGGCGAGGCGCGGCGCGCGCGGCGCGAGGGCGTCGCGGCCCGGCCCGAGGCGCTGCCCTCCGCGCGCGACCTGGTCGAGCGCGTCGAGCTCGAGCAGGCGGTCGTGCGCGCCGTGCTCTCGTTGAAGGAGCCGTTCCGGACGACGGTGCTGCTGCGATTCTACGAGGGCCACGCGACGGCGGCGATCGCCGAGCAGCTGCGGCTCCCTGCCGACACGGTGCGCGCGCGCCTGCGCCGCGGGCTCGCCGAGCTGCGCGCGCAGCTCGACGCGCGCTTCGGCGCGCGCAGCGAGTGGGTTGCGGCGCTGCTGCCGGTGGCCGCGCTCCCGTCCGGCGTCGCGGCGACGGGCGTCGCCGGAGGGGCCGCGTCTTCCACAATCGGATCAACGTCCGTGGTGGTGAAGGCGGCGGCGGCGGTCGCCACGACGGGAGCGGCGGTGATGAGCGTGAAGACGATCGGGGCAGTGGTCGCGTCGTGCGCGGCGGCGGCGGTCGCGTGGTGGGCCGTGCCGGAGTCGTGGCTCGAGCGCGCGCTGATGACAGGCGTGTCGACAAGTTCGGCGCGGGAGCTCGGCGCGGCAGAAGGGGCCGGCGTCTCGAGCATCGCCGCGGCGGGCGTCCCGGTCGACGCGCTCGCGCCGACGCGCTCCGCGGAAGGCGCGGAGGGACCGGCGGGAGCCGCCGCGGGCGCCGTCGCCGGCGACGCGAGCCTGCCACCGCCCGGTCTGGTGCTGCTCGAAGTCGTCGACGCGCGCACGCTCGCGCGGATCGAGGCGGTGAAGATCCGCTTCCTGAACGAGGCGCGCTTCGCCGAGTACGGCGGCTCGGGCTCGGTGCAGACGATCCTGACGGCCGGCCACTGGGACGCGAGCGTCGCCGCCGTCGGGTACGAGCCGGCGCGGCTCGCGGGCTTCGACGTCGTGGTGGGCGAGGCGCAGGCGCTCGGCCGGATCGCGCTCGAGCGCGGCAACGGCGTGGTCGAGGGGCGCGTCGTCGCGCGCCACCTGTCCGGCGATGCGCCCGTCACGGTCGAGCTCTTCGGCGACGGCCGTTCGCCGTGCGATGCCTGTCTCGCCGCGGCGAATGGCGCGAACGGCGCGGGCGGCGGCGACGACTCGGAGCGGGCGCAGAAGCTCGGCGTCGACTGCGGCTACCGCGACGACCGCGACGCCATCGCGGCGACCGGTGACCGCGCGTTCCGCTTCGCCCACCTCGCGGCTGGCGTCTACTGGCTGCGCGCGAGCGACCCGCAGCAGCGCATCGTCGAGTCGCGCCGCATCGAGATCGGCCGCAGCGGATACGCCTGGCAGGAGCTCGACGTGTGCGCGCCGACCTTCGCGCGCTTCGAGCTGCGACATGAGCGCGGTGGACTCTTCACCGGCGCCTGGACGAGCCCGCACCGGCCGAAGCCGGCGCCGATCCACTACGAGTTCCGGCGCGGCGGCCAGCCGGTCGGCGCGGTCGAGTTCACGCCGAGCGCCGACGACACGCTCGCGTCGGTCGGGCCGCCGATCGTGATCCCCGCGGGGGAGAGCGCCACACCCGGCGTCGAAACCGCCTCGGGAGCGCTGCTCGAGTACTACGCGGCGGCCCGCAGCTTCGACCACACGAGGATCAACGAGGTGATGGTGCGGAACTACGAAGCGGCGCAGCGGCAGTCGTGGTTCGACCGCGGCGCCGCCACCGTCGAACTGCCGTTGCTCGAGCGGCTCGACCGCGACCGGCGCGAAGGCGACGGGCTGCACTTCGACTTCGCCGAGCCCGGCTGCGACGGCGTCGCGCTCACGCTCCAGCCGCTGCGTCCCGACCTGCACGAAGTCCGGCCGCTGCCGCGGCTCGAGCTCACGGTCGTCGTCACCTGCGGCGAGTACGTTTCGGACGAGATCGCGCTCGACCTGCGGGCCGACTGGTTCCATCCGATCGTCGTCACGATGCGTCCTCAGCCGGCGGCGGCCGGAGATCTCCCGGCCGCCCATGCGCAGGCGCGGGGCATGTGCGCCTCGTGCCACACCGACTCGGCCGCGAAGTCGACGAAGCTCGACGTCCTCGACGCCTGGCAGACGCGCCGGGCCCAGGTCGACCTGGTGCGAATCGCGTCGGAGATCGAGGTGTTCGAAAGGTCGTCCTCTCACGAAGGGACCGAAAAGCCGTAGAAGTGGATGCGGGGCGACCGCGCCGGGCCGCCCGATGAAGCGGGAACCATGAACTCGAAGAGGACGCTGCTCGCCGCAGGTGCGGCGCTGGCGATCGTCGGAGCGGCGGGGTGGCTCGTGATGCACGGGCCGCTCCACGAGCTCGCCCCGGGTTCCCGCGGCGCCGCGAACGGGAAGGACGACGCGGCCGCGCTGCCGCTCGCACCGGCCGCGGGTGCGCCGGACGCGGAGAGTGAGCGGCTCGCCGCGACGCGCGAGGCGGAGACGGGGACGGGGGCCGTCGCGAGCTCCGTCGCGTCATTGCCGGCGGCGGGCAAGGTCCACCTGAAGGTCGCCGACGTCCGCACGCAGGCCGAGCTCGAGCACGTGCGCGTCCGCTACGCGAACGAGACGCGCTTCGCCGAGAGCAGCGGCGACCGCGAGATCACGACCACGCTGACCTCCGGCTCCTGGGAGGCGAGCGTGAGCGTGACCGGTTTCGAGCCGGCGCGCCTCGGCCCCTTCGAGGTGAAGCCGGGAGAGACCCTCGAGCTCGGCACGATCGCGCTCGGGCGCGGCGTCGGGGTGATCGAGGGGCAGGTGACCGCGTTGCACGCCGGCCGCGACCATCCCATCGTCGTCCAGCTCCATGGAGAGGGACGTTCACCGTGCGACCGCTGCCTCGGCCTGCTCGAGCGGCCGCCCGAAGAGCAGAAGGCCGACAACGGTGGCGCCCCCGTCGCGCCGTTCGGCTCCGACTGCGCCTACTCGGACGGTCGCGACGAGCTCACGCTCCAAGGCGGCGGCGCGTTCCGCTTCGACCACCTCGCGGCCGGCATCTACTGGCTGCGCGCCAGCGATCCCGAGCAGCGCATCGTCGAGGCGCGCTGCATCGAGCTCGGCCGCGGCGGCCGCTACTGGCAGAACCTCGACGTCAGCGCGCCGACCAAGGCGCGCTTCGAGCTGCGCCACGACATCGGCGGCCTCTTCACCGGCGCGTGGAGCGCGATCCACGCGGCGAATCCGGCCGCGATCCACTACGAGTTCCGGCGGCGCGGCCGCACGGTCGCCGGCATCGACGTAGCGCCGACCGCGGACGACTGCCTCGCCTCGGTCGGGCCGCCGATTCCGATCCCCGGCCGCGAGAAGCAGCGCCATGTGAACCTGAACGAGGGGCGCTACGTCCTGCGCTTCTTCCAGTCGGTCCAGGTGGAGGGCTGGTCGAACGTCCGCGCCGGCCGGCTCCTCTACTACGACGGCAAGGGCTGGGTGTCGCAGCCCGCCGATCCCGACGACCGCGACGATCGGACGCGCAACGAGGGCGACACGCTCTTGGTCGACGGCGGCGAGCCCGACTGCGACCCAGGCCAGCTCGCAGCGAAGGCGCTCCGCCCCGACCTGCACGAGATCGCGCCCCTGCCCCGTGCCGAGCTCACCGTCATCGTGAGCTGTGGCGACTACAAGTCGGAGGAGACGGCGATCGACCTGCGCGCCGATCCGTTCCAGCCGATCATTGTCGCGCTGAAGCTCCGCGACGAGCTCGTGACGCGGCTCCCCGAGATCCGCAAGGGGCCGCCCGCATCGTGCAATGCCTGCCACGGCAGCGATGCGCCGACCGATGGCCGCGTGAACTACGGCGACCCGCAAGTCGAAGTCTCTTTCGACCTGGGCGACGCTTTGGGGTCGCAGCTCGACATCTCGAACAATTTCGAGCTCACGATCGGCGACGCATTGAACGCCGCGGGAGCCGCGGGGCAGCCGCCCGAGAAGCAACCCGAAGGCGACCATTAATTCGCCCCCATGATTCTCACGAGCCCGTCGCCTCGCGAAGGGGCTCGTGAACCATCCGAGCTGGGCCCCCCGAGCGCGGAGGCGAACCCGCCCGGCGGCCATTGCGGCTCGCAGCGCGGCGACTGCAAAAAAAGAATGGGCCGAAATGGATTTTTCGGCCCGGCCAATACACTCTGCCGCCGTTCTCGCCCCGGTTTGCCGGGGCCTAGGAGGAGCGGAGCTCGCGTCGTCGCCGTGGTGGCCGCGTGTGTCGAGTTCCGATGGAGAAAGGTCCATATGAAGCTCGGTCGGAAACATCTCGGCAGGTTCCTCGCGGTGGCGGTCGGCGGCGTGCTCGCGGGCAGTGCGGTCGCGTGCAAGCAGGAAGCTTCGAAAAGCGACGACGGCGGCGGCTCGAAGGCCGCGCCGGCGGGCGAGAAGCACGCCTGCAAGGGCATGAATGCCTGCAAGGGCCAGGGCGGCTGCAAGACCGGCGACGCCGGCTGCAACGGCAAGAACAGCTGCAAGACCAAGGGCGGCTGTGCGACGGTCGAGAAGCACGCCTGCAAGGGCTTGAATGCCTGCAAGGGCCAGGGCGGCTGCAAACCGGGCGACGCCGGCTGCGCGGGCAAGAACAGCTGCAAGGGCAAGGGCGGCTGCGCCGTCCCGGTCAAGCACTGAGAAGCGATCGGAACTTCGCTTGATCGATCGGCCCGGCGGGACCTTCGTCCCGCCGGGCCGACTCTTCGAATCCCAGAACGAACTCCGTCCCCATGGCGATCCGCAACCGCTTCGGCTTCCCCGACCTCGGGCTCGGGCTCGGGCTGCGCAGCGTCCACTACTCGACGATCCTCGAGCAGCGCCCGCCCGTCGACTTCTTCGAGATCCTGACCGAGAACTACCTCGACACCGAGGGGCGGCCGGTCTGGATCGTCGACCAGGTCGCGGCGCACTACCCCATCGTGATGCACGGGGTGTCGCTCAACCTCGGCACCGCCGACCCGCTCGACCGCGCCTACCTCGCGAAGGTGAAGGCGCTCGCGGAGCGCGTGAAGGCGCGCTGGCTCGGCGACCACGTCTGCTTCACCGGCGTCGCCGGCAAGAACAGCCACGACCTGCTGCCGCTGCCCTACGACGAGACGACGCTCCGGCACTTGATCCGGCGGACGAAGCAGGTCCAGGAGATCCTCGAGCGGCCGCTCGTGCTCGAGAACCCCTCGACCTACGTGACCTTCAAGCAGTCGACCATGGGGGAGGCGGAGTTCATCGGGCGGCTGGCGAACGAGGCCGACTGCGGCCTCCTCCTCGACGTGAACAACATCTACGTCTCCTGCCGCAACCACGGCTGGGAGCCGGACGAGTACCTCGCCCACGTCCCCTTCGACCGCGTGACGCAGATCCACATCGCCGGCCACACCGACAAGGGGACGCACTGCGTCGACACCCACAGCAAGCCGGTGATCGAGCGCGTCTGGGAGATCTACGCCGAAGCGGAGCGGCGCACCGGCGGCCGCGCCACGATCCTCGAATGGGACGACGACATCCCGAGCTTCGAGGTGACGTTCGCCGAGCTGCAGAAGGCGGCGCCGTTCAAGAACGCGGGCAAGGCCGCGGGCGGGCGCGCGCCGAAGCGCCCTGCGCGCAGCAAGGCGGTCGCGTGACGCGCGCCGCCCCCGCCTCCGTCGACGCGCTGCAGCGCTGGTTCCAGGCCGCGGTCATGCACCCCGGCGGCGCCGAGGTCGCGGCCGAGGATCGCGCGATCCGCCGGCTCCTGCCGGCGCGCGCGAAGCGGCTCGAGGACCTCCTGCTGCCGTCGGCGCAGATGAACGCGCGCGAGCGGCTCGACGTCTACGCGTCGAGCTACTTCCTGCGCCTGCGCGACGTGCTGAAGCTCGACTTCGCCGGCGTCGCGCACGCGCTCGGCGACGACGCCTTCGACGACCTGATGCGCGAGTACGTGACGCGCCGCCCGTCGAAGAGCTTCAACCTGAACGACTACGGCGCCGACGTCCCCGGATTCATCGCACGCAAGAGCCGCGTGCGCGCGGTCGACCGCCGCCGCGCCTTCCTCGCCCAGCTCGCGACGCTCGAGCGCGCCGTCGAGGAGGTCTTCCACGCGCCGCAGGCGGCGCCGGTCGCGCTCGAGCGGCTGCAGTCGATTCCGCCCGACCGCTGGAGCGACGCGGTCTTCGTGACGATCCCCGCGCTGCGCCTCTTCGAGTTCGCCTTCCCGGTGAACGGCTACCTGCAGGCGGTCATCGACCAGACGGCACCGTCGATCCCGGCCCGGATGCCGACGTGGATCGCCGTCTACCGCAAGCACTGGAAGCCCTGGCGCGCCCGCCTCTCGCGCGAGCAGTACCTGCTGCTCCGCTCGCTCGTCGCCGGGAAGCCGCTCGGCGCCGCGATCGCCGCCGTCGTGCGCACCGCGAGCAAGGGCGACTCGCAGGCGGCGCGCGAGCAGAAGGCCGAGGTGCTCTTCGGGCAGCTCGGCGCGTGGTTCCGCGAGTGGACGGCCGAGGGTCTCTTCCGCGAGATCCGCGTCTAGCGACGCGCGGGAAACTCGCGGCGCGAGCGCTCATGCGGCGCGCGACGGGGGCGCGGACGATTGCAGATTCGTCCGCGCCTTCCGGCGGCGAGCGCTCCGTCGCGCCGCGCCGTCGGACGGAAGATCTCCTCTTCGGCCGCCGGTACATCCGTTGCCCGCGCCGCACCTCCGTGGAATCGGACACGACCACGGTCCTCGGCCTGGAACTTCCGATGTCGCCGCTCCTGGCGGCGGCGGCGGCGCTGGTCGCGCTCGTCGCGCTGAGCTTCCTGCTCGAGTTCGTGCTGCTGCGGCCGCTGCGCCGGGCCGCGGAGCGCACGGCGACCAAGCTCGACGACGCCGTCGTCGCCGGGCTCTCGCCGATCGTCCGGACCGGGCTCTTGCTGGCCGCGGTCGACGTCGTCGCGCAGCTCTTCCTGAAGGAGCCGTGGCGGCCCAACGAGCGGCGGATGGAGCTCGCCGTCGCGGTGGTCGTCGTGAGCTGGCAGGCGTGGCGCCTGCTGATCCGCGTGTCGGTCGCGTGGGTGGACTGTCACCCCGAGCTCAAGCGCCTCGTCCCGTCGTTCCGTCTCGGGCTGCAGATCGTCCTCGTCCCCGTCGTCGTCGTCACCGTGCTGCAGATCTTCGACGTGCCGGTCCTGCCGCTCGCGACCACGCTCGGCATCGGCGGCCTCGCGATCGGGCTCGCGCTGCAGGACGTCCTGAAGAACATCTTCGCGGGCATCCAGATCCTGCTCGACCAGCCGATCCGCGTCGGTGAGTGGGTCGACCTCGAGCACGGCCTGAGCGGGCGCGTCACGGCGATCGGCATGCGGTCCACGCGCCTGCAGACGGCCGAGAACAACACGATCTTCATCCCCAACGCGCGCATCGCGAGCGAGGCGATCGTGAACTGGGACGCCACGGAGCGCGATTTCCTCGTGCGCTTGAAGGTCCGCGTCGCACTCGGCACCGACTCCACGCGCGTGCGCCGGATCCTCGAGGAGGAGGTCGACGCGGCGATCGGCGCGGTGGTCGGCGTGAAGGCGCGGCAGCGCGTCGTGCTCGACCAGATCGAGGAGTCGCGCCTCGAATTCCGCGTCGAGTTCCTGGTGGAGCGCGCGCAGCGGCTCGTCGCGCCCGGACTCGTGCGCGAGCGCCTCCACGCCCGCCTCGCCCGCGAGCGGATCGACCTCCTGCCGCCGCCGGTGCCGTTCCCGGTCACGCTGCAGGCGGCGCTGCCCGGGCGGGACGTCACCCGCGCTTTGCGCGCGGTCGCTTCGCGGGCGACGCCGGGCGGGAACGGGCCGGGGTCCGCTTCTCCTGGCGGGCGAGATCGGTGATCCACTGCATCAGCACGTGGCGCTCGCGCGCGCCGCGTGCGAGCTCGTCGTCGAGCTGAAGAGCGCGGGATGGATCGCCGCGCCGCTCCGCGAGGCGGGCGAGCAGCGCCAGCGCGAGGCGCTCGCTCAACACGTGCTTCAACGCGCGCGCCTCCTCGAGCGCGGCCGCGAGCTGGACGTCGGCCGCCCCGTCCTCGCCGTCCTCGACGTCCCTCCAGCGCGAGAGCATCGAGAAGAGCAGCGCAAAGGTGCGATGGCCGTTCTGCTCGGCGTGGCGGCGCGCCTCGCCGAGCAGCTCCTCGAAGCGGTCGCGCCGGGCCGACCGCAGCAGCGCGAACACCTCGACGAACGCTCCCACCATCGGATCGAAGGCGTTGTCGGCCGCCCCGCAGAGCTCGCGGCCGCGCCGCGCGAGCGCGGAGGCCTCCTCCGCGCGATCCGCCGCGAGCAGCAGGAACGCATGTCGGACGGCATGCTCGCCCTCGACGCCGGCGTCGTCGCTCGCGCGCGCCTGCGCGAGCGCGCGCGACGACTCCTCCAGTCCGCTCCCGTCGCCGTCGATCAGGAGGTCCCAGTAGGCGAGGACGCCGCGCGCGAGCACGCGCGTCCCCTCGTCGGCGAGCCCGGGCACCAGGCGGCGCGCGGCGGCGACCGCGGCGCAGCTGCGCGCGAAGTCGATCCACGACGTCGCGCTCGCGATCAGGAGCTGCGCGCGCAGCTCGAGAGCGCGGTCGCCCGACTCCGCCGCGAGGCGCGCCGCCTTCTCGTAGTCGGCGGACGCCTCCGCCATCCCGCCCGCCGTGCGCCGCGCCGAGCCGCGCGCCAGCAGGAGCTCGATCGTGCGGCGCCTGCGGTCGTTTTCAGGCAAGCCCTCGACGAGCGCGAGCGCGCGCGTCAGGGCCGCCGCCGAATCGGCGTGCGCGCAGCGCCGCGCGTCGAGTCGCGCGAGGAGCTCGAGGTAGCGCACCGCGCGCTCCGGGTCGCGGCCCTGCTCGAAGTGGATCGCGAGCGGCGCGGCGATCTCGGCCACGCGCGCGCCGAAGACCTGCTCGCCCCGCAGCCCGATCACCCGGTGGAGCGCGACGCGCCGCGCCGCGGCGACGCGCCGGTAGAGGAAGTCGCGATAGAGCGAGTGGCGGAATTCGTAGCTCGCCGAGATGGTCCCGTTGGGCCACTCCATCACCCCGCGCGAGCGCAGGTACTGCCCGCGCCGCACGAAGCGCTCGAGGAGCGCCTCGGTCGCGACGACCTCGTGGTCGAGCCCGCACGCGACGGTCGCCGCGGAGAAGTCGACGCCGGCGACGCTCGCGACTTCGAGCGCCTCGACCTCGTCGCGGGAGAGCCGCTCCACCTCGCGCGTGAGCAAGTTGTTCAGGGATTCGGGGAGGTCGATCTGCAGCGCCTCGGCCGCGACGTCGAGCTCGAGGCGGCGGTCCTTCACGAGCAGCCGTCCGCTCGAGGCGAGCCAGTCGACCGCGTGCCGCATGAACAGGGGATGGCCGTCACAGGCATCGTGCACGCGGCGCGCGACCGGATCCGGCACCTCGGCCCCCGGGAAGCGCGCGCGGAGGTGCTCGGCCACGCCGTCGGCGTCGAGCACCTCGAGCTGCAGCTCCAGGCCGCGCCGCTGCGCGAGGAGCGTCTCCTTCAGGGCGCGTACGGGTGTGCCGGCGAGGATCGCCTCGATCGGCCGCCAGGTCGCGACCACGAGCAGCTTCGCCGCACCGCCGCGCCGCGCGAGCGCGCCCACCAGGTCGAGCGTCGAGGCGTCGGCCCAGTGGAGGTCCTCGAACGCGAGCACGAGCGGCGTCGTCGCGGCGAGCGCGTCGATCGCGTCACCCGCCTCGCGCACCATGCGGTCGCGCGTGCTGCCGAAGAGCTCGCGGACGAGCTCGGCGCGCCCCTCGCCGTGCGTCAGCGCCGGGAGCTGCAGCAGCCAGGTCGGCGCGAGCCTGCGCAGCGTCTCGACCACCTCGCTCCGCGGCGGGCCGCGGGCGAGGCGCGCGAACGCCTCGAGGATCGGCGCATACGGCTCGTGCGCGCCGTAGGTCTCGACGCACTCGCCGCGGCCGACGCGCGCTGCGAAACCGGGCGGCAGCGTCGCGAGGAAGGCGTCGAGCAGCGTGGTCTTGCCGATGCCCGCCTCGCCGGCGACGAAGACGACCTGGCGCTCGCCGAGCTCGGCGCGTTCGAGCCGCTCGCGCAGGAACCGCAGCGCGCCGGCGCGCCCGGCGGGCGCCGATCGGCTCGGATCGACCGCGGCGCCGTCCGCCGCGCAGCGGCCGACGAAGCGGTACCCGCGGCGGTGCTCCGTCGCGACGAAGCGCGGCGATTTCGCGTCGTCGTCGAGCGCATTGCGGATCTCGTTCACGACGACCTTCAAGACCGCCTCGCCGACCACGACGCCCGGCCAGACCTCGTTCAGGAGCTCCTGCTTGCTCACGAGGCGACCCGGCGTGCGCGTGAGCGCGACGAGCAGCGCATACGCCTTTGGCGTGAGCTCGACGCGCGCCCCGTCGCGCAGGAAGCAGTGCGCGACCGCGTCGTGCGTCAGCGCAGTTTCGACGGGACCGATGCCGCCCATGCACAAGACCTCGCGACGCACGAACGGGACTTACCGAAACATAACCATCGCGAACGAGGGCGTCTTAGGACTCGCATGAGCATGCGGCCTAGGTTCTCCGCTCGTGAGGACACGGTCATTGTGAATCGCGATGCGTGCGAGAGGCTGCCGGCAGATCACGCCTTCGTGCTGCAGTTCGAAGCGAACTGCGGTGCGGGAGGCGGAGCCCGCGGCCGTGTCGAGCACGTGGTCTCGGGACGCACGTCCCGGTTCCAGAGCATCGACGAGCTCGCGACCTTCCTGGCCGCCGTCCTCCGAGATGTCGCCGCGAACGCGGGCGAAGCGAAGTAGCCCGTCGCCGCGGCAAGGTTCCCTTTCGGAGTGGGTCGCGATGAATGATGTGCAATTTCGCCTCAGGACGCTCGTCGCGCTCGCGGCGGTCGGAACGGCCGGAGCCGTCCTCGCCGCCGCGTGCGGCGGATCGGGTGCCGGGAACGCAGCAGTGAACCGGACTCCCGGCGTCGCACAGAGCTCGGCGCCGATCGTGCGTTCGGCTGACGACACGACGCTGGTCGCCGTCAACAGCGAGTCGGACTCGATCTCCGTTTTCAGCAACGACGCCGGGAACATCACCCGGACGGCCGAGATCGCCATCGGCCGCGACCCGCAGAGCGTCGCGCTCTCGACCCACCCCCGGCGCGCGTACGTCGCCTGCAGCGACTCGGGCACGCTCGACGTGGTCGAACTGGACGCGCGACGGGTGATCCGCTCGATCGAGGTCGGCCGGGAGCCGCGCGCCGTCGTCCTCTCGCCGAACGAGTCGCGCGTGTACGTCGCGAATTCGGTCTCGAACAGCGTGACCGAGATCGACACCAACTCCATGCGGATCCTGCGCACCGTCGCGATCCCCGAGAGCGTCGACAGTCAACCGCGGGCGCTCGCGGTCACGAGCGACGGCGACTTCGACGACACCGACGAGCGGCTCTTCGCCGCCTGCTTCTTCGCGGTGCCGCGTCCCCCGCGGACCGGGCTCGACGAAGCCCAAGACGACCAGCGCGAGGGGCGGGTCGCCGTCTTCACGACCGCCGATCTCGCGCCGCAGCCGACGGTGACGCTCGAGCCGCTCGACGACGTCAACTTCAACTCGAACGGGTCGGTGATCGACTTCGTCGGCACGATCAACGGCGCCGGCGGCGTGAACGCCCCCGACCCGGCCAATCCCGCGGCGAGCACGCCGTCGTCGGCCTTCCCGAACCAGCTCGCGTCGCTCGCGATCCATCCGACCAACGGCAAGTGCTACGTCGTGAGCACGGGCGCGCAGCCCAACGGCCCGTTCGCCTTCAACACGAACGCGCAGGGGCTCGCCTCGGTCTTCGACGTCGCGACGGGCTTCGAGGTGGTGAGCCCGGAGCGTTCGAACGTGGTCCACCAGCGGGCGCCGCTCAACCTGGACTCCGGGCTGAAGCAGGACACGGCGACCAACCCGGTCCTCTTCCACACGCTGCCGACGGGGATGGCGTGGACGCCGGACGGCAGCGAGGCGTGGATCTGCATCCAGAACAGTGACGTGCTCGTGCGGCTGGTGGTCGACGTCGACGGCATCCCGACGGTGAACGCGCCGATCATCAACGGCGGCTCGTCGATCCGGCGCGTCGACCTCCAGTCGGCACGAGGCCAGATCGCGTGCAAGGCCCCCCAGGGCGTCGTGATCGATCGCGCCGGCCAGCACGCGTTCGTCCTCGGCTTCGTCTCCCGTTCGGTCTCCGTAGTCGATCTCGCGACCAGTGAGATCGTCGACAGCGAGGCCTCCTCGGCGCAGCCGCCGGTCGGCTCGCTCGACGAGAAGATCAACCTCGGAAAGGAGCTCTTCCACAGCAGCCGCGGTCCCGACGGACGCATGGCGCAGGAGTCGTGGGGCACCTGCTCGGTCTGCCACCCGAACGGGCTGACTGACGGGCTCACCTGGATGTTCGACGCCGGTCCGCGCCAGACGATCCCGCTCGACGGGATGTTCGACCACGCCAACCTCGCCGACCAGCGCATCCTCAACTGGAGCGCCGTCCGCGACGAGAACCAGGACTTCGAGCTCAACACGCGCGCCGTCTTCAGCGGCCGCGGGCTGATCGACGACGACCGCCTGCTCTTCACGTGGGGCGGTTCGAGCGGCGGCGGCGAGCTCGCCGAAGCGCTCGAGTACCAGGCGGCGACCAACGTCGTCGGCACGAACAACGACCTCGCGGGGCAGGCGGTGCTGCCGGCGCTGCCCGACGCGCGGCGCGACTTCGCGGTCGCGACGCTGCTCGACGGCCGCGTGATGATCGTCGGCGGAAGGCAGGGCATCGGGGACGGCAATCTGGTCGGCGCGGCGAGCTCCGTGCTGCTGTTCGATCCGCGTGCGAACACGCTGGTCGCGAAGAGCAGCAACGGCTTCACCGCGCGCCACTCGCTCGGTACCGCCGCGCTGCTCACGGACGACGGCTTCAAGGTCTACGCGGTCGGCGGCTACGCCTCGACCGCCGCGAACACGGCGCCCTCGACGCTCGTCGAGGAGTACGACGTGGCGTCCGACACCTGGAGCTCGGTGGCGCCGCTGCCCTCCGCGCGCGCCGAGTTCGGGATCGCGGTGACCGGCCGGATCAACAAGGGCGAGCCGATCCAGCGGATGCACGTGCTGGGCGGCAACACCGGCTCGCTGCAGACGCCGGGGGTCTCGGGCTCGCTCTTCGTCTTCACGCCCGACGGGGGCGCCGGCAACTGGAAGACGCTCGCCATGGCGATCACGCCGCGGCGCAACCTCGGCGCGGCCGGCGTCGTGCGCGGCGCCTTCCCGTACCACGTCTTCGCGATCGGCGGACGCGACGCGATCGGCGCCGCGCTCACGACGGTCGAGGCGTACGTCGGCACGACGTCGCAGGTGACCCCGACCGATCCGACGACGCTCGTCGCGACGCCGCTCACGCAGCTCGCGGGGGCGCGCCACTCCTTCGCGATCGGCGCCTCCAACAACCGCATCTATCTCTTCGGCGGCATCGATGCGGACGGGATCGAGCTCGCCACCACGTTCGAGCTCAACCCGGCGGCCAATCCGGCGGGCGGGACGCCCGGAGCGCCGGGCGTGCCGAGCGGCGCGTTCACGGCGAAGGCGAACCTGCCGAGCTCGCGCCACGGCTTCGGAGTCTCGAGCGCGACGCCGGTCCAGAACTTCGGGCCGGTCGCGAGCACCGGGCGGGATGAGCGTCAGGACGCGATCAACCTCTGGATCCAGCACCGGGTGCGGGCGCTCCGCGCGAAGAACGCGGCGACCGACCCGCTGGTCGCGGAGGGGCGCACGCTCTTCGAGACGACGGGACTGACCGGCGTCGCGAACGTGAGCTGCGCGAGCTGCCACGGCGGTCCGAAGTGGACGCGCTCGACCGTGGACTACATCGCTCCGCCGTCGTTCGACCTCGCGCATGGCGACCAGGAGGTGGCCGCCGCCGAGCTGCGCAAGACCGCGTCGCAGCCCGGCACGCTGCCGGAGAACGGCGTCCTCGTCGACGTCGGCACCTTCGACTCGACCCGGCTGCACGAGGTGCGCGTGAACCCCGCGGACGTCGGGGCGCGGATCGCCGCGCTCGGCGCGAACGGCTTCAACATCCCCTCGCTGCTCGGCGTCGGGACGAGCGCCCCCTACTACCACGACGGCATCGCGCCCACGCTCGACGCGGTGCTGAACGGGAGCGCGGACGGCTTCGGCGCCAGCACGCTCCGCACGATCCATCGCGTGGTCGACGTCGCGCAGCGCGCGCGGCTCATCGAGTTCCTCGAATCGATCGACGGCGACACGGTCACCCCTCCGTAGTCGCCGCGAGAGATCCCCCTCTCTCGAGCTCCGCCGGGTCGAGGCGCCTTGACGGGCGATCTCGGCCCGGCGGAGACCTTTTCGGGGCCGCGACGACGCGCCGTCGTGAGCGCCGCCGCGGCCCGGATTCGCGAGCGCCGGCGTGATCACCGCGTCAGCGGGACGTCGAGCCCGTCGGTCGCCGCCCTGCCGAACGCGCCGCCCGGGTCGAGCGTGACCACCTGCATGTAGAGGTGGAGGCCGTCGAGTCCGAGGTCGTAGGGGATCGACCCGCCGAACGTGATCGAGCCGGCCCCCGCGAGGCCCGGCGTCCCCCCGAGCGGAAGCACGAAGATGATGAAGCCCGGCGCCGCCGGGTCGACGTAGAGCGTGAAGCCGTGCAGCGGGATCGACGCCGATCCCGTCGAGAGCACGAACATCGCGTGCGACCCGCCGAGCCCGTTCGCGATCTGGAGCTCGAAGTCCGGTGCGCCGAGGCGCGGCGGATCGCCGACGCTCTCGAGCGTCGGCACGAAGCCGCCCGATCCCGCGGTGCCGTTGCCGTAGTGGGAGGGCACCGGGCAGGGGTCGAGCGTCGCGTTCTGCACCATGTCGGCGGAGATCCCCACGCTCGTGAAGACCTTCGAGCGCAGCCACATCGTGTAGGGCGGCGTGAACTCGACGTCCCAGGTGCCGCTCGGCACGACGATCTTGTAGAAGCCGTTCCCGTCGGTGTTGTCGCCGGGCGTGTAGATCTTGACGCCCGTCGCGGAGTCGTGGATGTCGATGTCGGTGTCGGAGACGAAGGCGCCGAGCGTGTCGGTGACCGTGCCGGAGACGTAGAAGCCGGCCTGGAAAGTCTTCGTCCCGAGATCGGTGGCGGCGCCGACGCCGACACCGACGACCTCGATCCCCACGAGCTTGTCGGCGAGCGACGGCTTGAAGCGCACGTCGAATGTCCCGCTCGGGACGACGACGTCGACGAAGCCCGCCGAATCGCTGTTGTCCCCTGGCGTGAAGAGCTTGACGTGCGACGCGGAATCGAGCACGTCGAGGTTGACGTTCGCGAGGCCGGTCCCGTTCGGCCGGTGACACGTCGCCGAGAGCACGAAGCCCGGCGGCAGCGCGACGTCGCCCACGTCGGTCGCGCCGTTCACGACGACGCCGAAGAGCTGGCCCGGCGCGGTCAAGGGACCGGCAAGCGACGAAGGGTCGAACTCGAGCGTGAAGGTCCCGTCCGGGAGCGCGAAGAGGAAGTTCCCGAGCGAATCGGTCTCGTTCCACCGGACGAAGAACTCCTGGTTCGTCGCCTCGTCGATCGCGTGGATGCGCACCGGCGATAGCGGCTGTCCGTTCGCGTCGACGACGCGGCCCGAGACGAGGTTCCCGTCCTGCAACGTGATCGTGCCGAGGTCGATCGTCCCGATGCAGACGACGTCGTTCCGCCACTCGGGCAGGAGCGGCGACCCCTGGGGCGGATTGAAGACGAAGTCGTAGGTCCCGGGCCCGTCGTTGATGCCCGTCAGGAAGGTCCCGTCACCGAGTGTCCCGTCGTTCGAGAGGTCGAGCGCGTCGCCGTTGTCGTCGAAGCCGTCGATGTCGACCGAGCCGACGCCCACCCCGTTGCCGTCGACGACGCGGCCCTTGATGAAGGTCTGCGCCGGGGCGTACGGCGCCGCGGCCAGCGCGACGACGAGCGCGCCGGCGATCGCGATGCTGCGATGATCCATGGTGTCCTCCTCACTTGGAGCGCGCGCCGCGTGGCCGCGCAACTAGAACTTGAGCCTCAATTGCGCGGCCGCCAGCCAGGCGGGGTCGCGACTGGTGAGCGCGGGACCGGCGTCGAACCAGCCCGCGACGATCTCGAACGAATAGAAGCGGCCGCGAAACCCGACGATGAGGTCGAGCTCCTTGCCGACGTCGTCGACCGCGCCGTTCGTCGGCGTCTGGTCGAGCGCCGACGGCATCGTCTGCGCCACCGCCTCCTCCTGCCGGTAGACGTGGCCGACGAGGTTCACCGACATGTCGGTCGTCGGCCGGACGCCCACCCCGACCGTGGTGATGACGAGGTTGGTGAGCTCGGGATCGAAGACCTCGCCGTAGTAGTGGAAAGACGTCACCCCGTTCCACTTGTCGTTGTTGTTCTGCAGGCCGCTCTGGCGGTAGGTCCGGTCGGTGTCGGAGGGCGACGGGTCGCCCGTGCCCATCGCGTAGCCGACCGTGATCGACGGCTCGACCGGCACCGGGGCGACCCAAGTCAGGCCGGCGTCGACGCCGTATCCCTGCAGCCGCCGGCTGTCGACGACGCCATCGGCGCGCGAGAGCTCGAGCCAGTGTGAGAAGCCCGGGTCGGGCTTCACGAAGGAGCGCACACCGTAGAGGAACGGGCTGAACTCGTCGAGCGGCCGGCTGCGGCGGTCGATGACGTAGGAGCTGACGCGCCACTCCTTCGTCGCCCTGAACGTCGCGACGGCGATCGCGTTCTGGATGGTCGGCTCGGACGGAGCGAGCAGGTGCGGCGTCTCGCTGACCGAGCCCTCGAGCTCGAGCGGGCCCCAGACGTAGTAGGCGCGCGCCGCGTCGAGCGTCGTGTTGAAGAGCCACTCGCGGCGGTCCTCGACGTCCTGGCGCCCGAGCTGGAAGTGGAGTCCGTCGAGCCCCGTGTCGGCGAGGAAGACGTAGGCCTGGCGCGGGTACAACTCGGTGTCGTGCTCGTCGACGCGGTGCTCGACGACCTCGCTCTGGTAGTCGCCGAAGAGCTGGGCGAGGGCGAAGCTCTTCTCGCCGAAGCGCCAGATCGCGTCGAGCTCGTACTCGATCTCGATCTTGGTCCTGTCGCGCTTGCGGTCGTCATCGAGGTCGAAGTTGTCCTCGCGCTCGACGGTCGTCGAGATCTGGCCGCCCAGATGGAGCTGCTCGTTGATGCGCAGCGAGTAGGGGACGAACTTCTGCTCCTTCGCGGCGCGCTGGGCGAGGATCCCCTTGTCCAGGAACTTGCGCCATTCGGCGTCGCTGTCGACCAGCGTCTGCTTCGCGTCGGGCGGCAGGTCGAAGGTGTAGGGTTCGATCGTGACGATGCGGCCGCCGTCTTCGCGCGGCGGCGTGATCGACGTGACCGGCCCCTCGACCTCGACGCGCGGCGCCGGCGCGATCCGGTGGACCTTGCGGACGTGGATCGCGCCGTCGCGCGGGTCGCCGCGCACCTTGACCCAGAGGCCGTCCACGAGCGCGAACGCGGCGGTCTCGGCGTCCGCCTCGTCGAAGAATTCGCAGCGCGACGAGAGGTCGATGCGCGCGCCGAGCAGCTTCGGCGGCTCGCCCGGCTTCGCCTCGACCGGTCCGGTCACCTCGACCCCCGTGTCGGGGCTCTTCTCCTCGACCGAGTGCGCCGTCGCAGGCGAGGCGGGGTCGGCGTCGACTTCGAGTCGCATCCCCGGCTTCACCTGCGGCGAAGGGGCGAAGGGCCCGATGCAGCCGCTCGGAACGACGAGCGGCACGAGGAAGGTCACGCGCAGCCTCACGGCAGCGATCCGCGCGTGACGACGGAGTCGGCCGCGGCCAGCAGCCCGTCGGGAACGCGCCGCCAGCGGGGACGGACGGCGTAGACGCAGGCGAGACGGAGCAGGCTCGTCGCGAGGAAGAAGCGCGCGGCGCCGGCGAGCCGGTCGGGGTCGTGGCCGAACGCGGCGAGCAGAGCGCGCGCATGCCCGCGGCCGGCCGGCGCGCTCCCCTGCTCGGCGCGCAGCCACAGGTGCGCCGCGAGGTTGGTCTCGTCGAGCTCGTGGGGACCCGCCGCCAGCGTGTCGACGTCGATCCAGTCGCAGCCGGCCCCGTCGCCGCCGTCGTCGCGGAAGAAGAGCTGCTTGTCGTGCAGGTCGCGATGGAGGAGCGCCGGCGCCGCGTCGCCGGCCGGCGGCTCGAGGCGGCGCGCGCGGGCTGCGACGGCGAGTGCGACCTCCGGACGCACCCGCGCGGCGAACTGGCGCGCCCGCTCGAGCGTCTCGATCTCCGCTTCCGCCGCGAAGGGCGGCAGCGCACCGCTCGAGAGGAGGTCGCGGCCCGATTCGCGCAGCGCCCGGACTGCCGCGGCGACGCGGACGACGTCGATCGGAGCGCCGGCCGCGGCGAGGTCGTGCAGGCTGGTGCCGCGCGCTTGCGCCCACGCGACCGCGCTCCACTCCTCGCGGATCGCGACCGGACGCACGAGACCGCTCGCGAAGAGCGGCTCCATCCCGGGTCGCGCGAGCAGCGCCTGCACGCGCGCAAAAGCCTTTCGATCGACGAACTTCCAGTAGGGCGTCGGCTCGGCCGCGCGCGCGCGCACGACGGCCCGCCGGCCCGGCCGCCACGAGAGCGGTTGTCCGCCCGCGTGCACCGCGGCGTGCAGTCCGGGCAGCGCTTCGTCCCGCGGGAACGGCATCAGCGCCGCGCCGACCCCTTCGAGCGCGATCTCGTGGCGGCCGTCCGATTCTCCGAGTCGGAGGTGGAAGCAGCCGTTCAGCGCGTGGCGCACCGGCAGCGGGGCGGCGAGCTCGAAACGGACGCCGACGCCGTCGCGCGGAAGCCGGAGCCACGCATCGATCCGCAGCTCGCAGCCCGCGAACGCGCCGGGCCAGGCGCAGTGGCGCTCGAGCTCGCGCGCCACGCGCGCGACGTCCTCGACGGCGGGAGCGGGAGCGGGCGCGCTCAATGGAATGCTCCGATCGAGCGGGCGCTCGAGAGCAGGGCGCGCGCGTGGTCGATGCGGCGGGCCGTCTGCGCCGAGGCATCGGCCGCGATGCGGCGCAGCGGCTCGCCCGCCGCGATCAGGAGCGAGGCGGCGGTGAAGGGCCGCACCAGCTCGGGGGCGATGCGCCCGGCGTCGCTGCCGGAGTAGCCCTCGCACAGCGCGAACAGCGCGTCGTCGCGGTCGCAGCCGCGCGCGACGAGGTCGGCGTGCAGGCGGCCGAGGTCGAGCTCGCGCGGCGCGAGCTCGGCGCGGTCGAGATCGCAGAGGGCGAGCGCGCCGTCGCGCCAAAGGACCTGGCCGAGGTGCAGATCGCCGTGGACGATCTGGGGCGGGGACGTCGCGTGGGGCGCGACGCAGCGCCCGAGCGCCGTGAGCGCCGCGTCCGCCGCGGCGGCGAGCTCCGGCGCGAGCGCGGCGACGTCGCGCATCGAATCGGCGGCGCGCTCGACGAGGGCGGTCCAGGCGACCGCTCTCGACTTCACCGCGCCGGATCGCGTCTGAGTGGACTCGTGGAAGTGGCCGACGAGCCGGCCGAGCTTGCGCAGCTGCGCCGTCGCCGGGCGCGCCCCCTCGTCGAGCGGCGCTCCGGCGAGCCTCTCCTCGACGAGGAGGGTCGCATCGCGCGACGCGGAGAAGAGACGCGGCAGGAAATCGCCGCCCGCGCCGCGGCGCCACTCGACGCCGGCGGGCGGCGGGTCGGCGAGCAGTCGCACGACGGCGCGGCGGCGCACGAAGCCTTCGCCGGCGCGCGCGCGCAGGTCCCACTCGACCACGGCGCGGCGGCGCGGCCGCCACGAGAGCAGGCGCGCCTCGCTGCCGCGCTCGCGCACGGCCGTCGCGAGACCGTCGCCGAAGGGGTCGTCGAGCTCCTCGCAGAGGCGCTTGATCCGGGCGGGGAGCGCGATCGCGTCGAGGCGCTTCAGACCGAGGTCGAACGGGAAGCGCGCGAGGACGGTGTCGGCGCCCGGATCGACGTGGAGGTGGTCGGCGCGCGGCTCGATCTTCGGGTGGAGCCGCACCCACTTCGCGGCTTCCCGCTTCGCAAGGCCGCCCGGGCCGAGGATCGCGTGCGCGTGGTCGACGCGACGCTGCGACGCCGCGCCGATCTCGACGCGCCACGCGACCACGAGCATCGTGGCCGGCTTGAGCCGCGCGTAGACCGGCACGGCGCGGAGCGTCTCCGCCGCGGGATCGCGCGCGAAGAGCGTCGCGCGCAGCCGCGCCGCGGCGGCCTCCGGTTCGAGCAGCCGCCCGGCACCCTTCAGTCCGAACGCGGAGAGGTCGCGCCGCGAGCTCATTGCGCGAACTCCTCGGTCGCGGGCGGCTCGCGCAGGAGTTCGGGCCGCCGCTCGAAGATGGTCGCGAGCGGACCGCGGTCGACCACGACGCCGCGGTCGAGCACGATCGCCTCGTCGACGAGGTCGTGCGCCGAGAGGTGGTGGGCGACGATGAAGACGGTCGCCTCGGGAAGCGCGTCGAGGATCTCGCGCAGCACCCGCCCGCGCGACTCGGCGTCGAGCGCCGCCTCGGGCTCGTCGAGCAGCACGAGCCGAGGCCGGCGCAGGAGGAGGCGCGCGAGCGCGACGCGCAGCCGCTGCCCGCCGGAGAGCCGCCGCCCGCGCTCGCCGACCTTGCGCGCGAGGATCGCGCCGAGGTCGCCCTCGCCGCCGAACGCGCGCGCGAGGCCGGCGCGGCGGGCCGCGTCGGCGATCTCGGCGTCGGTCGCGTCGCCGTCGCCGAGTCGGATGTTGTCGGCGATCGAGCCGGAGAAGAGGGCGGGCTCCTGCGCCAGCAGGCCGATGGCGCCGCGCAGCGAGGCGACTTTCAGATCGCGCACGTCGTGGCCCGCGAGGCGCACCGCACCTGCCGCGACGTCGCGCAGGCGCGGGAAGAGCGAGAGGAGCGTGCTCTTGCCGGCGCCGTTGCTCCCGAGCAGGAGGACGCGACGTCCCGGCTCGACGTGGAAGGTGACGTCGCGCAGCGCTTCGACCGGCTCGCCGGCCGGCGTCGCATAGGCGACCGCGACGTGGTCGAGGTCGACCGACGGCGGACCGGCCGGCAGGTCGAGCGCCCCCGCCTTCTCGACGACGCTCGGCTCGACCTCGAGCAGTTCGAGGATGCGGCTGCCCGCGCCCGCCGACTTCGCGACGCGCGCCGCCCGCTGCGAGAGCTGGCGCAGCGGCTTGTAGGTGTTGCGCACGTAGGAGAGGAGGACCAGCAGGCTGCCGGCCGTCATCGCGTGCGTCTCCACCTGGCGCGCGCCGAGGAAGAGCGTGACCGCGACGCCTCCGGCGAGCGCGATCTCGAGCGAACGCGACAGCCGCGCCTGCAGCCGCGTCCCGCGCAGCCCGCTCTTCAGGCTCTTGCGGTTGCGCGCGTGGAACTGCTCGCCGAGCTGCTCCTCGAGCTGATAGGTGTGGACGAGGTCCATCGCCGCGAGCATCTCGCCGGTGTGGGCGGCGATCTTCGCCTCGTTTTCGCGCTGTTCGGTCGAGACGACGGCGATGCGCGCCTGGAACCAGTGCTGCACGAAGGCGAGGACGGGGATCACGGAGAGCGCGATCAGTCCGAGCATGGGGTGCATGCAGACCAGGACGACCGCCATCCCGACGATCAGCAGGAGCGTCCGCGCGATCTCGAGGATCGCGTCGACCAGGAGCTCCCGCACCAGCACGAGGTCGCCGGTCAGCCGCATGAGGAGGTCGCCGTGGCGCGCGCCGACGTGGAAGTCGGAGGAGAGGCGCTGGACGTGGGAGTGGACCTCCTCGCGCACGCTCATGACGACGCGCTGGCCGGCCGCCGCGCTGAAGAGCTCGCGCACGAACGAGCAGATCCCGGTGAAGACGGCGATGACGAGCACCGACGCGGCCGCGAGCAGCAGCAGCCACAGGGAGTTCTCTTCGGCCTCGAAGAAGGGGCGCCACGCGTCGGGCAGGAGGTGGACGGGCTGGTGCTGGAGGACGCTGTCGAAGACGATCTTGAGCGGCCACGGCTCGGCGAGCTCGCCCGCGATCACGCCGATCGTCCCGAGGAACGCCCAGAGGAAGCGCCAGCGCTGCCGTTTCGCGTGCGGGCCGAGCCGACCCACGATGCGGCGGAGCAGCGACAGCGACGGCATCGGGGTCGAGCGCTTCATGAGCTCGTGCCCTGCGCGAGCACGGCGCCGCGGAACGCGTCGATCCGGTCGAGCTGGCGCTCGTAGGTCGCGCGCGCGAACGCGTCGGCGCGGCCGGCTGCCGCGATCCGCCAGAGCAGCGCGGGGTCGTCGCGCAGCCGCCGCAGCGCGCGCACGAGCGCGTCGACGTCGCCCGGCGGCACGAGCAGCCCGGTCGTGCCGTCGACGACGGCCGCGTTCGCCCCCGCGTCGGCCGAGGCGACGACGGCGAGCCCGGCCGCCTGGTACTCGCGGATCTTGAGCGGACAGAACCAGTCTCCCGCGTCGGCGCGATTGGGGGAGACGCCGACGTCGGCCGCGGCGAGCAGGGCCGGCAGCTCGCGCGCCGGCACGTGGCCGAGATCCCGGACCTCGAGCGCCGCGAGCGCGGCGCGGTCGAGACCGGCGCGCGTCGGCCCCTCGCCCGCGAGCACGAGACGCGCGTCGGGCGCCTCCTCGCGCAGTCGCGCGAAGCCCGCGATCAGCGTCGGAAGGTCGTGCCAGGGGCGGAACCCCCCGGCGAATACGAGCGTGAAGGCGTCGTCGCGCAGGCCGTGGCGCTGCCGCGTCGCGGCGCGCGGCGGAAGGTCGCAGAAGCGCTCGGAGGCGAATGCGTTCGGCAGGAGGAGCGTGCGGCGCCGCGGAGCGCCGTGCGCGATCGCGTGGTCGACGAGCGCGGGCGAGACCGCGAGCAGGAGGTCGGCGCGCCGCGCGAGCCGCGCGAAGAGGGCGCGCTCGCGCTCGGCGTCGCCGGCGGCGAGCCCGCGATGGGCGAGCGCCTCGTCGACCAGCGGCGCGTCGATCTCGAGCCAGAACTCCGCGCCCGCCGCGTCGGCGAGCGCGACGCCAAGGTCGCTGCCGAGCGACCAGCGCTCGAGCACGACGTCGGCCGGCGGATCCGCGGCGAGCTCGGCGAGGGTCGCGCGCGCGACGTCCGGCGCCGGCTCGGGGCCGTCGTCGCGGGCGACGCAGAGACGGAAGCGGCGCGTCCGCGCGGCGAGCGCGGACGCGAGCTCGCGCACGTGGTTCGCCGCCCCCTTCGTGCCGCGCAGCGAGATGCCGCGATCGGCGCAGACGTAGGTGAGGTCGAGCGAGGCGAGCGGGTTCACGCCGACGCCCCGCTCGCCGCGCCGTCGCGCTCCGGCTCGACGGCGCCGGATTCGCCATCGCCGACGTGGATCGCGCGGAGCGACCGCGCCGCGCCGCGCCGGTCGAAGTGGGCGCGGACGTGCGCGGCGGCCTCCGCGACGAGCCGCGCGCGCCGCGACGGATCCAGGAGCAGCTCGCCGATCGCGTTCGCGAGCGCGCGCGCGTCGCCCGATTCGACCAGCGCGCCGGCCCGCCCGTCGGCGAGGATCTCCGGCACGCCGCCGATGCGCGTGCTGACGCACGGCACTCCCGCCGCCATCGCCTCGATCAGGACGGTCGGGAGCGCGTCCTGGTTGCCGTCCTCGTCGGTGACGCAGGGGAGGCAGAAGAGCGTCGCGGTGGCGAGCTCGTCGCGGATCGCGGTCGACGGCTGCGCGCCGCGGAAGACGACGCGGTCGCGGAGCTCGAGCTCGGCCGCCTGCCGCTCGAGGAGGGAGCGGTCGGGTCCGTCGCCGACGATGCGGACCTCGAAGCGGACGCCGCGCGTGCGGAGCTCGGCGGCGGCGTCGAGCAGGACGTGGAAGCCCTTCTTCTTGACGAGGCGGCCGATCGCGAGCAGGACGGGCGTCTCGCCGCCGGCCGGTCCGCCGGCGCGCCGGACCGCGAATGCGTCGAGGTCGATCCCGTTGTAGACGCGGCGCACGTGCGCGAAGCCGTCGGGAGAGAGCTTCTGGCGCAGCCAGCGGACGTTGGAGTCGCAGACGGTCACGAAGGCCTTCGCGGAACGCGCGAGGTGGTCGAGCACGCGGAAGTCGACGGTCGCGCGGTAGATGTCCTTCGCGTGGCCGGTCAGGCTGAAGGTCACGCCGGCGAGCTCGGCGGCGGTGGCGGCGACGCGCGCCGCGACGGTCGCGAAGTGGGCGTGGAGGTGGGCGACGCCGTCGGCCTGCGCGAGCTCGGCGACGCGGATCGCGAAGCTCGCCTCCTCGGCGAGCGCGGCCGGCGGCTGGCTCCCGACCAGGAGCGCCGGATCGGTGAGGAAGCGCAACGCGAGCGCGACGCGCTGCGACCGCCGCGCGGCGTCCGGTTCGGCGCGGCCGAGGCGGGCGAGCGCCTCGGAGAGCGGCCCGGCCTGGACGTAGCGGATCTCCGCGCGCAGCTTCCCGAGCTCGGGATGGAAGCGCGGGTCGTCGGGCGCGCGCAGGGAATAGATGACGAGCGGGACGCCCAGCTCTTCGAGCGCGAGCAGTTCGGTCAGGACGAAGGTCTCGCTCAGGCGGGGGAACTTCTTCAGGACGTAGCCGACGCGGCTCACGCGGAGGCTCCCTTGGCGGCGAGGACCGCGTCGCGATCGGCGAACCAGGCGGCGAGCAGCGCGGCGGCGCGCCGCGCGCCGCGGAAGTCGGGCCGGAAGGAGGCCGACGGCGGCGTCGCGGCCGCGAGCGCGCGCGCGAGGCTCGCCTTGCGCAGCGCGGGCTCGGGGTCGACGGCCTGCGCGAAGCCGAGCGCGGCGAGGCGGGCGGCGCGCAGCCGCTGCTCGAGACGCGACCCCGCGCGGGGGACGAGCGCGACGCGGCGGGCCGCGCGCACGGACTCGTAGGCCGTGTTGTAGCCCGCCATGCAGACGACGAGGTCGGCGTCGCGCAGCTCGCGGCACATTCCGCGGCTCGCACGGATCAGCGTGCAATCGGGGATGGCGGCGGCGAGCCGGTGGATCCGCTCCGTCTGCGCGCGATCGGAGAGGGGGCCGAGGACCACGCGGACCGGGCCGCGCCAGCCGGCGAGGAGTTCGAGGGCGTCCTCGATCATCGGCATGCCGTCGCCGCCCCCGCCCGTCGTGACCAGCACGCGGCCGCGCCGCTGCTCCGCGTCGAAGCCGGGGGCGGGCGGGAGCGCCGTGACGCAGCGGCAGACGAGGCCGGTGAAGTGGGCGCGGCCGGGAAGCAGCCGCGCGAGGCGGTACTCCGCCAGCGCGTCGAAGATGCGCGGGTCGCCGTAGACCAGCACCTGGTCGTAGAGGTCGGGGACGCGCTGGAAGAGTCCGCGCTCCTCCCATTCGGCGTGCATCCGTTCCGGCGAGTCGATGATGTCGCGCAGGCCGAGGACCAGGAACGCTTCGCGGCGCTCGCGGATCCGCTCGAGGACGGGGAGCAGCTCGCCGAGCGTGCCGAGCGGCGCGTGGTCGACCAGGATCACGTCGGGACGGAACTCCTTCACGACGGCGTCGAAGAGCGAGGTGCGCAGCTGCGCGATCTGCGCGATCTCGAAGTTCTGCACCAGCGATTCGTAGCCGCCCGCGGCCGACTTCGTGATCGACGGGAGCTTGACCGTCTCGAGTCCGCGCGGCAGCGCGAACAGATCGGGCCGCGGCGAGCCGGTGAGGCAGAGCATCGAGAGGTCCTGGATGCGGGCGGCGAGCTCGCGACCGATCGTCAGGCAGCGGCGGAAGTGGCCGAGCCCGTAGGAGTCGGGCGAATAGATCAGCACGCGTCGGTGGGAGTTCATGGCAGCCCCACGCTGTAGCGGAGGGGCTCGAGCAGCAGCGAGCCGTTCAGGTCCCGGATCCCGGAAGCGAGCGCGACCTCGACGTGGCCCGACGTGATCGGCGCGACGGGAACGAGCGTCGCGACGTCGCCCTGGACGTCGAAGGTGCCCGCGACGGCGGCGCCGTCGAGCGTCACGGCGAAGGTCGTCGCGTCGACGCTCGTCGCGTCGACGTCGCGCGTGAACTCGACGCTCACCTGCGTCACCGGGCCGGCGAACGGACCGAAGGGCGGGTCGACGTGCTGGACGACGAACGGCATCAGAGCCGAGAAGACCGGACGGTAGGCGTCGAGCACGCCGCCGAGCACGCCGACGTCGGTGACGGTCGCGTCGTCGTCGCGCACGAGCGGATCGCCCGCGTCGATCCAGGGCGAGCCGGCGACGAGCGTCGGATTCTCGACCACCGAACCCGACGGGAAGCGCGCGACGAAGGCGCCGGCGGACGGCGCCGAGTCGGCGGGCGGATCGAACGTCGCGACCCCCGCGGTCACCGCCGTCACGCTGCGCGCGACGCCGTCGTCCTCGAACTCGACGACGTCGCCCGCCGCGAGGCTCGCTCCCGGCGGCAGCGGGATGCGGTCGACGGCGCCCGCCGCCGCGAGGTGGAAGGCGAGGTCGGGAGCGTTGCCGAGGTCGATCGCTCCCGAGAAGACGCCGAGCCCGCCCCCGCCCGAGTCGACGAAGCTGTACTCGACCGTCGTCGCGGTCGCCGGCGGCGCGAGGAAGAGCGCGCCGTCGACGAGGCGCGTCGCGCCGTTGCCGGCGATCGCCGCGCCGGCCGTCCCGCAGATCGCGACGTGGTCGAGCAGGACGTCGGCGGGGCCGAGGACCTCGACGCCCGCCGCGTGTCCGCCCGATTCCCAATGGTTCGTGATCTGGTAGAGGGCGCGCTCGACCTCGCTCGACGCGAGGATCGAGCTGAAGCGGTTGGCCGAGGTGACGTTCCCCGCCAGGACGAAGAGCGCCGCCGCGTCGCCGTCGAGGTGGAAGCCGTACTCCGTGTTGCGGAGGCTTCGCGTGGCGCGCACGAAGAAGCGCGCGAACACGCCGTCGCTCGGGTCGTAGTCGATGTCGAGCTTGACGCCGGACTGTCCGTTCCCGTCGGCGATCGACTCCTCGACGACTCCCTCGACGATTCCGCCCGCGGATCCTCCCGGTTGGATGGGATCGATCTCGTCCACGAGGACGTCGAAGCCGTCCTCGACGTTGTCGGAGAAGACGCAGCGCGCCACGCGCAGCCGCGCCTGACCCGCCGCGAAGACGGTGAGCGGACGGATCTGGACCCCTTCGTGGCCGTTGCGGACGAAGGTCGAGAGCGTGAAATGCGCGTCGAAGACCCCCGCGAGCTGCATCCCCTCCGAGCCGCAGTCGGAGACGTCGACGCGGTGGGCGGCGAAGCGGGCGAAGTGGAAGTTGGACGAGTAGGTGACCCCCTCGTGGCGGATCCGGAAGATGGCGCAGTTGGAGAGCTCGAGGTCGGCGTCGCGGACGTCGACGCCGTTCGTCACCCCCTTGCCGCCGTCCATCTCGAGCGCGTCGACGAAGGTCGGGAAGTCACTCTTCGAGACGCGCAGCGCGACGGCGGCGTTCAGCGCCGGGGCGATCGTCGTCGGATGGGCGGAGCGATCGCGGGGGCCGGCGAAACCGGCGGGCCAGGCGCCGTAGAAGTGGAGGTGGCCGAGGGCGAGCAGCTCCTCTTCGTAGACCCCCTCCGCGATCAGCAGGTTGGCGCCGCCGAGCGTGAGGCCGGCGAGGATCCCCTCGGCGATCGTCTTGAACGCGCGGTCGGGCGCGGTCCCGTCTCCCGACGCCGGCACCGATCCGTCCACGTAGAGCAGCGTGAGCACCTCGCCGCTCAGGACGATCTCGTTCGAGTCGGGCGTCACCGTCGGATCGACGACGTTGATCGCGTGCACGCCGGCGCGCAGGAGCGTGCCGCTCGCGAGTCCGGCGATCGTCGTCGCCGCCTCGCCCGGTCCGGTCTGGAAGTCGGGGGCGCGCGTGAAGTCGGGCGTCCGGCCGTCGACCGTGTACCAGATCGCGTAGACGTAGTCGGGATCGGCGGCGCCGTTCTTCTCGATCGGCGTCCATGCGAGGTCGAAGCCGTCGACGAGCGGCGTGAGTGATCCGATCCCGCCGAACGACGCCGCGCCGTCGTCGAACGCCGGCGGCGGCGGGACCGACGGCCGCGAGTGGTCGGCCGGCACGGCGACGGGTCCGTCCGCCTCGAAACGGCCCTTGCACGCCGACGGGATCGGCGCGAGCAGGAGCAGCGCGGCGGTCGGCAGGATGCGGTTCATCTCTTCCCGAGTACGGCGATCACAAGGCCGGGACCGACGCGGACTAGGGACGACGAAGGGGAGAGCCGCTCTTCACGAATCCTTCATGCCGTCCAGGATGGGGAAATCCCGGTCGAGCGGCTCGGTCGCGCCGGGAGAAAGAACGCGACGAACGACGGCCGGTGCCCGGGACGAAAATCGGGACCTTCCGCGTGCAATGGGACGAGCGACGGCGACAGGTGGACGCGATCGGGGCGAGTCGCACTCTCCGTTCCGCGTCGGACGTCGTCGCGTCCGGACGCTCGTTCCGCCGCTTCGGATCGTAGATCGATTCGCGCTTCTGTCGAGATTGCGCGACGCGCCCATTCCCCGAACGGGGTGGATCTACCACGGTGAATCGGGCGCAATCCATCCGGTGAAAGCCGATCAGCGACCACGGTCGCAGTCGCGGTCCGGCGGCGGGGGCGACGTCCGACGATGGTGGGCGATGCAGGATTCGAACCTGCGGCCACCCGCGTGTAAGGCGGGAGCTCTGACCAGCTGAGCTAATCGCCCGGAAGTCTTCGGAGCGCGTGAAGGATCGCCGCGGGACGTCGCGAAGCGCGGATCAAGCGAGGCCCGCGCGCGGGGAAAAAGAATCGCGACGGGCGGTGCCGGGATCTACGCCTTTCTGCCCGCGAAGGGTGCCACTATAAAGCTTCCCCCTCGCGCGCCCCGGAGCCACGTCGCATCGCCCGGAGCCGCGCGATGGAGAGCGCGAAGCGGTCGGTGAATCGCACCGGCCCGCGCAAATACGGTCGGAGAACCTGCTCATGAAGGTCGCCGTCGTCGGGACGGGATACGTCGGACTGGTCGCGGGCGCGTGCCTCGCGGAGACGGGAAACACGGTCAGATGCGTCGACATCGACGCCGGCAAGATCGAAAGGCTCCAACGCGGCGAGATCCCGATCTACGAGCCGGGCCTCGAGCCGCTCGTGAAGCGCAACATGGAGGAGGGCCGGCTCACCTTCTCGACCGACGTGCCGGCGGCGGTGCGCGCCTCCGACGTGATCTTCATCGCGGTCGGCACGCCGTCGGGCGAGGACGGCTCGGCCGACTTGAAGTACGTGATCGCGGCGGCGCAGACGATCGGCAAGGCGGCCAACGGCCCCAAGGTCATCGTCGACAAGTCGACCGTGCCCGTCGGGACCGCCGCCAAGGTGAAGGCCGCGGCGCAGTCGCAGACGACCCACCCGATCTCCGTGGTCAGCAACCCGGAGTTCCTGAAGGAAGGCAACGCGGTCAACGACTTCCTGAAGCCCGACCGCGTCGTCATCGGATGCGACGACGCCAGGGCCGCCGAGGTGATGAAGCGCCTCTATTCGCCGTTCGTCCGCACCGGCAACCCGGTGATCGTGATGGACGTGCTTTCCGCCGAGCTCACCAAGTACGCGGCGAACGCGATGCTCGCGACGCGCATCTCCTTCATGAACGAGATCGCGCAGATCTGCGAGCGCGTCGGCGCCGACGTGAACAAGGTGCGCGAGGGGATCGCCAGCGACACGCGCATCGGCCAGAGCTTCCTCTTCCCCGGCGTCGGCTACGGCGGCAGCTGCTTCCCCAAGGACAGCAAGGCGATCATCTCGACGGCGAAGGAGTTCGGGTACCGCTTCAAGATCATGGAGGCGGTCGAGGAGGTGAACGACCACCAGAAGTCCCACCTCTTCCGCCAGTTCACCGCCCACTTCAAGGGCGACGTCGCCGGCAAGAAGGTCGGACTGTGGGGGCTCGCGTTCAAGGCGCGCACCGACGACGTGCGCGAGGCGCCGGCGCTCGTGCTCGCGCGGCTCCTGATCGACGCCGGCTGCAGCGTGAAGGCGTTCGACCCGGCCGCGATCGAGGCGACCCAGAAGCAGTTCGGCCCCGGCATCGACTACTGCAAGCACCCCTACGAAGCGGCCGAGGGCGTCGACGCCCTGATGGTCGTGACCGAGTGGAACGAGTTCCGCAACCCCGACTTCGAGCGCCTGAAGTCGATCATGCGCAAGCCCGCGATCTTCGACGGCCGCAACCTCTACGACGGCCGCGACCTGCGCGCGCAGGGCTTCGCCTACTACGGGATCGGGGTGCCCTGATCCTGTGCCACCGGCCGCGGAAGCGGCCGGGCCCTTAATGATGACATAGGCGGCAGACCGGAGCGCCCGTCCGGCTCAAGCGGCTGCGGAAGCCGGGCGGGTGGGGGTTGCCGCCGAACTGGCCGGTGGCGTGGCAGGTGACGCAGTTGCCGCTCGTGCCCTCGGCGTGGCAGGCGGCGCAGCTCACGATGTCGCGCCGCGCCGCGGTGCCGTGGAAGTCGGGCGAGCCGGGGAAGAGCACGCCCGCCCCGTGGAACTTGAAGCCGTCGTTTCGGGCGAGCGCGCCGCGCTCCGAGACGCCGCGCTCGTCGTGGCACTCGCGGCACTGCTTGAGCGCGTGGCACTTGGTGCACGACGCCGGGTCGGCGCGCGCCTCCCACTGGTGGCGGTAGACGTAGTCGCCGCGGTGGATGAACTTGCGGTCGACCTTCTCCGGCCAGCGCTCCGCCGGGGCGAGCCCGGTCGTCGTGAAGTGGCACTCGTCGCAAAACTTCGGCTGGTGGCACTGCGCACAGGTCGCGACGCTGCCGCCCGCCTTCAGCATCTCCCCATGACCGCGCCGCACGAAGTCGCCCGAATGGGAGAACGCCTCGTAGGGCTTGAGCCCGAAGCGCGACAGGTCCTGGTGGCAGTTCGCGCACTCGAGCTTCTCGTAGAACTCCTTCATCTGGTGGCACGAGAAGCACTGCTCGTGCGCCGGCATCTCGACGTCGGCGACGGCCGGCGCCGCCGAGGCGGGGAGCGGGATCGCGGGGGGCGCCGCGCTCCCGGCGCCTTCGACGTCGACGCCGTGCGCGCCCGGATGGCAGCGCTGGCAGCTCCCTTTCGTCCGCTTCAGGTGTTCCTCGTGGCTGAAGGTGAGGTGGCGGTCGCGGTCGGGGAACTTGCCGGCGCTGTCGACGTCGGCGTGGCACCACGCGCAGTCGTTCTTGTGGTCGGCGTGGCACTTCATGCAGGCCGCCTCGAGCGAGCGGCGCGTGCCGGCGTCGACGCGGGCGCCCGCGATCCCCTCGTGGCAGGTCGAGCAGTAGCGGAAGAGGTCCTCGTGCTTCTCCTCGGGGAAGCGGATCGAGTCGCCGGTGCGCCCGGTGAAGACTATGCAGGAGGCGAGGACCACCGCGACGCCCGTGGCGAGCGCCGCCGCGACGCGTCGCCGGAAGCGGCGGAGGCCGGCGCAGTGGGAAGTCGTCGTCATCGCTTCATCCTCGCCTCAGAACCGGATGCGCAGGCGCGCGAAGAGATCGACGCCGTTCGCGAAGTCGGGATCGCGCCGCCAATCGACGCCGAGCTCGACGTCCCACCGCGCGTGCGGGTCGTAGCCGACGAGGGCGCGCAAGAGCGTCGCGTCGCGCACGGACGAATCCAGCATGTGCTGGATCGAGGCGTCGAGCGCCGTGTAGATCGCTCCGGTCCACCAGAGCTGGTGGTACCCGCGCAGATAGACCACGTCGCCGTCGATCGAGCTGCCGCCGAGACTCCCGCGCTCCTCGTCCTGCCAGGCGATTTCGCCGCCGACGGTGTCCTCTCCGTTCGGGCCGTAGCGCGCGTCGACGCCCCCGCCGAACTGCTCGAGGCGGTCGCCGTCGCCGTACGCGGTGTGACGGCCGAAGAGGTTGGCGGAGAGGCGCTCGTCGAAACGGCGCGTGATGGTGAGCGCCGATTCGTCGTACGCGTCGACCGAGAAGACCCAGAAGAGCGAGTCCTTCGGGAGGAAGAGCGCCGGCACGGAGTGGGTGAAGCTCGCCTCCACCTGCCACCACAGCGAGGGCTGCCAGATCGCGTCGAGCCGCCCGTCGTAGATGCGGTCGGCGATCCAGTCGTAGTAGACGTGCCCGTAGAGGTCGATCTTGCGGACCGGCGACCAGGTCGCGTCGAGGCCGCCTTTGGCGTCGGCCGGGTCGGAAGCGTCCTTCGAATAGAAGCCCGACGCGCCGATCCCGAAGCTCTCGCCGAGGTGCGTCGCGACGCGCCCGCCGCCGATGAAGTCGCCGTTCGCGCCGCCGAAGCCGTTGTCGGACGGCACGCCGCCGAAGAGCTCGACCTCGGAGGAGTCGCCGAACGGCGTGCGCACGGCGAGCCCGTCGACGCGGCGCGTCGCCGCGCCCGCGACGACGTACTGCCGGCCGAGCCGCGCGAGCGCACCGCTCGCCGCGCTCTTCCACGTCACCTGCGCCGTCGAGAAGCCGACCGCGTCGGGGTCGACGCCGCCGTCGTAGGAGTGGAGCCCCTGGCGCGCGAAGCCGTCGCCGTCGAAGGTGACCGAGTCGTCGCCGACCGTGCCTTCGCCGTGCAGGTGGAGCGTCTCGATCACGGAGCGCAGCGGGACGGCCTGGCCGAGGCTGCGCGTGCGGCCGACCCGCGCGTAGACGCTCGTCTCTCCCGACCAGCGGCCGAAGCCCGACGGCGCCGCGTCGCTCCCGCCGCCGCCGCCTTCGCTCGACCCGCTCGCCGACGAAAAACGCGTCGCGATGCCCGCGTGGTAGCCGGCGAGCTCGTCGTCGGCGCCGTTGGCTCGCCAGCGGTACTCGCGGCCCGTCTGCGTGAGCGCGCCGCCGCTGCTCGCGACGTGGCAGGCGGAGCACGACAGGCTCCCGCCCTGCGCACGGCACGGCGCGGCGGACGCGACGACGATCGCGGCGACGACGGATGCGAAGCGGCGCATGTCAGTCGATCGCGGCGCCCTTCGGCATGCGCGTCCCCGAGTTCGCCAGCCCGGTGCGGCGGCCCTCCGGCTTGCGGGAGCCGGGAGCGTCGGGACGGGACGGTACCGGCGCCCGCGCCGTTCGCAATGGGAGGCGGCGCGCGGGGAAGATCGATGCTCGCCCCGCGCGCCGCGTCCCGAGGTTCCATCGAATTCTCGATCACTTCTCCTTCGGCGGCGCCGCGAGCAGCTCACGCGCCTTCATGTGGTCGAGGGCGCGCCGCACCGCCTCCGACGGCTCCTTGCCGTCCGCCGGCCGCATGTGGCGGTCGACGCAGTCGAGTACGAGCTTGGTCGCCTCGTCGACGCGCCCCGCGCGGATCCAGTCGACCGCGACGTCGTCGACATTCCTGACGTCATCGACCGGATAGTCGGGGAAGCGCGCCCCGATCGAGAGCAGCAGCGCCTGCCCCTCCGTCTCCTGCTTCTGGTCGATCAGCACGCGCCCCTGCCAGGTGAGCGCGTCGACGCACTGCGAGCGCTGCTGCGGCGCGACCTCCAAGACCTTGCCGTACGTCTTGAACGCCTCCTCGAGCTTCTTGAGGCGCCGGGCGATGTGGCCGAGCTCGAGCCAGCCGCGCGCCGACCACTCGGGCGCGGCGGAGCAGTTGGCGGCGCCGGTGAAGCAGCGGCGCGCGTCCTCGTTGCGCTTGACCGTGCGCCAGATCTCGCCGGCGCGGAAGTTCGCCTCGGCCGCCGTCTCGACGTCGGTCACGAAGTCGCGCGCGACCTGCTCGTACGCAGTCGCCGCCTTGGTGAGGATCTCGAGCTTCTCCTCGTCCTTCTTGCCGGCGGCGGTGCGCTTGAGCTTCGCGGCGTCGCCGAGCGCCTCGGCCGCCTTCTTGGCCGGGCTCGCGTCCTTGTCCTTGGCCGCGTCGGCCGGCTTCTGCACGGGCGCCGGCGCGGGCTTGCCGTCCCCGTCGGCGGCGGCGGCCGTGCCGGAGGGGAAGAGGAAGGGCAACAACAGCAGGTATGCGGGAATGGGCGACAGGAACGGCATGGCTCCTCCTGAAGGTCGCCGCGCCGCGGCACGCGCGGGCGGCCGCGCGGCGACCGAAACGGCGCGGGCGCGGCGAGGCGCGCGCGCCGGCCCGGTGGGTCCCCGCGCCGCGAGCTGCGGCGGCGGGGAGCCTCGCGCAGGAAGAGTCGATGGTCGGCGGCGGTGGTTACGGCGAGGGACGCCGGACCGCCGCGAATGCGCTCATCACATCGCGTCGGCGAACGCGATCGACTCGATGAGCGCCTCGAACGTCGCGTCGTCGTCGGCGTCCTTCCTGGCCATCGAGAGGACGATCAGCGCCTGCCGGTCGAGCACCACCGCGACCAGCACGTCGTTGTCGCCCTTCTTGCCCTTGACCACCAGCCCCGGTCGTCCGCCGATCTTGCGCGGCTCCGCCTTCGAGCGCGAGACGCCCGACGCCGCGACCACGTCCTTCGCCTTGTCGATGTTGAAGTCGTAGGTGACGTCGCTCACGTCGATGCGCGCGCCGCCGTCCTTCTTCCGGAATTCGACGACGAGGTCGTCGTGGAGGGAGATGCGGTCGTTGGGCGCGATCTCGAAGCCCTCGGGCGCCGCGACCGTGAAGCCGTAGAGGGTGCTGCGGAACCGGCGGCCGTCGATCGTCCACGGCTTGAAGTTCTCTCCGACCTTGACCTCGCGGTCCCCGTGGCGGAACGACTCGAGGTCGATCTTGAGCGTCATGCCGAGCGCGACCGACTGGAACGCCTTCTCGATCTGCATCGTCGCCAGCGAATCGGCCCCGAGTCGCAGGTGCGCGGCGTCGACCGCGCCCTGGCCGAGCACGCCGTCGAGCGCGTACCACTTCCCGCCGAGCGACACCTCGGCCCACATGTGGCCGCCCCAGATCCCCGAGAAGTAGAGGAAGCCGATCGCGACGCGCGCCGGGATGCCGACCGCGCGGCACAACCCGGCCAGCAGCACGCCGTGCTCGGTGCAGTCGCCGGCGCGCGACTTCATCACCCCGCTCGCATGCTCGAAGAGGTTCCGCATGTTCTTGTCGGTGATGTAACCGAAGACGAACTTCTCGAGCTTCTGCGCGGCGGCCCACGCGTCCTTCTCGTCGCCGATGGCTTCCTGCGCGAGCTTCACGAGCTCGGGGTTGTCGTTGTCGATCTGGACCGACGGCTTGAGGCACTCCTTCTCCTCGTCGGTCAGGTTCGCGAGCGGGAGCGTGAACTTCTCCGTCGGCACCACGCGGCGGACGCGCAGCGTGACGTCGCGGTCGTCGCGCTTGGAGACGATGGTCTGCCGCTCGTCCTCCACCTTCGGCATCGGCGTGTTGGCGTCGCCCGCGCGCAGCCGGAGCACCACCTCGTCGGTGCGGTAGGGGTTGGGGAGGCGGACGTTAGTGCGCGAGGAGATCTTGTCGAACATCTCGGGCGTGTCGGGCTTCGCGAAGGCCTCCACGCAGGTCGCCTTGTCCGACCGCACCGTCGTCATGGCGATGTTCATCAACTTCGTGACGGACATCACGTCGTCGAACTTCTCGTCGAGGTACGCGTCGGTCGGGACCGGCAGCACCGAGTTCTCGACCTTCACGTGGAGGAGCTCGCGCGGGCCGACGCCCTTCACTTCGACCATCTCCTTGCCGACCACCTTCGTCGTGACGGTCGTCTCGCCGCTCTCGAGCGTGTAGGTCTGGAAGGTGAACTCCTTCTCGCCCTTCGCGAACTTCTCCTTCGAGAACTTCTCCGAGGTGCTCTCCGACAGCCAGGCGGGGTTCCAGTCGATGGTCCGCTTCTGCGACGACTTGCCGATCCTCTGCTGGATCGTCGCCGTCGCGCCGCTGCGGACGAGGTGCTGGCTCGTCTTGGCCTGCGACATGTTCGACTCGCTGAAGAGCTCGAGCACCTCGCCGTTCTCGTCCTCGAGCGACCAGTTCGACGTCACGACCGAGATGTTGGTGTCGAGGCGGTTGATGGTCATCGACGAGTCGGTCGTGCGGCGCAGCACCTTCTTCCCGCCGACCTCGTCGTGCACCTTGTCGAAGTGAATGAAGCCGACCTTCGCATCGTCGAAGTACATGAGCTGCCAGACCTCGTCGTCGCCCGTCCGCGCGCGCGCGAATGCCGCCGCGAGCAGGAGGGGAACGACCGCGAGCCTCACGGCGAGCCGCCGCGGGAGCCGCGCCTTCAAGGACGGGAGGAAGGGGATTGAGTGCGCCATCGGATTCACCTCGTCGTCGGACGATGCGGGTGGGGCCCGTACCGGCCGTCCTGCGTCACAGTTCCGAGGACTCGCCTTCGGCCAGGAACTTCGCCGCCGCGCGCAGCCGCGCGAGGCTCTTCGCCTTGCCCAGGATCTCCATCGATTCGAGCAGCGGCGGCGTCGCCGACTTGCCGGTGATCGCGACGCGCAGCCCCATGAAGAGGTCGCCCACCTTCACCTTGAGGTTCATGGAGAGGTCGCGCAGCGCGGCTTCATCCCGCGCTGTCTCGATGTTCGCCTGCTTCTCCAGCAGGTCGGCGCACGCTGCGACCACCTTGGAGAGGTCCTGCGCCGGCAGCTTCGCTCTGCGGAACGCCTCGCGCGTGAGCACCACCTCGTCCTTCCAGAAGTAGTCGGTCCACTCGTCGAAGTCGCCGAGCTTCTTCATGCGCTCGCGGATCAGCGGGACGATCTTCGCGACCAGCGCGCGGTCGAGCTTGCGGTCGGGGAAGAAGGCGACGATCCGGTTCACGAGGTCGTCGGCGTCGATGCGGCGGATCCACTCGCCGTTCAGCCACTCGAGCTTGGTCAGGTCGAAGACCGGCCCGCCGAGCGAGATCTTCGTGATGTCGAACTTCTCGAGCAGCTGCGCGCGATCGAAGATCTCCGCCCCCTCGCCCTCCGCCGGCGCGAAGCCCATGAGCGCCAGGAAGTTGATCAGCGCCTCCGGCAGGTAGCCCTGCGCGCGGTACCACTCGAGGCTGGTCGGGTTCTTCCGCTTGCTGATCTTGCTGCGGTCGGCGTTGCGCAAGAGCGCCAGGTGGCAGAAGACCGGCGGCTCCCAGCCGAAGGCGCGATAGAGCAGCACGTGCTTGGGCGTCGAGCTGATCCATTCCTCCGCGCGCAGCACGTGCGTGATCTTCATCAGGTGGTCGTCGACGACGTTCGCGAGGTGGTAGGTCGGGAAACCGTCCGACTTCATCAGCACCTGGTCGTCGACTTCCGTGTTCTGGAACTCGATCTCCCCGCGCAGCACGTCGTTCACGACCGTCTTCGCCGACTTGTCGACCTTCATGCGCACGACGAACTTCTCGTTCGCGGCCGCGCGCTGCTTCGATTCGTCCGCGGGGACGCTGCGGCACGTCCCGTCGTACCCCGGCGGCAGCTTCGCCGCCGACTGCCGCGCCCGCATGACCGCCAGGCGATCCTCCGTGCAGAAGCAGCGGTACGCCGACCCGTTGTCGATCAAGACTCCCGTCCACTCACGGTAGATGTCGCTCCGCTCCGACTGCCGGTACGGCCCGTACGGCCCGCCCACGTCCGGCCCCTCGTCGTAGTCGAGCGCGAGCCACTTCATGCAGCGCATGATCGCGGCCTCGCTCTCGCGCGTGCTCCGCGTCTGGTCCGTGTCCTCGATCCGCAGCAGGAACTGCCCGCCGTTCTTCCGCGCGTAGAGCCAGTTGAAGAGGCCGACATACGCCGTCCCTACGTGCGGGTCGCCGGTGGGTGACGGGGCGATGCGGACGCGGACGGTGGGCATGAAGCGCGGGCTCCCGTGAACAGCAAGAGTCGGTCGGCGAAGAAGCGCGGGAGCTTAGCGGTCACGCGGGCGGGCTACACTCGCGCGGATGGCGACGCGCACGCTTCCCGGCCGCTGGATCGTCCTCGCGATCGTCGTGTTCGGGGCGGGGATGGGGCTCGCGGGATTCCTGCTGCGCGAGGCGCGCGGGCCGAGTCTGCCGCTGAAGCCGGGGGCGATCGTCGTGGTGACGTGCGAGCCCGCGGCGAAACCAGCGGGGTTGAAGTACCAGCCGCTCGCCGATCCGAATCGCACGACGTTCTCCGCCGCGTTCGCGCCGTCGAGCGAGTTCGTCGCGAACCTCGGGTCGCTGTGGACCGGGAAGATGCCGCGCGAGAGCGGTCTCGTGCGGAACGGCGACGCGCTGCGCGCGGACCTGCCGACGCTCGCGGAGATCGTGACGGGGCAGGGGTTCGTGGCGGCGGCGTTCGTGGCGAGGGATGCGGACGAGTTGAAGAAGTCAGGCCTCGCGCGCGGCTTTGCGAGCGTCGACGCGCGGCCGGCGGCGAGCGACGCCGAACTCGCAGCGAAGGCCGCCGAGTGGCTCGTCGGGCGCGGGACGGCGCCGAGCCTCGCGTGGCTGCACCTGAGGGGGGAAATGGCCGTCGACGGATTCGTCGCGCGACTGCACGAGCTTCACGTCGACGAACACGCCGTGATCGTGACTGCCGGTCCGTTCGCGTCGAGCGCGGGCGGACGCGTCGGCCTGACACTGCGCCTGCCGGTCACGCTGCTCCCGCTGCGCGTCGATCCGCAGCCGGTGTCCCTGGTCGACGTCGTCGCGAGCCTCGTCGAGGCCTTCGGCGTGCGGGCGCCGGACGGGATCGGGACGCCGTACCTGATGCATCCGGACGTGCGCGAGCCTCACTTCGTGCTGACGACGCGGCCGCTGTCAGGGGCGTTCGCGGACGCCGACGAGCTGTGGCTCCACACGACGAAGGTCGAATACGTGAATGCGCCGGTGAGCGGGAGCCCCGAGCCCGACACGCCGCTCGCGAAAGAGCTCCGCGCCGTCGTCGAGGAGCGCTTCCGATACCAGTTCGAGGAGGTCGACCTTGCAGAGCTCCTGAAGAGCGAGGCCGCGCGATCGCCGCCGGTGGTGCCCGTCCATTCCGCCGCTTCGATGCCGGCACGAATCCCAATTGCGTGGTCGACGCGCAGCCGACCGTCGAAGTAGCGGGCGGCTCCGCGGAACCGCTTCGAACGCTCTCGATGCCACGCGGAGGCTTCGGCGATTTCCTCGCCCGCCTCCTCCGAGAACCACAGCTTCACTGCGGTCCCTTCATCCGTTTCCGGACTTCCTCGAGCGACAGCGCTTTCGAGGGATCCTTGACGTAGGCATCGAGGCGCCGGTCGAGCTCGATCTTGAGCTTGTCCGGCAGCGGCTCGGCATCAAGCTCCGCCGCGATGCTGTCCCAGAGCTCTTCGACGAGCTTCAGCCGCTGCTCGAGGCTCAGTTCCAGCAGGTCTTTCAATGGAACGGTCATCACGACGAATCTCCGCCAGGGCAAAGCGTTGCTCGAAGCGATTCGGGGGGCGTATCCGGCGGAGAAGGCGCGGGTCGGGGAGTGTGAGGCGGGGATCAAGGCGATGGGCGGGGGGTAAGGCCCGGTTCACCACCCCACCCACCACGGCACTGCCCGCACCCCCGGCCGCAGCGCCACCGCCTCCTCCACCCGACACGCCAGCACCCCCCTCGCCCTCGACCCAGCGAGCTTCATCCACTTCGCGAGCGACTCCGCGTGCTGCGGGGTCGGACTCGCGGTGGTCTTGACCTCGACGCCGTAGAGGAGGTTGTTGCGCTCGAAGACGAGGTCGACTTCGAGGCCGTCGCTCGAGCGCCAGAAATGGAGAGGGGTCGCGTCGCCGGCCTGGTGGAAGGTCTTGATCCATTCGGCGAGGACGGCGGTTTCGAAGAGGGAGCCGAAGGTGGGGCCGTGAAGGAGGGCATCCCTGTCGTGGAGGCCGGTGAGCCACGTCGCGAGGCCGGAATCGATGACGAGGACCTTCGACGCCTTGGTCAGGCGCTTGCCGAAGTTCCGGTAGTAGGGGCGGAGGAGCTGGACGACGTGGCTCGTCTCGAGGAGGGAGAGCCAGCGCTTGGCGGTCGGGCTGGAAAGGCCGAGCTCGCGCGCGAGGTCGCTGAAGTTGACCTGCCGGCCGGTGTGGGAGGCGACGAGCGCGAGAAATCGATGGAAGTCGTGGAGGTCGCCGACGGAGGAGAGGTCGCGCACGTCGCGCTCGAGGTAGGTCTGGACGTAGCTCGAGAACCAGAGCTGCCGGTCGACGGCGGGGCGCGTCCTGGGCTCGGGATATCCGCCGCGAAGCAGCCAGTCGGCGACGTCGGGCGGCGAGATCGCGCGTGCGGTCGTCGGTCGGCGGCGCGCGGCGCCGGATCCCGCGGCGAAGACGCGGCGCAGCAGCGCATCGATCGACCGCGGCGGCGGCGCGCGCCCGACCTCCGCGATCGAGAGCGGGGCGAGCGTCAGGATCGCGACGCGACCGGCGAG
>Ga0137433_1000029_pt1 | contig 71629 bp, 67 predicted proteins | sample EasRivERMZT840_2_FD_102335 | JGI IMG/M metagenome (GOLD analysis project Ga0137433, IMG submission 102335) | Soil microbial communities from meander-bound floodplain in the East River, Colorado, USA - East River MetaG ERMZT840_2 | ecosystem: Environmental > Terrestrial > Soil > Floodplain ...
AGGGGGAGGGGGAGGGGGAGCACTCGATTCATCTATAACTCCGCAAATGTGTGAATGACGGCATGTCCGTTACCGGTCGGCGGCGGCCCCGGCGGCCCGCCGCGCACGCACAGCGCGGTCTGCAGGCCTGCCTCGCGCGCCGCGTCGAGCTCGGCCGTGACGTCGGAAACAAACAACACGTCGCGCGGCGTCTGGTGCAGGGCGGTGGCGATGAGCCAATAGCTCCGCGATTCCCGTTTCGGGCCGGTCTTCGTGTCGAAGTAATCGTAGAGAAACGGCGACAGATCGCCGGCGTTCGTGTTGGCGAAGAGATTGCGCTGCGCCTGGACGCTCCCGGAGGAAAAGATCGCGATGAAGATGCCGTCGCGGCGCCAGCGCACGAACGCGGGCCGGACGTCGGGGTAGACCTCGGCCTTCCCGCGCAGTGCGCCGCTCTGATATCCCTCGTCCCAGATCCTTCCCTGCAGCGATTTCAGCCCCGTCGATTTGCGATCACGATCCATCAGCCAGTAGACGTAGGACTCCGCGGACTGCAGCTCGCCGGCGGGATTCCACGCCGGGAGACCAGGCTCGCTGGAGGACTCGGCGGCGTGCTCGGAACGCAGGGCCGTAATATCCGCGCGGACGCCAGGGTCACTCGCGTGCCGTTCGAGATATTCGCGCACTCGCACGCGCGCGTAGGGAAACAGCACCTCGTGGACGAACGCGATGGGCGTCGTGGTCCCCTCGATGTCCAGGAGGATCGCGAGAACTCCGGTCAGATCGGGCGCGCTGCGGCTCCGAGCGGGATATAGGTCGGGCCCATGCAGAGCGGCTGATAGCCCTTGTCGGTGCCGCTGTTGGTGTAGTGCGGGGTCCAGCCGGCCTTGTCCTGGAACAGCCGGATCGCGCGGATGTCCTTGTCCGCGCACAGATCGAACCAGTGATGCGTGCCGCGCGGCACGCGGATCAGATCGCCCGCTGCGACCTCGATGGCGATCACCGGGCCTTGCGGGGGATGAATGTGAAACAGGCCGCGGCCGCGAACAATGAAGCGCACTTCATCTTCATCGTGCCAATGCTCGGTGCTGAACTTGGCGAGCATCGCGTCGAGCCCCGGGGTGGCCGGCGTCACGTCGATGACGTCGGCCGTCACGTACCCGCCGCGCGCCTTGAGCTGCTCGATCTCCGGCGCGTAGGCGGCGAGCACCGCCTCGGCCGGGGCATTCGCCGCGGCGCGCTGCGCGAGCGGCCAGCGCTCGTAGTCGATGCCCAGCGTGGCGAGATACTCCGTGACTTCGCGCTCATCGGTGAGCGTCCGCTGCTCGGACGGAATTCTCACGGTTGCCATGTCATGCCTCGCTTTCGCCCCATCGCTTCGAACAAGAACTCCAGGATCTCGAGCTGCCGCTTGGCCTCGGCGAGATCCTTCCCCCAGGTGTACAGGCCGTGACGGCGAATCAGGATGCCGTGGACCTCAGGATGCTCCCGCAATTTCGCCTCGATGCCGGGCGCGGCGGTAGCCCAGTCCTGCGAGTTCTCGACGATCGGCAGCCACTCGCGATGCTCGTGCGTCCGGACGCCGTCCAGCCCTTTGAGCATCTCGTAGCCTTCAATGGCGACGCCGCCGGACTCATCGCTTACCGCGTCGGACAGAATCGTGCTCCAAATCGAATGCGTATGCAACACCGCGCCGGCTCCGCGTGAGCGCACGATGGCAAGATGCAACGACGCTTCGGCGGACGGTCTGCCCTCGCCCCGAACGACTCGGCCGTACTCGTCGATCTCGACGATCTGGTCAGGCTCGAGCAGACCCTTGTCCACGCCGCTGGTGGTGATCGCGAGCGTGAGAGGATTCTTGCGCGCAACCGCGCTGAAGTTGCCGCTGGTCCCGAGCGCCCAGCCGCGGGCATAGCAGTGGCGGCCCACCTCCGCGAGCTGCGAAGCCAGATCGTTCATGCCGAGAGGAGCCTATGCTTGCGCTTTCCCGCCGGCAAGGTCAGGTTCGCCCGGTGTTCCTCCTCGAGAAGTGGTACGGTGACGTCGTCACCACTCAGGGCGAGGGAGCGATTCTGTACGCGGCACGGCTCCGCTGGGGACCTCTACGCGTCGCGTACGGTGCCACCCTGGTGTTCGATACGGACGCGACGCGGAGTGAGTCGTCGATTCGCCGCGTGGCCATGCCTCGCATCGACGCCAACGCCTCAACCTGGCGCAACGAAACGCTCGGCGTCGATGCGACCTGGTGTCGTGATGCAGCACCGATCGACACCCGCCTCGTGGATGAGCCCGTCGGCTCGATTCAGTGGACGTGCCACATGCCGCGTGCGCTGGCGTGCGTGCGGGTCGGTGCTGTGACGCTGCACGGGGTCGGGTACGTCGAGCAGCTGCGGATGACGATCCCACCAGCGGCGTGGCCGTTCCGCGGCGGTGTGCTGCGATGGGGCCGATATGGGTCGCCGGCGCATACGCTCGTGTGGATCGAGTGGACCGGCCTAAGCCAGCGCCGATGGGTGTGGCTCGACGGCGCCCCCCAAGTGGGACTCGACTGCCTCGATGGCGAACGAAGGCTGGTGCTTCAGGACACCCGCCCGATCCGTGACCAGCCGCTCCTCACGACGATCCGCGTACCGCTTCCCAAGCTCGCCCGCCGGCTCGCCGGGACGCTCGACGCGGTTCGCGAGCACAAGTGCCTGTCGCGCGCAACCCTGGTGAACGGGGCCGGTCAGGTGGATGCGGGCTGGGCGATTCACGAAGAGGTGCAGTGGTAAGGGTCGGGTACGGCGCGCTCTTTCTGATCGCGCTGCCGGCCGGGCTCTTCGTGTGGGCGCGCGAGACGTCCGGCGTGATCACACTCCCCGGGATTCGCGCGCCCGGCGCGGGCTGGATGCTCGTGGCCGCCGCCCTGCTGCTCGGCGTCGCAGGCGCGTACGAGCTGATCGTGACGGGACGCGGCTTGCCGATGAATCCCTTTCCGCCTTCCCGGTACGTCCGGACCGGCGTTTATCGTTGGCTGCGCAATCCGATGTACATCGGGTTCGTAACGATCTGTGCAGGCGTCGCACTGGCGCTGGGATCGGCGTCGGGACTGTGGCTCGTGACACCGGCGGTGGCGCTGGGGGCGGCGGCGCTGGTGTTCGGCTATGAGCGCCACGACCTCGCGCGCCGCTTTGGCGAGCCGGTCGCCGCCCCGCCGCTCCTGTCGGTGCCGCGGGCGACCGACGGCGCACCAACGGCAGTCGAGCGAGTCGCGGTTTTTGTCTGGGTTTTTCTGCCGTGGCTCATCGTGTACTACGGCGTGCAAGCGCTGGGGCGCCCGTTCGATGCATTCGGCACGCAGCTGTCGTTCGAGCGCGGCTGGCCGGTGTGGCAGTGGAGCGAGCTGTTCTATGTGAGCGCGTATCTCTTCATCCCGCTGACCGTGTTACTGATTCGAACTCGCGCCGCGCTGCGCCGGTTCGCGATTCAGACCGCGCTCGCGACCGTCGTCGTCGCGGTCCTCTGGATCGTCATTCCCGCCGTTGCCGCCAATCGTTCGTTCGAGCCCGCCGGGTTCTGGGGCCGAGTGCTCGCCTGGGAGCAGCGCCATTCGCAGGGCGTCGCCGGGTTTCCCGCTTTCCACGTGCTCTGGACGCTGCTCGCGGCGGAGGGTTGGGCGGCGAACTCGCCCGCCACCGTGCGCCGCACCTGGGGTTGGATCGGGTGGATCTGGGCGACGGCGATTACGGTCAGCTGTATCACGACCGGAATGCACACGCTGGTGGACGTGTTGGCCGCGCTCGTGTTGTATCCGCCGCTGAGCCGCTATGATGCAACGTGGGCGGGAATTCGGCGCGCGGCGGAATGGCTTGCCAATTCTTGGACGGAGTGGCGTGTGGGCCAGGTGCGCGTGATCGTCCACGGCGTCTACGCCGCTGCAGCCGCGGTGGTCGGGATCCTCGTCGCGGGGAGCGCGGCGGGACCCGCGGTTGGCGGAGCGGTGGTCTGGATCGGCGTGTGCATTCTCGTGGGCTCCGCGATCTGGGCCCAGTGGCTGGAGGGATCGTCGCGGCTGCTGCGGCCCTTCGGCTGGTACGGCGGCGTGCTCGGCGGCGTCTTCGGCGCGGTCACGGCGCGTGTGGCCGGCGTCCCGATCCTGCCGCTGCTCGGCGCGTTCGCTGTGGCGGCGCCGTGGATTCAGATCCTGGGGCGGCTCAGGTGTCTGGTGCAGGGATGCTGTCACGGCGGGCCAGCGTCGCCGGCAGCCGGCATTCGGTACTTCCACCGGCGCTCGCGTGTGACGCAGCTGGCCGACCTCGCCGGGGTCCCGATTCACGCGACGCCGCTCTACTCGATCGCGGGCAACATCGTCATCGGTCTGCTGCTGCTGCGGTTGCGGCTGCTCGGCGCCCCCGATGCGATGCTGGTGGGGTGCTATCTGATCCTGGCCGGTTGCGCGCGCTTCGTGGAGGAATCGTTCCGGGCAGAGCCCCAGACGCCGATCATCGCCGGCCTGCACTCGTATCAATGGGTGGCGATTGTGTCTGTTCTCGCGGGAATAGTGGCGACGGCGTTGCCGTCCACCCCGGCGCCTGTGCCGTTCTCGTCGCTCCCGCCGTCGCTGATCTGGTCCGCGCTGATTCTGGGAGTGATTACGGGGGCGGCGATGGGAGTGGATCTGCCGGGATCCAACCGCCGCTTCTCTCGACTGGCGCCCGCCGATTAACGAGGCACGATCGGTCCGGTGACGTCGATCTGCACCGGGAAGCCTTCGAGCTCCCGGGGGATCCGCCGCCGCAGCTCATCGCTCGTGCGCGTCACCAACACGCGAATGCACGGCGCGCCCTTGCAGCGGCCCACCGCGGTCCCCACCACGCCCGGTACGGCCATCAGAGAATCGTTGTGCGCAGCGAGCACAGCATCGATCGATTTCGGCGGGTTGACCACAGGCGGCGTCCCCTTTATGCCTCCGGTGTCTGTGACTCTGGCGGTGTCTGTGACTGCTCCGCTGTCCCTCGCGACTGCGTCGCGCGGCTGCGCGCGACCACATGCCGCGAGCAACAGGGCAACGAGGATCGTCGACTTATTCATCCTTTGAGAATAACCAGGCTCACGGGCCGAGCTCCAGACCGGCTCCTCCGAGATGCGCCGGCCACCGCGGCGTAAGCGAGAACCCCTGAACGGTCTCCTCGAATCCACGCTCGCTGCGCGCTACGGTCTTGATCTCCGACCGCCAGATCTCGGCCTCCGGGTGCACACGCAACGGGATGCTGCGGGAGACTGAAAGCTCGGGTGCGAACAGCGCGCCATCCGCGAGGCCGGCGACGTCCCACTTGTAGGAGACGTCGAGGCAGCCGCGGGCATCGAAGCTGAGCGTCTTCTCCAGCCCCTCGCCCCGCAGCAGCACGGTGAGCCGATCCGCTCCCGGCGTCACCGTGGCGTTCATCGCAACAGCCGACCACGAGCGCAGCGGCTTGTAGTGCGCACTCGCGTACCGCGCCGCGGTCACGTCGCCCGCGATGAATCGCTCGACCAGAATCGCGCGCGGCTCCGCGTCGACCGGCGGTAGCTCCTTGAGCCGCGCCGCCTTCTCGATGTCATGGATGCTCGCCGTGCCGCTGCCCTTGTCGTCGTGCGAGGCGGCGTGGGGCTTGGGCGGCTCGTGATAGGATTCGCGGCGCCGCGTCAGCACGTCGGCGAGATTGATGAGATCGCTGAAGCGCGTGAATACTTCGATCGCTCCCCCGCGCCGAGGACTGATCAGCGCCGAGAATTGAGCAGAGTGGACCCACAGCTCCGGGAAGCCGTCGTAGTCCAGATCCAGCTCCTCGCACGCCAGCGATTCGCCGTGGCGCAGCACCCGTTCCGCGATCGCGAGCTGGCGCCACACCTCGTTGCGCAGGTGGGGCAGGTACAGGCCGCCGAACACGCCGTGCCAGTACGCGTCGTTGCACTGCGCACGCCCAATGGCGCGGCGGGCCTCGGCGGGATCGCCATGGCGTCGCGACAGGTCGGACAGAGCCAGCATCGTCTTATGCATGCGGTTCGACTCTGGGTACTTGACCAGGAAATGGTGCCAATGTCCTCCCCGCACGAACGGTGTCGACGCCTCCAGATGCTTGGGTCCGAGCTCGTCCTCGAGCTTGGTCAGCGCCGTCTGGGCGGCCGGCGGAAGCGCCCATTTCTCCATTTCGCGGTACGATGCGGTCCCCAGGTAGGCCATCCCGCCCGACGGCACGCGCCGGAACGCCTCCTGGCCGGTCGACAGTATGACCTCGCCCGCCGTTACCAGCCGCTCGATTGACTTGAGGAAATTGTCGAGCCAGCCCGATCCGTAGACCCAGTCCTTGGTTCCCGGCCAGCCGCCGAATTTTTCGCCGTCATCGGCCAGCACGGCCAACCCATGACCGCGACTGCGCAGCTCGCGTAAATAGGCGGCGGTCTCTTCCGGCGGCCGGAAGGGAATCAGATAGCGCAGTCGTTCGTCGATCGCGAGCAGGCCCATGCGGCGCCCGTTCGACTCGGTGAAGTAGGGGCGGTGCAGGTCCTCGCTGCGGAACCCGCACACCAGGAAATGGCGGTCATCGACGAGCGCGTACTCCACACCCGCTTCGGCCAAATCCTCGGCGAGCCCCGGATGCCACACCCGCTCGGTGAGCCACAGGCCGGTCGCGTCCGCGCCGAAGCGGCGCTTGAGGTACTCGCGGAGCCGGCCGATCTGCTCGAGCCGGTCCGGCTTGGGGAGGGAGGCGAGGATGGGCTCGTCGAATCCCGCCAGCAGCAGCTCGACGTTGTTGTCGGCGGCGAGGCGGCCGATCATGTCGAGCCAGGCGGTGTCGTGCTGCTCGAGCCACTCGAGCAGCGGACCCGAGACGTGGAGCGTGAGCGGGAAGAATCCCGCGGCGCTCGCGCGCTCGATGATCGGGCGGTAGACGTCCCGCACGTGATCGGCCATGACGTGGTCGAAATTCCCGACCGGCTGATGCAGATGCAGGCCGAACACGAACCGCAGTGGAGGCTTCATCACGGCGTGGGTTGGAGCAGCTGTCGGAACACATCGGCGGCGCTGCCTGCAGCGGGGTCGTTGCTGCGCGCATCGCCCAGCTTCTCGATGAAGCCGGCTTCGAGCCGGCCGGCCTCCGGGGAGGGGCCCGCGAGCGCGATCACGTGCGCGGCGTACCGCAGGACCTGACGTCCTTCGAGACCGGCGATGTCGTCGAAGAACCACCCGCACGAGGTCATCGCGCGCAGCACGCCACGCTCCATTTCGATCAGCCGTTCCGTGCTTTCATCTCCGTTGACGGATCCACTCGCCCCGGCGGCGTCTCGGAACGCCCACGGCCCGCCCGGCAGATTGCGACCCTCGCGTTCGTAGATCGCATGGATTTCCGCGGCCAGCCAATCGACCGCAGCCCGCAGCAGCGCGCGCCACTCTTGCTGCGAGGGTCTATCGAAATGCATTCGGCAACCGCACTCAGCGCGCCAACGCTCGATGCCGTGCGAACAGCTCCACGATGTCGGTTCGACCAGATCCACGGTGATCGCCGGCGGGTGCGCGCCCAGCACCGTGGCAAAATCGGTGACCACGACCTTGCCCGACTGCTGGAGCCGCTGCAGAACCGTGGCGAGTGTCGTGTCGGCGCCCTTGTGGTGATGCCCAAACGTCTCGCCATCCACGGCGATGCTCGCGAGCGCTCCTGGCCGAGTGTGCTCCAGCGCCGCGCTGAAGCGATTCGCATCGGTCGTGAGTCCTCCGAATGCGACCCCGTGCGACAGCGCGCCGTTATAAACGAAAACGGCAATCGACCGACCCTGTGGCAGCGCGATCCGCGCGGGCATCCCGTGCTCGGGCGGTTTGGAAACCTGGTGGGGCGCGAGCACGGTGAACTGAATCCCTGCCCGTGCGAGCACATCCAATGTTTCCCTGTCGACGGCCGTTTCCGGCAGCCAGAATCCCGCCGGCATCCGGCCGAACCGGCGCTTGAAGTCGTCGATGCCCCAGCGGACTTCCGTTTCCTTGTCGCGCCGGCTCGCGAGCGGGAGGATGATGTGGTGATACGGCGAGGCGAGCGCATTGCCGTGGTCGGAGCGCAGCACCGCCCGGTACACCGCCGGCGCCTCGCGCTCCATCCACTCGAGCAACGTGGGTCCGAAATCGAAGCTCAGTTGTTGGTAGACCGGGATCAGCGGCTCGTACGCTTCGCGCGTGATTCGGACATTCCAATCGTGATCCGGCGCCGCAGAGCGCTCGGCGTCGACCTGTCCGGTCCAGGGGTTTTCGCGCGGAGGCTGATAGAAATGCCCGTGGATGACCACGAGCCCTTTTTGCGGAGCGCTCAGAACGAAGTCCATCCTAATGGCGCGCGCTCACACCTCGTCCACCCTTGCCGCGGGCGGGCCGTTTCCGCGGCGCGCGCCCGCCGTCGCTCGCCCCCGGCTGCGGGATCGCGCGCGCCGCGAGCGCGCGCCGGTAGACCGCCGCGTACGCCTCGGCTGGCTGACGCCATGAAAAATCCTTGCGCATCGCGCCCTGGGCGAGCTCGGTGAACCGTGGCCGGTCCTGATACAACGTCACCGCCCGCTGCACGGCGTGATCGAACGCTTCGGGGCTGTACGCGTCAAACAGGATCCCGGTGACGCCGTCCTCGATGGTGTCGGCGAGCCCACCCACGCGGCGCGCGACGGGGAGTGCGCCGTACAGCTGGGCGCGCATCTGAGTCAGGCCGCACGGCTCGTACAGCGACGGCATCATCAGGAAGTCGGCGCCGGCGAGCAGCTGGTGCTCGAGCGTGTCGGTGAACCCGGTGTTGATGGCGATGCGGGCCGGGTAGCGCGCGGCGAGCGCGCGCAGCGCGGTCTCGAACTGCGCCTCGCCGGCGCCGAGGAACAGGAACTGCGCGTCGAGTTGCCGCAGCGAGTGCGACGCCACGATCTGGTCGAGACCTTTTTGCCCGACGAGGCGCGCGCTCATCCCGAACACCGGAACGTCCCGCCGCCGCGGCAGCCCCCAGATCTTCTGGAGCGCGGCCTTGTTCTTGACCTTGCCCGAGAGATCATCCGGTGTGAATCGCGCCGCAATGTCGCGGTCGTTCGCGGGATCCCACTGGTCGACGTCGATACCATTGCGAATGCCGACCAGCCGGTCGCCCAACGCGCGGAAGCTGTGCTGCAGGCCGAAGCCGCCCACGTCGGTCAGCAACTCGACTGCGTGCGTGGGGCTGACGGTCGTCACCATGTCGGCGTAGCGCAGGCCGCCCTTCAGGAAGTTGAGCCGCCCGTACCATTCCATGAAATCGGGAGACCACATCTCTGGCGGCAGCCCGATCTCGCGGAGCACACGAGCGGGGAAGACGCCCTGGAAGCCGCCGTTGTGCACCGTGAGCACCGCGGGGAAGCGCTGCAGCTCCGGTTCGTCGCGGTACACGCGCCGGAGAAAGACGGGGACCAGCGCCGCGTGCCAGTCGTGCGCATGCAGAATCAGATTGTCGTCGCCGATGCGGCGCGCGATCTCGATGGCCGCCGACGCAAACAACGCGAAGCGCTGCGCATTGTCGGGATAGTCGCTCCCGCCTTCGCCGTAGATGCCTGCGCGATCGAACGACGCATTGTGCTCGAGGAACAGCGTATGCGGGAATTTCTCGCCGACCTGGCGCCAGCAGCGCACTTCCTCGCGCCGGCCGCCGCTTTCCACGGTGAAGGGATTGCACAGCGGCTTGAGCGTTCCCGCGTGCTCGCGCGCTTCCCGGTACAGCGGCAGCACGACGTGGCTCTCGGTTCCGCTCGCCGCCTGATACTCGGCAAGGCCGGCGACGGCCTGGCCGAGGCCGCCCGTGCGGGCGTACGGCCACAACTCAGCGGTGAGATGGAGAACCCGGGTCTTCAACCAGCCCCCCTGCGGATTGCTACGACGGTGGATCGCCGGGAATCGGTTCCCCGACGGCGGCGGGAACGTAATACCGCTCGACGTACGTCTGGAGCATCTGACGAGTGGTGAAGCGTTCGATCGCGACGGCCAGCGCGCCTTTCATCATATGTACCCAGGCGGCCGAGTGGCTGCCAGGGACGCGATCGTAATAGCAGGGCACGATCTCGTTTTCGAGCAGGCTGAACAGGTGCTCCATGTCCGACGCTTCGGCCTCGGCCTCCGCAGGCGGCAACGGAATCGCCCACCCGTTCTCACCGCTCGTATAGCCCTCCGCCCACCAGCCATCCAGCGTGCTCAACTGTGGCACGCCGTTGAGTGCCGCCTTCATGCCGCTCGTGCCGCATGCCTCGAGCGGCACGCGCGGCAGGTTGACCCACACATCCACGCCGGCGACCATGCGTTGGGCGAGATGCAGCTCGTAGTCCTCCAGGAACGCGATTCGCCCCTCGAAGCTGGGGTCCTGCGCTGCCTGGTAAATGCGTTGCAGCACGCGTTTGCCGGGGTCGTCGGCCGGGTGCGCCTTGCCGGAGAAGATGATCTGGACGGGATACCTGGCATCGGTGAGCAGTCGCCGCAGGCGGTCGGGATCGCGGAACAACAGATCGGCGCGCTTGTAGGTCGCGAAGCGTCGCGCGAAGCCCAGCGTCAGGACGTTCGGAGCGAGGAGCGCGCCGGCTCCCGCCAGGTGCGCCGGGTCCTTCCAGTAGTCCCGCCAACGGTGACGTGCTTCCTCGCGGACATAGTGGAACAGCAGATGGCGGAGGCCTTCGTGGGCGGCCCAGAGTCGGTGATCCTCGAGCGTTCGAACCGCGGCGGCTACGGCCTGCGGTTCGGCTTGCGATTCCCAGCCAGCGCCGAGGGATTGGGCCAGGAGGTCGCGAATGGGCCGCGCCATCCACGTGCCGAGGTGTACGCCATTCGTCACGTATCCGATCGGGATTTCGGCGGCGGGCTTGTTGCCCCAGACCCACCGCCAGATGCGACGTGACTCTTCGCTATGCCGCGCCGACACGCCATTCACGCGTCCCGCAAGCCGCAACGACAAGACGGTCATCTCGAAGCGCGGATGATCGGCCACCGATTTTCCCAGCGCCATGAACTGGTCGCGGGTCATGCCCATCGTGTTCCAGAACGGTCCCGTCACTTGCTCGAGTTGATCGGTCGTGAAAACATCGTGTCCCGCGAGCACCGGCGTATGTGTGGTAAACACGCTGGTCGCGCGGATCTGCTCCTCCGCCTTCGGAAGCGTGAGTCCCTTCTCCATGAGCTCGCGCATGCGCTCGATGTACATGAACGCCGCGTGCCCCTCGTTCGCGTGCCAGATCTCCGGGTTGATGCCGAGTGCGCGCAAGACGCGGACGCCGCCGACGCCGAGCACCCACTCCTGACGCAGCCGCCACTCCGGCGCGCTCGTGTAGAGTCGTCCGGTGAGCTCGCGGTCGCTGGGATGGTTTGACTCCAGGTCAGTATCGAGCAGGTAGACGGGCACTCGTCCGACCATGACACGCCACGTGCCGACCCTTACTTCACGGCCGGAGATGGTCACCGGGACAAGCAGGGGCCTGCCGTCCGGTCCGTTCACGGGGAAGACTGGGTTGACCGTCGGGTCGATTGGGTCCTGGGAATCGCGTTGCCACCCGTCCAGGCCGATTCGCTGATCGAAGTACCCGCCGCGATAGTAGAGTCCGATCCCCACGAGGGGCACGCCGAGATCGGACGCTTCCTTGCAATGGTCTCCGGCGAGCACCCCCAGACCGCCCGAATAGATCGGCAGCGAGCGGTGCAGAGCAAATTCGGCGGAGAAGTAAGCGATCGGCTTGTTCGCGAGTTCGGGATAAAGGCCTGCGAACCAGGTGCCGTTCTTCTTCGACAGCGCCCCAAAGCTTCGGACGACCTGATCGTAGCGCTCCAGGAATGTCGCATCCTCGGCCCGGTATTTGAGGCGATCCGGGCCGACCTGGCGCAGGAACTCCACGGCATTGTGCCGCGTGCCTTCCCACAGCCGGTGGTCGATGCGGTGAAACAGCTCGCGCGCGTCGAGCTGCCAGCTCCACCACATGTTCTGACTGATATCCGACAACAGGCGAATCCGCGCCGGGAGCTGACTCGGCTCCAGCGGCGGAGCGGGAGCGGGCGTGGACACGGGGGCTGGGACAGGAATCGAGCTGGGGTCGGTCGAGGCCGGCGTCGGTGGTGTCATCGTTGCGACATATCTAACGAAGGAGATTGTAAGGCTCCAGTCAGAGCCGCAACCTTTTCCCGGCGGAGCGCGTCCAAAGTGGTATCCTAGCCAAGTGACTGCCATGTCGAGACTCCCCGTCCTTCTCGCCGTGCTGTGTGCTCCTCTTTCATTAGTAGCGCAGAATGTCCATCCCACGACGCCGCCCGAAGTGCGCGCGGTGCCGCTCCAGGGGGTGTTCCGCCTCGACGGACGGCTGGACGAGCCCGTGTGGCAAACGGCGCCCGTGGCGACCGACTTCCTGCAGAATCAGCCGAAGCAGGGCGAGCCAGCCACGCAACGTACCGACGTGCGATTCGCGTTCGACGCAGCGGCGATCTACGTCGGCGCGCGCATGTTTGATGACGCGGGCTCCCGCGGTGTGAGCACGCGCCTCGCCCGCCGCGACGCCGACATCAGCACCGACTACATCCAGGTCATCTTCGATACCTACCACGACCACATCGGCCGGCTGTTCTTCCTGGTCAATCCCTCCGGCGTGAAGCAGGACGCCAACGGCCTTGGCGGAGGCGGGGACCCGTCCTGGGACCCCGTGTGGGAAGTGCAAACGACGATCGACTCCCTCGGTTGGACCGCTGAGATGCGGATTCCGTTCTCGCAACTGCGCTATCCGTCCACCACCGAAGCACAAACCTGGGGTCTGCAGATCTGGCGCCAGGAGAACCGGCTCAATGAGCTGTCGCAGTGGTCCTACTGGCGCCCCGACGAAGTGGGTGGCCCGCCGCGGTTCGGACATTTGAGCGGGCTCGTGATTCACCAAGCGCCGGGGCGCGCCGAGCTGCTGCCGTACGTCGTGGGTCGGTCAGCCAACGTGCCCGGTGATCCGGCGGACCCGTTCTTCGATCCGCATGCGATCGACGGCCGCGTCGGGGCGGACGCGATGCTGCGTGTGACGTCGAACCTCACCCTGAACGCCACGGTCAACCCCGACTTCGGGCAGGTCGAAGTCGATCCCGCCGTGGTCAACCTCAGCACGTTCGAAACGTTCTTCCCCGAGAAGCGGCCGTTCTTTGTCGAAGGGGCGGGGTATTTCGGGATCGGCGGCTTCAGCTGCTATTTCTGTTCGAACGTTTCTTCGTTGTCCATGCTCAACACCCGGCGTATCGGACGAGAACCGCAGATGCCCGCCGTCCGGGACAGCGTCGCCTACGCGGATGAGCCGGACAACACGAGGATCATCGGCGCGCTCAAGCTCACCGGCAGAACACCCAGCGGCTGGTCGATCGGCGCGCTGAATTCGTTGACGGCGCGCGAATCGGCGCCGGTGGCGCTCGACGACAGCGCGGGCACCCGCAGCACGAGGATCGTCGAGCCGCTGACCAACTATTTCGCCGGCCGGGTCGCGAAGGATCTGCGGGGCGGAGCCACGGTCTTCAAGGTCATGGGGACGTCGGTGTACCGGCAGCTGGATGACCCGTACATCAGGGAACGGTTGTCCCGCAATTCCGAGGCGCTCGGTGTGTCCACCGAAATGTGGTGGAGCAACCGGACCTATCGCTTGATGGCGCAGGTCGCGGGGACGCACGTCGCCGGCGATACGGCGGCGATCCGGCGGGTGAAGCAGTCGCAACGCCATTTCTTCCAGCGGCCGGACCGTTCCGATACGCTCGAGGTCCGGCGTCCGTGGACGTCGATGACCGGATTGGGCGGGTACGCCCGGATCTCCAAGGAATCGGGCGGTCTGCTGTGGGAGGGCATGGTCAACTTCCGGACTCCCAGCTTCGACAACAACGACATCACGATTCTCACCCAGGGTGACTACGTCTGGATGGGGGCCAACCTGTTCCCGCTCTGGACCAAGCCCACCGGATGGTACCGGCAGTTGTACCTGATCGGCGGCGCGCAGCAGCAATACAACTTCGACGGCGATCTGACCCAGCGGCAGTTTCACGCCTTCGCCCAGACGCAAACGCTCGGGTATTGGTGGCTAACGACGTTTTGGATTCACCGGAACGGAGTCCTGGATGATCGCCTGACGCGCGGTGGACCGGTCGTGGGCCGGCCCAAATCCGACTTCATCTCCGCGGGGATCCGCAGCGACTCGCGCAAGGCGATCGTCGGGGACTTCAACGTGGAGGGCGGCTGCAACGGGGACGGGGATTGCCAGCGCGCAGCGTTCCTGTCGCTGGAGCTGCGCCCGCGCTCCAACGTGACGGTGGCGCTGGGGCCGAGCGTGAGCAACTCGCATACCGGGGTGCAGGCTGTTGCGAGCTACGCCGGCGCGAACAGCACCGCGTTCTACGGGACGCATTACGTCTTTGGGCAGCTGGAGCGAAACGAAATCGGTATGGACACGCGCCTCAACGTGACGTTCTCGCCCCTGCTCACGCTCGAGCTGTACCTGCAGCCGTTCATTTCGGCGGGCGATTACACGAGCTACAATGAGTTCGCGACGACGAGAACCACCCAGCGGCTGACGTACGGGACTGACATTGGAACCATCGCGGTTACGCCCGACCCTGCCGGCGGGCCGAGTACGATCGTGCTGGACAGCGACGGCCCTGGCGGCGACACGACATTCACGTTCCAGGATCCGAGCTTTACCGTCCGGTCCCTGCGGGGCAATGCGGTGCTGCGCTGGGAATACCGGCCCGGGTCCACGATCTTCCTGGTCTGGACGCGCGACGGGGCGACTCAGGAACCACGCGGGCAGATCGACTGGAGCGCCGATACCCGCGCGCTCTTCCAGGGGCCCTCGCAGAACATCTTCATGATCAAAGTGAATTATTGGTTGGGGTTCTAATACTGGGAGCAGGGAGCGGGGAGCAGGGAGCAGGGAACCTGGCAGTGTTCTTATGGAGGCTGCACCCTGCTCCCTGCTCCATGCTCCCAGCTCCCTTTGAGGTCATATGTCGATCCGTGCCGTTAAATCGATCTCGCAGTCGCAGCTCACTCTCGAAGGCGCCGGCGTAAAGCTGCGCCGGGCCTTCGGGTTCGGCCGCACAAGCGACTTCGATCCCTTTCTTCTTCTCGATGACTTTCGCAACGAGCATCCCGAGGACTACCTCCCTGGATTCCCGTGGCACCCGCACCGCGGGATCGAGACGATCACCTACGTGTTGAGCGGCAGCGTGCAGCACGGCGACAGCCTGGGCAACAAGGGCACGATGGGCGCCGGCGACGTGCAGTGGATGACGGCCGGCAGCGGCATCCTGCACCAGGAGATGCCGAAGGGCGATGAGCACGGCCGGATGCACGGCTTCCAGCTCTGGGCCAACCTGCCGCGCAACCTGAAGATGACTGATCCGCGCTACCAGGATATTCACGCCAGGGAGATTCCTGAGGTCGTCGATGACGACGGCACGCGGGTGCGCATCGTGGCCGGTGATTTCTGGGGCAAGAAGGGGCCGGTTGAAGGCGTGGCCGCCGATCCCCGCTACCTCGACGTGTGGATTCCGCCGCGGGTCCGCAAGGCGATCCCCGTCGAGTCATCGCGCCACGCGTTTGCGTACGTATTCGAAGGGGACGGGACGTTCCGTGATGCGTCGGCGCCGCAAGGCGTGCAGACCGATCGGGTCTCGGCCAGCGGACGTGACGCCGGCACGGAACGCAAGCACGAGACCGGGAACCGCTCCCTCGTGTTGTTCGACACGGGCGACGAAATCACGGTTCAGGCTGGCGAGCAGGGAATGCGGTTCTTGCTGGTGTCCGGTCAGCCGTTGCAGGAGCCCGTGGCATGGCAGGGCCCGATCGTCATGAACACGCGGGAAGAGCTGCTCAACGCGTATGACGAGCTGCGGCACGGGACGTTCATCAAGAAAGGTTGACTGCTCCTGCGGATTAGCCCGATCGACCTAGGAGCGCAGGGGACGGGCGGGGTACCACAGTTCATGTCCATCGAGATCTCGACGGAGTCGAAAGACCGCTCGCTGAAGCAGCTCGTGAGTGATCTGCGCACGGACGCGGGACTGCTCGTGCGCCAGGAGATCGCGCTCGCCAAAGCCGAGTTGAAAGAGACGGCCGCGGGCATCGCGAAGCAGGCTGCGTTGTACGCCGGCGCCGGATTGCTGGCGTATGCCGGCCTGCTCGTGCTCTGCGCCGCTCTCGTGCTCGGCTTGATCGCGATCGGTGTGGTTGCATGGCTCGCCGCGTTGACCGTGGCACTGGTGGTGTTGCTGGGGGCGTTCCTGATCGTGCAGCGCGCCCGCCACCCGAAAAAGAGTCCACCCCGATGACCGTCTCGGTACGCAACAAAGTCCCAGCCAGATACGGCTGGAGCGGCGACGGCAAGTCCGCAGCCGAGATTTCCGAGGATATCCGCCAGACCCGGTACCGGTTGGATGCGGACGTTCGAGATCTGCGCGCCAAGCTCGCTCCCAGCCGGCTGGCACCGTTTGCGGCCGTAGCCGGGGGCATTGCGGTCCTCACGTTGCTGATTCGAAAAATTCGAGGCCGGCGCCGCTAGCCAGCTTCGTTTTCGGGCGGTTACCTTACGCGCCGCCGATGTGGACCTTTCTTCGCCGGATCAGCCTCACGCAGTGGATTTTGATCGCGATGGCGCTGGGCACGCTCATTGGCTGGGCGTGGCCGGGCTTCGCGACGTCCCTCCGCCCGTTGTCCACCACGTTCCTGCGCATGATCAAGTCGATCATCGTGCCGATCATCTTCGGCACGCTGGTCGTGGGCATCGCCGGGCACGGCGACGACATGAAGCGCGTGGGCCGGCTCGCGTTCAAGTCGCTGGTCTACTTCGAGATCGTCACGACGCTCGCGCTGTTCATTGGTCTGCTGGCCGTGAACCTGGTGAAGCCCGGCGTGGGCGTGGAGCTCCCGCCGCCGGCGCCCGGGTCGCCCGTGCCCGGCGGCGCGCAGCCGACGTTCTCGAGCGTGCTCGAGCACATCGTGCCGCAGAGCTTCTTCGAGGCGGCCGTCTCGAATCAGGTCCTGCAGATCGTTTTCTTCTCGGTGATCTTCGCGGTGGGTCTGTCGCAGGTCCGCGGGCGGCCCAAGGACGCCATGCTGGGATTCTGCGAAGGACTCGCCGAAACGATGTTCAAGTTCACGTCGATCGTGATGAAGTTCGCGCCGATCGGGATCGGCGCGGCGATCGCCGTGACCGTGGGGCATAGCGGACTCGACGTCCTGAAAAACCTCGGTCTGTTGGTTGTCACGCTCTATGCTGCGCTTGTCGTCTTTGGTTTGGTGGTGTTGCTACCCGTGGCGCGGCTGGCGCGGGTGCCGCTGCGTGTATTCCTGAGCGCCGTCAAAGAGCCGGCGCTCATTGCGTTCTCGACGACGTCGTCGGAGGCGGCGCTGCCCAAAGCGATGGAGCGGATGGAAGCGATCGGCGTGCCGCGCCGGATCGTGGCGTTCGTGATGCCGACGGGTTACTCGTTCAACCTCGACGGCAGCACGCTGTATCTCGCCGTCGCGTCCATCTTCGCGGCGCAAGCGGCCGGCGTGCACCTCTCGCTCGGCCAGCAGCTGCTCATGATGGTGACGTTGATGGTGACGACCAAAGGCGTCGCCGCGGTGCCGCGGGCATCGCTCGTCATTCTCGCCGGCACGCTGACGTCCTTCAACCTCCCGCTCGAAGCGATCGCGGTCATCCTGGGAGTGGACGAGCTGATGGACATGGCGCGCACCACGGTCAACCTCGTCGGCAACTGCCTCGCGACGGTCGTCATGGGACGGTGGGAAGGCGAGTTCGACGACCGCAAGGCCGCCGCGTACACGCAGCCGCCGGCCGTCGCCGCGTAGCAACCAAACGCGCAGCGGCTCGTATATTCTCCGCGTGGCCACCCAAGCAACAGGGGAAATCCCGGCGGACCTCGAAGCCGCCCTCGCCGACCGCTACACCCTGCGCCGCGTCCTCGGGCGCGGCGGCATGGCGACCGTCTACCTCGCTGATGACAGGAAGCACCACCGGGCAGTCGCCATTAAAGTGCTGCTCCCCGGGCTCGCCGCGTTCCTCGGCGTCGAGCGGTTCCTTAAAGAGATTCAGACCGCGGCGCGGCTCACGCACCCGCACATCCTCGCCCTGCACGATTCGGGTGAGGCCGCCGGCTTCCTGTATTACGTCATGCCGTACATCGAAGGCGGGTCGCTGCGCCAGCAGCTCGAGGGTGCGACGCGACGCACGCTGACACAGCACCGCGCGTTGGCCATCGCCGAGCCCGTCGCCAGTGCGCTCTCTTACGCGCATCGCATGGGTGTTCTTCACCGTGACATCAAACCGGAAAACATCCTCTTCCAGCAAGGGCTTCCCATCGTCGGCGATTTCGGCATCGCCAAGGCGGTCAGCACGGCGGGCGGCGCGAACATCACGCGCACGGGATTCCCCGTCGGGACGCCCGGCTACATGAGCCCCGAACAGGCGGCAGGCCTGACCGAGCTGGACGAGCGCACCGACGTATACAGCCTGGCGGTCGTCATTTATGAGATGCTCGTCGGCGAAATGCCCGGCCGCTGGCCGACCGAAGACGCGGTCCGGGCGGGCCGGTTTCTGGACGCGACGCCGGCCCAACGCACCCGTCTCACCAGCATAGGGGCCAGGATCGAGGCAGCGCTGGTGCGCGGACTCGCCATTCGGCATGACCAGCGCACGGCGACACCCGACGTCCTGCTCGACGAGCTGACGCGCGGGACCTCGGCGCCACGTCGCCGCTATGACACCGATCAGGTCCAGGAGATCGTCAAACGCGCGACTGAGCTGGAGGCGACCAAGACCGCGTCAGGTGCCATGACGATCGGAGGTGTGGAAGCGCTCGCCGGTGAGGTAGGCGTTGCTCCGGAGCTGGTGCGCGCCGCCGCGGACTCGCTCCGCGAGCGGATGCCCTCCCCAGTCGGCGGCACGGCAACGCCACCCAATCGGGTCAATCCCTGGATCTCGGGTCCGACGAGGCTCTTCGTCGAACGGATCGTGGACGGTGAGCTTCCAGAGGACGAGTACGAGACCGTGGTGGACGAGATCCGCCAGGTGCTGCAGGACGCTGGACAGGTCAGCCAATTCGGCCGCTCGTTCACGTGGGCCGCGGTGCGTGCCGGTTCCAATAGCGGCGTGCGACGCAACCTCGAGATCACCGTCTCCATCCGCGGCGGCCGGACGCGCATCACCGTTCAGGAAAACCTCGCCAACGTGATCGGCGGCGTGTTCGGCGGCATCGGCGGCGGGATGGGCGGCGGCGGGATGGGCCCGATCCTGGGGATTCTCGGCGGCGCGCTGCACCTTGGCCCGATCACCGTCGTGTTCGTACCGATCTGGCTCGGCATCACCTACGCGACGGCCCGCTACGTGTATCGTCGCATGACGGGAAAACGCGCCGCGGAGCTCGACAACCTCGCCAATCGACTCGCGGCACTCACCCAACAGCTCGTCGTCGTCCCGCACAGGCTTAAACCGTAGCGCAGACCTCGCGCCCGCTCTGGCCGACTAGAACGCGATCCGCCACTCGAGTCGCACCGCGCCGTTCGGCTCCGCGAGCAGTCGCGGCGGGTGACGGTCCACGATGGTCGCGGCCGTGATCCCGACGGTCGCGCCCGCCAGCACATCCGACAGCCAATGGCGTTCGTCGTTGAGCCGAGACCATGCGGTGCCGGTAGCGAAGGTGTAGAGGGCGGCACTGACCCAGCCGTTCTTGATCTCATTCGACAGCGACGTCGCGAGCGCGAACGCCATCGTCGCGTGTCCCGACGGGAAGGAATCGTGGCCTGAAAACGGCTTGAAGATGTAGGGGTTGTCGGTGTCTGCAGGGCGGTAACGCCCCGTGCCCACTTTGATCGCGCCGGTCGTCAAGCCGGCGGCAATTATCGAGAGCAGGACACGACCTCCGCTGCGCTGCAGCTCCGGTTTTCCGGCGATCGTGCCAGCCACCAGAATGCCGCCGCCGATCCCAAACGTGACCTCGGCCTCACCGCCGTAGCGAAAGATGCGCGCGAGATCGTCGCTCTGCGGCGTGCGGTGGTCCTGCACCCAGTCGTTCACCGCGCCGTCGGCGAGGCTTGCGGTGGCGATGGCGCCGACGACGAGCACCGGTTGCCACCATTTGATCCCCTGGTTCTGCGCGTGCGCGCCCGTCGCGAGTGCGAGCGGGATGGGGAGCGCGACTGCGGCGTACAGGAGTCTCACAGCGCGGACGATACGCGGTTTCCCTCCAACGGGCTAATGCTATCGCTCTCGCCGGGCGATCCAATCCGTTGGTCCACACGAATACACTTCGCCCAGAAATCCGAACCCCGAACCCCCAGGAGTGAACCATGCTGTCATTACTGCTCATTGCAGCGCTAGCGGTCCAGACGCCGCCCGCGTCCAAACCCACGCAGGACACGACCGCGTCGAAGCCCACCACGACGGCCGCGCCGCGCGGGACGAGCCAGGCGGCCGTCAGTCGCACGGCGTTCCATGACCGAATGCGCGACCTCTGGTCCGAGCATATCGCGTACACCCGCAGCTTCATCGTCAGCGCGTCCGCCGGGCTCGCCGACACGTCCGAGGTCCTGCAGCGCTTGCTGCGCAACCAGGACGAGATCGGCGAGGCCATCAAGCCGTACTACGGTGACCCAGCCGGCACGCAGTTGGCGTCGTTGCTGCGCAGTCACATTCAGCTGGCAGGGAAGGCGTTGGTAGCCGCGAAGGGCAACACGCCCACGCACGTCGGCATGAACATGACCATGACGGAGTCCAATGCCTATATCTCCAACCCGATGAGCCGTGACTCGGCGCGTAAAGACGCCCCCAAGAACGTGCCAGCTCCCGTGAGTGACACGACCAAGGCCGCGCAAAACGTGCGCCAGGATACGACGGCGCAGGCCAAAGTGCCTGCGCAGGGACAGGTGCAGGTTGGTCAGCAGGCACCGGCCGCACCGGCCGGCCAGGTCGATTCCGTCCAGCTCAATCAGGCCGTGGCCGCGCTGAAGGCGAACGTCGACAGCATCGCGACGTTCTTGAGCAAGGCGAATCCGCGCGGATTCCAGCACACGGCAATGAGCGGCGGATTGCAGATGCACATCGATCTGCTGCTGAAGGAAGTGACCGCGCATCTCAAGAAGGACTGGTCGGGCAGCATCGCGGCGTACGATGAAAGCCAGCGTCACGCGGCGCAGATGGCCGACATGCTGAGCGAGGGGATCATGAAGCAGTTCCCCAGCCGCTTCAACAACAAGACGACCACGGTTTCTTCGCGGTAGTCCCGCCTTACCGCTACGAGCGACCTCCTGAGCTTTTGGGCTCGGGGGGTCCTCTCGCGTTCTAGCGGGCTTCGATGGTCGTCACGATAGCGCGGCGTACGCCGCAATCACGGCAATGATCACGCCCAAGCCAATCTTGGCCGCCGCCGCGGCGGCGCGCCCGACGACCGACCCCCAGCCGGCGCGGGTCGCCACGTCGAGCTGGCGCGAGGCGCTGTATTCGAACAGCGCCGCGCCGATGAACGAGCCGAGAAACGCGCCGATCACACTGCCGATCACGGGGATCGGCAAGCCGATGATGGCGCCGGCGATGCCACCGATGAGCGCGCCCCAGCCAGACCGGCTCGAACCGCCGTAGCGTTTGGCGAACCGGAATCCGAGCCAGCTCTCGATGATCTCGCCGCTGAGCGCCAGCGCCAGCACGATGGCGATCAAAGCGACGTTGAGCGATCGGAAATCCGTCAGCCATCCATATGCGAGTATCGCGCCGACCATCACCCAGAGGCCCGGCAGGCCGAGCGGAACCAGCACCAGGCCCCCGACAATCCCGAGGATCAGAATCGCTATGGCAAGAGCGTCCATGCCAGAAAGGTACAAGCGAGAGACTGCTTGACGAGTTTCGAATTCAGGGCCTTATAATTCGCGGTGATCGGTCTCCTGCTTCTGCTGCAGCAAGTCACTGTCCCGCCTCCCGGCGGGTACGTGAACGATTTTGCGCGGACCCTGGACTCACAATCCATCCGTCACATGGAAGCGGTCATCACCGAGCTGCGCGAGAAAACGCGCGGTGAGATCGCAGTCGTCACCCTGCCGGACATTGGCGACCGCCAGGCCAGTGACGTGGCCCTCCAGATCGGCCGCCAGTGGGGCGTGGGCGCCAAAGGTGAGGCAGGCGATCCAGCCAAGAATCTCGGCGTGGTCGTGCTGCTCGTGCCGATGCGCAACCACCAGCGCAGCACCGGCCAGGTCTTCATCGCGACCGGGCGCGGCGCTGAGGGCTTTCTTCCGGACGCGCGCGTCGGCCGCATTCGGGACGCCATGATCCCGGACCTCGCGCGGGAGGACTACGGGAAAGGCCTCTCGGTTGGCGTGGACCTGATCGCGCAAGCGTTCGCGAGCGAGTTTGGCGTCGACCTCTCAAACCCCGAGTACGTCCTTCCACCTCCGCGCGCGGAGCCACGCCCACGGGCACCGATGGGTGTGGTGGTCCTGATCGTCATTCTGATCATCATCGTGAGTAGTCTCAGCCGCCTGGGACGCCGCGGCCGCCGCCGACGCTGGGGCGGTTGGACCGGCTGGGGCGGTTGGGGCGGCGGGGGTTGGGGCGGTGGAGGCGGCTGGGGCGGCGGTGGTGGAGGAGGCGGATTCGGTGGCTTTGGTGGTGGCGGAGGGTTTTCGGGCGGCGGGGCGGGAGGGAGATTCTGATCGATGGCACGCATGACGCTTGCAGCTTTCGCGGATCAGGTCGCAGCGGCGCTCGGCCCGCGCCTGGTGAGCCTGCTCTTGTACGGTTCTGCCGCACGGGAGCCGGGAGCCGGGAGCGGGGAGCAGGATCGCATGAACACCCTGCTGATTGTCGACCGCGCCGACGCCGAGTTGTTCGCGCGGCTGACGGCATCGGTTCGGGGCTGGATCGGGGCGAAGCACCCGCCCCCCCTTATCCTCACCGAACGGGAGTGGCGTGACTCCGCCGACGCCTTCCCGGTCGAATACGAGGACATTCGCGCGGGTCACCGGGTGCTCGCCGGCCGCGATCCGTGGCACGGCATTCGGGTGGATCGAGAGCATTTGCGTCGCCAGCTGGAGCACGAGCTGAAGGGGAAGCTCGTGCATTTGCGGCAAGCGTACGCGGGGGAGTGGAACAATACCGGGCGGCTCGTCGGAGTAATCGAGGGGACGCGGGCGGGATTCCTGACGATGCTACGCGCGATCCTGCGATTGGCGGGCCGGACCGTGCCGCCGGCTTCCGATGCTCTGGTGCGCGAGGCCGGAAACCTGATAGGATTCGCGGCGGATGGACTGACCGAGCCGGCCGCGTATCTCGACGCGGTGACGCGAACGGCGGAGTATGTGAACCGTATGGAAAGGAACCCCACGTGAACGCGCATCGTCGCCGCAGAGCCGCTCCGGTCCTGCTCCTGGCCCTCGTGCTGCTGGGGGGCGGGTGCGGATACAACCAGATTCAGACATTCGACGAGCGCATCAACGCCGCCGAGTCGCAGATCAAGGTGCAGCTGCAGCGGCGCGCGGACCTGATTCCGAATCTCGTCGAAACCGTGAAAGCCTACGCGAAGCAGGAGCAGACGATTTTCATCGCCGTGGCGGAGGCGCGTGCCAAACTGGCCGGGGCGGTGCAGGGCGGAAACCTCGAAGAGATGGCGCGGGCCAACGCAGAGCTCACGGCGGGCCTGGGGAGACTACTGGCCATCGTCGAGAACTATCCCCAGCTCAAGTCGAACGAGAATTTTCGCGCGTTGCAGGATCAGCTCGAGGGGACCGAGAACCGGATCGCCGTCGCCCGGCAGGACTATAACGAAACAGTGAACACCTACAACGCGTACATCCGGCGCTTCCCGCAGGTGCTGACGGCCAAAGTCCTCGGTAAAAAATCGAGGCCGTATTTCGAATTGCAAACACCGGGCGCGGCCGAAGCCCCCCGTGTCGATTTCTCGAAATAGCGGCTAGCCGACCGGTCCAATATGGACCGGTAGGCTGCGCACTCCTCAGGCGACCAAGAGAATTATCAACACGATCAGCAACACGAGCCCGAGTGTCGAGATCGTGATGACGGTGTTGTCCGCGGCGGCGGCGGCCGCGAGCGCTTGCTGTTCCTGCGCGAACTTGGGCTTGTAGCTCTTGAATTCCGGTTCGAGTCTGGGACCGGCTAGAGCGGCAGAAGCGGGTTGCTGGGGGGGGGCGGCTTGGGCCTGCTGCGTTGGCGCCTGCGCCGCGGCTGGCGCCGTCGCCAGACAGGCGACGGCGGCCAGCACCAGGAGACGGTGGCGGATCATACGACGCGTCTTCCTTGAAGCAGCCTGATCACCACGACCACCAGCGCGACGACGAGCAGCAGATGAATCAGGCCGCCGAACGTATACGCCGACATGAACCCCAGCAGCCATAAGACAATCAGAACGATCGCGAGCGTCCACATATGTCGTTTTCTCCTAGGGGGTAACGGGCAGTTGCTGGCCGACGACCCATTTCACGATGCGCCCGGACTCGAGCGGCGTGTTCTCCTCCACCTGGTTGATCAACGCCAGGGTCGCCGCCGGGGCCGGTGACGGACGCTGCCGAGCGAGCTCGGCGATCGTCGTCCGTCGATCGAGCGTGAAGACAGTGAGATGTTGCGGCTGCACGTTCAGAATGGCCGGATCGTTGACCGACCCGAAGCTGGTCAGCGTCTGTTGCGCGACCGACTGGTAGTTCGACCAGCGGGTCTCGGGGCTATAGGCGAGCAGCCGGTACACGCGGTTGCTGTACTCCACGAACACGGCGCTGCCTCGCAGCGTGCCGCTTTCGGTGGCGGCGGCAAAGGGCGCGGCGCTGGCACGGAGCCCGTTAACGTTGGCGCGCGTCAGCGTGCCGGCCTGGATCCCCTCCGTCGACAGGAACGAGCGGGCCGCCTGGTCCGCGCTCGAGCCTTCGGAGAGGGTCAGCTCGATGATCGCGTCCTGCTGCGGACTCTGAGCGGCGACGGCCTGCTTGCCGTTGATGACTCGCCAGCCGTTGGGGAACGACAGGCTGAACCGCAGATCGGGGTGATAGAACACGTTGCCCTTGAAGAACCCCTCACGTGGATTCATGCCGAACATGATGCCGTCCAGGCGACGTTCGTATCCTTCGCGATTGACCGTCGAGCCGGTAAAGTCGGTCTGCATCTTCGAGACCATCGAATTGATGTGCTCGAGCCGATTCCCGGGATTGGGGTGGGTCGCCAGCCACTCGGGCAGCCGGCCGCCGCTTTCTCCCGAGAGCTTGTCGAGCAGACGCATGACGTTCGCCATCTCGCGCGAATCGAAGTTCGCGCGGCTCGAGTAGCGCACGCCGAGCTCGTCAGCCTGGTTCTCATTGTCGCGTGAAAATTTCAGGAACAGGACGCTCAGCGCCTGGCTCGCGGCGCCGGCATATTGCGCGATCCGTTGGCTGGCGATGCTGCCGACCACGAGACCGAGACCGGCGAGTTGCTCTTTGGACATCTGGGCGGCCGTGTGCCGCGCCGTGACGTGGCCGATTTCATGACTGAGGACGGTCGCGAGCTGCGCTTCATTGGTCATGTGCGCCAGAATCCCGCGCGTGACGTAGATGAAGCCGCCGGGCACCGCGAACGCGTTGACCGCGGGATCATCGACGACGCGGAACGTCCACGGTAGTTTGGGCCGCTCCGACGTCGCGGCGAGCCGCGTGCCGAGCGCCTGGACGTACGACTGCAAGGCGGGGTCGGGATACAGGCCGATGGTCGCGACGACCTGACCGTCGTACTGCTGGCCCATCTGGATTTCCTGGGACTCGCTGACGAGCATGAGCTCGTTGTGTCCCGTGGCCGGGTTGCGGGCGCACCCCGCCAACGCCCCGGCGATCAGCATCAACGCGGCGAATCGCATTAGTCCTCCAATTTCTTCTGGATGTTGCCGCCCACGTTCTGAATCGTTCCCACCACCTGATCGTCGAGGCCCTCGGCCTCGAGACGGGTGTTGCGGGCGAGTCGGCCGATTTTTTCCTTCGCTTTCCCCTTCGTCTGCCGGACCTTGCCCCGGATGCGGTTCTTGGTGCTGCCTTTCATGGGAGGCGCTCTCGTGTTGGAGTCGGTTTTGGGAGTCGCCCGTAATTTCCACTCCCCGGCGGGCGCGCTGCATCCCTCAGCGGGATGAAAATGGTGGTACCGAAGAGGATGCTGGAGGATTAGCCCTGCCGGGGGAGACTAGTGGCGGTTCTGAATGGCGACGGGCTCGGTGACGCGGTACGCGGCGTCCAGTCGCTCCAACTCGGTTTCCAGACGGTGGTTGACAGCCGCGGTGTGATTCGGGTTGTCGGACACCACCAGGATCTGGGTGCTGCGCTGCTCGACGATGAGCGATGCCGCCCACGCGCGCGCGTGCTCGAACGCCGACGCGTTCTCTGAATCGAGCAGCCGACGGATTCTTCCAAGCTCGTCTGCCGGCGCGGGCGGCACCACCCGATACGCGTACGCCCAGAGCTGTCGCACGCTCGGAGGCTGGTGGCCGGTACCGCCGGAGGCAATCCCGCCTCCGGGTTAACTCTACCGGACGAACTTCCGGCGGTCCCCCTTGGGCGGCGTCTTCTTGTGCGCGTGCGCCGCGATCTGCAGGCGGCTGTGCAGCGCGAGCTTTTCGAGGATGTTGTGGACGTGGCTCTTGACCGTGTAAGTCGCGATGTTGAGCCGTTGCGCGATTTCCTTGTTGCTCAGCCCCTCAGCGATCAGGTCGGTGATCTGTTGCTCGCGTTTGGTCATGCGCACCGACGCCATCATCGGCGTGTTTCTCAGGACGGACGCCTGCTTCGCGATGTGGGAGAGCAGGGTCCCGGTGAGCTGCGGTGGGACCACATCCCCGCCGTTGGCGACCTGACGAATCGTGTGGGTGAGCTCATCGAGCGCGGCGTCCTTGGCGATGAATCCGTTAGCGCCGCGTTTGATGAAGTCGATGACGTCCTCTTCTTCCGGCTGCATGTCCATCATGATGATGCGGGCGTGCGGGGCCGCTTCCTTAATACTCTCCACGAGCCGTTGGCTGCGGTTGCGGCCCAGCGCGGCATCGACGAGCACCACGTTCGGCTTGTGCTCCTGCAGCCGCTGCAGCGCGGAGGAGGCACCCTCGGCGGAGGCGACGACTTTGAATTCGCCTTGCGAGTCGAGTAACGCGGCGAGCCCATCGCGCAGCAGGCGATTGTCTTCGATGACGAGAATGTGGATTCGCTTCGTAGTCATGGTCGCTGACGGCCCTCGTTCTAGGGGGGACGAGGTATACGGCTGGGTAGCGCTGCGCATGTGTGATTTCACAGGTATTAGTCAAAATGGTCGATGAAGGTTCCGGGCTCATCCCTTGGGATGAGGCATCAAAATTACCATCTAATCCCTCAAGAGTCGTGCCGGAACGGTTGGGACTTGCAACTCAGGCGTGGCGGGTGAATCCTAGAGGCGCGCCCGCGCCCGAACCGGAGGGGTGCACCAATGTCTCAGATCCACTGCCACTTTTGTGGCGGCCTGATTGCGGATCCCGCGAAAATCGAGCACCGGGCTCCCCGCGCCAGCGCGCAGTTCGCCGTGCCGCACCACGATCCCTGCACGTGCGCCACACCCATCGTCTACGAGCATCCGCCGATGCTCGGCGACCCCGATGACGACCAGACGCCCGAAGGGACGCACATTCCCGACGAGGGCGGCGCGGCCTGAATCCCGAAAACGAGCACGGCGCTCCTGGCGGGAGCGCCGTGCCGTCTTCTCAGGTGCCGCGAGTGGTTAGAGCTTCACGACGTTCTGCGCCGCGGGGCCCTTCTGGGCCTGCACGACTTCGAACTCGACGCGCTGGCCTTCGGTCAGCGACTTGAACCCGTCTCCCTGGATCGCGGTGTGATGCACGAAGCAGTCCTTGCCGCCGTTCTCGGGCGTGATGAAGCCAAAGCCCTTCGCGTCGTTGAACCACTTCACGGTACCGGTGATGCGTTCCATCTGTTCGTTACTCCTAGCTTGTACGTTTCCGGCGGCGAGCAGCCTTGCTCTTGCGCCGCCGTTGAACGGCGGGACTCTCGTAGAAGCGTTTCTTCTTCATATCCTGAAACACCCCGGCCTTGGTGATCTCCCGGCGGAACTTCTTCAACACCACTTCCAGCCGGTCGGTCTCGTGCAGCGTGACTTCCATACGGGCCCTTTTCAGGATCGAGAGCTGGTTCCAGAAACACGCCGAGGACCTCAGGCGGAAGCCCAGGTCCTCGATCAAGTCCACTGGTTACAGTCGCGGCACCGTGCCGTGACCCCTTCGCTCGCCCGAAGGATCATCAGGGGGCGAGTTTAAGTCAATGGCGCACTCCGGTTGTACGAATTTGCATCGCAATGCAAGTTAGGGGCCCATGCGTCCCTTCCTGCTGCTCACCGTCGTGCTGGTCGCGTCATGCAAGCAGCCGCGCTCCGCCAATAATCCGCCGCCGGTGCGCGCGCCGCGTGATACCACCCGCGTGCGCGTTCCAGCGCCGGTGCGCGATACGGCGCTCGAGCAACGCGCTGCGCGGCTCGAACTCCGCGTGCTGGAGCAAGAGGCGCAGGTGAGCGACCTGCAGACCCGTCTCGACGACGCGCGCCGTGAAGTGGTGCGGGCAATGGCGAAGCTCCAGTCGCTAGCCACGCGGGCCGAGGCCGCTTCCGGCATGGCCGAAGCGGAGCTCGCGCTGCAGGCGTTGCGTTCGGCCAATGCGAACAATTCCAACGCGCCGCCGGAGTGGACCCAGGGCAACCAGCTGCTCCAGCTGGCCACGACGGAGTTCGATCAACAGAACTACGCCGGCGCGCTGTACCTCGCGACGGAAGCGAAAAACGCGGCTGCCGCGGGCCAGCGCCGTGCCACCAATGATGACCGGGGTGCGACGCGGAAGGGCGAGGTGCCGTTCGCGCTGCCGTTACGCGTTCAGACCACGGGGCGCGCCAACATTCGCGAGGGCCCGGGCAGCAATTTCAAGGTGCTCTTCACCCTCGAGAGTGGCGTGGCGCTCGTCGCGTATTCGTACGTCGATCAATGGGTGCGGGTGGTGGGGGACGGCGACCGCACCGGCTGGGTCCACCAGACGCTTATCGGCCGGAGGGAATAGGTTTGGGCCGCGCGGCCGCGACCACCCGGTCGCCGCCCGCGCGCTTGGCGAGGTAGAGCGCCGCATCCGCCTCGGCAATCAGATGATCCGGCGCGTCGCCGTGCATCGGGAACGCCGAAACGCCCAGGCTCAGCGTGATTTGCCCCTCAGGCAGCTTCTCCGTCCGGATCCGTTTCCGAATTCGCTCCGCGAACTCCGCTGCCCCGTCGATGCCGGTCTCCGGCATCATGATCAGGAACTCTTCGCCCCCATAACGCGCGACAAAGTCCACGTCGCGGCTCGCTTCGCGCATGATCGCCGCCACCCGCTTCAGCACGGTGTCGCCGGCGGGGTGGCCGAATTCGTCGTTGTAGCGCTTGAATAAATCGAGATCGGCCATCACGACGGAGAATTCGTGATGCAGGCGCCGGGAGCGGCGGACTTCGTTCTCCAACACCTCCATCATGCGGAGGCGGTTGAACAGCCCGGTGAGCGGATCGGTGACCGACAGCCGCTCGAGATCGGAGCGGCTCTCGCGCAGCCGCGCCACCATGTTGTTGAAGACCTCAGTGAGATATCCGACTTCACCGCCGGTCGTCACCGGCAAGTCCACATCCAGATCACCCTTCGCCACCTTGCCGGCCGCTTGCGTCAGGCGGTCGAGCGGACGCACGATCAGCATGCTCAACAAGTACGCGAGCGCTCCCACGATCGCGAGCAGCAGCGTCACGATCCCCAGCGTCACGTTGCGGAGGCGCGCGACCTGCCGGAACGCTTCGGTGGACGGAATCTCGGCAACGAGCATCCAGTTGAGCGCCGGAACGGTGCGGGCACTGCCGACGACGCGATCGCCGCTGAAGCTCGAGAACTGGATGGCGCGCCCCTCGCGCGCGATCAGCCAGTTGGCGTCTTCGCGCGAATAGCCCTGGCGCATCAACTCGCGCGAGCTGCCGCGCGAGCTCACGATGAGCCGCCCGGTGCGAGTGATGAGATAGATCTGGCCGGACTCGCCGGGCGAAAACCGTCGCAGGGTATCGGCCACGGTGCGCAGGTTGACGCGCGAGGCCAAGGCCCCGACGAGATGCGCGCCTCCCGCGCCGCGTCCGGTGCGGCGCACGGACATGATCGGCACGGAGACCAGCATCTCGGCATGCGTTCCCGTCGAGTCCCAGTACGGCGCGCCAAGCGCCCACTCGTTCTTGGTCAGCTCGGCGGCCCAGCCGGGAGCGAGCGGCACGCGCGACGGCTGCGACGCGCTGGTCGCCACCACGTGCCCGTGCTGGTCGAGGACCAGGAGCTCGGAGTAATCGGGGAAGCGCTCGCGCACCGCTTGGAGGTAATCGGTGAGCCGGTTGAAGAAGATGCCGCTGTGGACCGGCTCTCCATTGACGAGCGGAATGCGCTCGAGATTCTCAGTCACTTCGTACGAGCTGGAGAATACGCGCAGATCGTAGCGCAGCTCTTTGGTCCACAGATCGACTTCGCGGACCGCCTGCGCGCTGACGCCCAGCAACTGCTCCGACGCCTTTGCCTGGAGCGCGCGCTTGTTCTCGATGTAGGAAATCCACACGGTCGTCAGCGACGGAATCAACGTCGCGACGACGCCGAACATGAGCATCTTGGTGCGGATGCCGGCGACCCAGCTTTGCCTTTCCACGGTGCCCACAAGATTAATGCGGCGCACATTATTGCAAGTCAGGTAGCGTAACCGTGCGTGGAATCACATGATGGGACGCACCAACTCTCCTATCGGGAGCATCGGATGACCCTCAGCCGCCGCTCATTTCTCCACCTGGGTGCTGCCGCGCTCGCCGTGCCGGTCGTCACGCGTGGCGTTTCGGCACGACCTGCGATACAACCGCACCGCGCGCCGCTGGATTTCGATCTCGAAGAGCTCACCGTCGCGCAGCTGCACGACGCGATGCGCGCGGGCCGGCACACCGCGCGCTCGATTTGCGCCGCCTATCTCGCGCGGATCGCCGAGCTCGATCCCAAGCTGCACGCGGTGATCGAGACCAATCCCGAGGCGCCGGCCATCGCCGACCGCCTGGACGCGGAGCGCAAAGCGGGCCGAGTGCGCGGAGCGCTGCACGGTATTCCAGTCCTGGTCAAAGACAACATCGCGACGGGCGACCGGATGATGACGACCGCAGGCTCGCTCGCGCTGGACGGTGTCACGGCGCCACGGGACGCGCCGCTCGTCGCCCGGCTGCGCGCAGCCGGCGCCGTGATCCTCGGCAAGACGAATCTGTCCGAATGGGCGAACATCCGGGGCAATCAGTCCTCGAGCGGCTGGAGCGCGCGCGGCGGTCAATGCGCCAACCCCTACGCGCTCGATCGCAATCCGTGCGGCTCGAGCTCGGGCACCGGGGCGGCGATCGCGGCCAACTTTGCGGCCGTGGGGATCGGCACCGAAACCGACGGGTCGATCGTCTGTCCCTCGAGCGCGTGCTCGCTGGTCGGGGTGAAGCCGACGGTGGGACTGATCGAGGGGGCCGGCATCATCCCCATCGCCCACAGCCAGGATACCGCCGGACCGATGACGCGGACCGTCGCAGACGCAGCGACGCTGCTCGGCGTTCTCGCTGGGCACGATTACAGCGCGAGCCTGGATCCCAACGGACTGCGTGGCGCCCGAATCGGCGTCGCCCGCAAGAAGGTGTTCGGCTACAGTCCCGAAGCCGACCGGTTGGTCGAGGCGGCGATCGACGTGCTGCGCCGCCAGGGCGGCGTGATCGTCGATCCGGCCGACATTCCGCACCTCGGCGACTACGACGATTCGGAGCTCATGGTCCTGTTGTATGAGCTGAAGGCCGATCTGGCCAGTTATCTCGCGACGTGGGCGCCGACCGCGCGAGTGAAGACGCTTGCGGATGTCATCGCGTTCAATGAGGCAAACAAGGAACGTGAGATGCCCTACTTCGGTCAGGAGCTTTTCCTGCAGGCTCAGGAAAAGGGACCGCTCACCGATCAGGCGTATCGCGACGCGCTCGCCAAGGATCAGCGGCTGTCACGAACGGAAGGACTGGACGTCGTGTTTGCGCAGCACAATCTCGATGCGATCGTGGCGCCGACCGGGAGCCCGCCGTGGCCGACCGATCTCGTGAACGGCGACCACTTCCTGGGCGCCAGCTCGACAGCGGCCGCGGTGTCCGGATACGCAAGTGTCACGGTGCCGGTCGGGTATTCGTTCGGGCTGCCGGTGGGGATGTCGTTCATCGGGAAGGGCAACAGCGAGGCTACGCTGCTGAAGCTCGCGTATGGCTACGAACAGGTTGCTAAGCCGCGAAAGGCGCCGCGATTCCTGGCTACGGTCCAGTTTTAGCGCGACTTGATGTCGTACGACATTATGATCTATCGCAGTGGACTGCCCGCAGCAATCCAACGCGCGACGAGCTCGCGTTCCTCGTCCGTCATGCCAGTCGTATTCGCGATCGGCATCGTGCGCGTCTCAACCACTCGCACGTGGATTCGCTGCGCGAGCCGCGCGATGCTTTCGGGCGTGTCGAACGTGACTCCGCCGGGCGCCGGGCCGAATGTGCGGTCGCTCTGATACTGCGAATGGCAGGGCTGACACCGCTGCTCGATGATCGCACGAACAGCATAGAACGGCGGGACTGAGTCCGCGGCGCTCGAAGCAGGCTGCGCCGCGGAGCGCCTGGGTGTCGAGATGAACATTGCTGCTGCAAGCGCCAGGACCGCAGGGACGAGCGCCCAGCGGCTCGATGCTCCATGCCCGATCATCGCGTGGCGCACCGCGGCGCCGGCGAAGCAGAGCAGCAGCAGCACCACCCAGTTCTGCGGATTCGCGTAGGTCGCTGGGAAATGGCTCGACAGCATGATGAACAACAGCGGAAACGTCATGTAGCTGTTGTGCACGGACCGCACCTTGGCGCGCTCGCCGAGGGTGAAATCAGCGGCACGGCCCGCGCGGGTCGCCTCGAGCATCTGCTGCTGCGCCGGGAGAATCCGCACCCAGACGTTCGCCACCATGATCGTGCCGAGCAGCGAGCCGACATGCATGAACGCCGCTCGGCCCGACAACAGGCGGCACATCCCATACGAGACGAGGGCCAACAGGATCAGCGAGATCGTCGCGGCTACGCGTTCGCGTTTGGCCAGGGGAGAGCGCCAGAGCAGATCGTACACGAACCATCCCACCACGAGCACGCCGATGCCGATTGCCATCGCCGTGCCACGGCCGATGCGCGAGACACCCGGATCGAGGAGGTACGCGCCCGTCAGGTAGTAAACGAGCACGAGGAGCGCGATGCCGGTGATCCAGGTGAAGAGCGCTTCGTATTTGAACCAGTGCAGGACGGACGGTACCTGGCCGGGGGCGGGACGGCGCTTCTCGACCTGGTAAAAGCCGCCGCTATGCACCATCCAGAGGTCGCCTTCGACCCCGGGCCGCGGCGCCGCGGGTTTGGTGAGCGCCCGATCGAGCCAGATGAAGTAGAAGGAGCTGCCGATCCAGGCGATGCCGGCGATGAAGTGTGTCCACCGCAACAGCAGATTCGCCCAATCGCCGAGCCAACTGGTCATGGGGGCAGTAATTTCACCGTGAAACTGGCCGCGGCCAGCCCCCGTCGGTGTAGTCGGATCCACACGCTCAAGCGTGGGCTCGGCCGGCTGTGCCCTGAAGGGCAGTGATTGCCGAGCACACCCTTCAGGGTGTCCTATCTGACCGTGACGCCCTTTTCGGAGCCCGTCTCATGAACCGTGTGCTCGTCCTCGCCGCCGCATGCTGTGTTCCTTTGCTCGCCTGCAACAATGCCGATGCCAACGACGGCTCGAGCCGGCCCTACAAGGTCGGCGCGGTCGACCGCGGGGAAGTGCGGGTGGTCGTCGAAGAGACGGGGGTGGTTGCTCCCGAGCGCAGCATCGTGGTGAAGTCGCCGATCTCGGGTGTGATCGAACAGCTCTACGTCCGCGAGGGCGATCAGGTCAGAACGGGGCAGGTGCTCGCGCGCGTCAAGCCCGACATCGCGCAGGCGAACAGTCTCGCCCAGCTGCGGAGTGAAATCGCAAAGGCGCGGATCGCGCGCGACAACGCGAAACGCGACTACGATCGGTCGCAACAACTGTCCGGCATCGGCGGCATCACGCAGGCCGATCTTGATATCAAGCGCGTGACCTACGAGCAGGCCGAGAACCAGTGGCGCACCGCCGAAGATCAGCTGCAACTCGTGCAACGCTCGGGCGTCACCGCAGGGGATTCGACCGGCGGGACGACGCAGTGGGCTCGCATCACCGCGCCCGCCGCGGGCGTCATCATCGGACGCGGCGTCGAAGAGGGCGAGACCGTGGTCGGCGGCACGAGCGCGTTTGGCGGCGGCACCGAGCTGTTCACGATGGCGGATCTCTCCACGCTGCTCGTGAAGGCCGCGATCAATGAAGTCGACATCGGCAAGGTGAAACGCGGCGATCGCGTGGCGCTGACCGTGGACGCATTCCCCGGCGATACGGCGCAGGGCGTCGTGCGCCTCGTGCCACCGGCGGCTCGGCTGCAGGAGCGCGTACGGGTGTTCGACGTCGAAGTCGAGGTCACGGGCGGTGCGCGCGTGCTGCGACCTGGAATGACCGCGAACGTGCGCATCTCAGGCCCGCTGCGCACCGAGACGCTGCGCGTGCCCGTGGAGGCGGTCCTATTAAAGGAAGGGAAGCCCATCGTCTACAAGTTGGGCGGCAGCGGGCCACAGCCGGTTCCCGTCACGCTGGGACTGTCGGACCTCTACTTCGTGGAGGTGCTGAGCGGGCTCGTCGCGGGCGACTCGATCGCGCTCGAGGATCCCGTCGCTGCGCTCGAGCGCGCGCGCAATCCGGCGCGGCGCCGCTAGCGCCACAGGTCACACGGACATGACGCTGATCGTCGCAGAGGGGCTCGAGAAGACCTATCGGCTGGGACAGGTCGATGTGCAAGCGTTGCGAGGTGTCGACGCGCAGATCCTCGCCGGCGAGTATGTCGCAATCACGGGTCCCTCCGGCTCGGGCAAGAGCACGTTGATGCACATCCTGGGGTGCCTCGATTCCCCGACCTCGGGCACCTACCGGCTGGACGGAGAGGACATCTCGACGCTCTCCGGCAAGCGCCTGGCGCACGTTCGCAATCGGAAAGTCGGGTTTGTGTTTCAGACGTTCAACCTGATGCCCCGGCTCACCGTCGAAGAGAACGTCGCGCTGCCGCTCAAGTACCGGGGTGGGGTGCCGCGCGCCGAGCGTCGCGCGCGTGCGCACAAACTGCTCGAGCGGCTCGGCCTCGGGCCCCGGATCGGCCATCGGCCCGACGAGCTCTCGGGTGGTGAGCGCCAGCGTGTCGCGATTGCCCGGGCGCTCGTTGGTGAACCGGCCATCCTGATGGCGGACGAGCCCACGGGCAATCTCGACTCCACGGCCGGTAACGAGGTGCTGGCGACATTCGCGGAGCTGCACGCCGCGGGGCATACGATCGTCTTGGTCACGCACGATCCGGGGGTTGCCGCGCGCGCCGAGCGCGTCATTCAGATGAGTGACGGGCGGGTCGTGTGAACCTCATCGAGTCGCTGCTCACAGGACTCGACGAAGCACGCCGCCACTGGGGTCAAACGTTGCTGTCGCTGCTCGGGCTCATCCTGGGCACGGCGAGCATCGTCACCGTGCTCGCGTTGTTCGGCGGCCAAACGGCGCTCACCGAGCAGTTCCTGAACGAAGTCGGAGGGCGCGGGACGATCATCGTGTCGGACCGTGAGCGCTCCGCGCATCCCAGGGCGCGCGAGCTCGCGTCCAAGCGGCTCACCTTCCATGACGCGCAATTCTTGCGCGATCGCGCGACCGCGTTGACAGCCGTGAGCCCCGGATGGGCCAGGCAGCTCGATTATCGCGCCGGGACGACCAGCTTCACGGGCCAGGTGATCGGCACCGTGCCCGATTACATGGTGATCAACGACATCAAGCCGCTCGTGGGGCGCTATCTCAGCGATCTCGACGTGCGGCACCAATCGCGGGTAACCGTGCTCGGCTGGAAATACGCCGACTCGCTGTTCGGTGCCGCGACGGCGGCGCTCGGGAAGGTCGTCAGCATCGGCGCCAAGAGCTACCGCGTGGTGGGCGTGCTGGAGCGTGAGGAGTTCTACTTCGCCTCCTGGGAGGATAACGCGCTCGAGTACCGGAACGAGCGCGCCTACATCCCGATCTCGACGGCCATCGCGCAGTACAGCGCGACGGACAACCTCGATTTCCTCACGCTGAAAGCCAAGCCGGCCGCGGGTGGCGCGGCGGCGCAGGCGCAGGTGCGCAGCCTGCTGTTCGCGCGGCATGGAGTGGAAGACTTCGATATCCGCGCTTCGGGACAGGGCGCGGGCCAGGAGGCGGGCAGCTTTTTGCTGCTGTTCAACTTCATCTTCCTCGTCGTGGGCGTGGTCTCGCTCGTCACGGGCGGGATCGTGATCGCGAACATCCTGCTCGCGTCGGTGGTCGAGCGGGTCCGCGAGTTCGGAACCCGGATGGCGCTGGGCGCGACCGCGGGCGGGATCTTCGCCCACGTGCTGGCCGAGGTCCTCGTCGTCACGATCATCGGCGGCCTGCTGGGACTCGGGCTCGGCGCCGCGTTGACGGGCGTCGTCGCGCATTTCATGCAGATGCCGGCCGTGGTGAGTCCGTTCATCGCGACGGTATCCATCGGCACCGCCATCAGCGTGGGCCTGATTGCCGGGCTGTTCCCGGCGCTGCGGGCCGCCCGGCTCGCTCCCGTCGAGGCGCTGCGCTATGCGTGACTGGGCCGAGCTGATCCTCGACGCGCTGCGCGAAATCCGCGCGCACAAGCTGCGCTCGCTGCTGACGCTGTCCGGCATCGTGTTCGGCGCCGCATCGGTGGTGTCGATGACGTCGCTGGCATCGGCAATGCAGTCCCTCGTGTACGACGATCTGATCTCGATGGGGCTGTCGCGCAGCTTTTTCATGGACGATCAGGGCCCGCGCTCCGACGCGAAGGGCGCGGCGGCATTGCGCCACACGGGGCTGCGGCTCACCGATCTCGACGCGCTGCGCGCCCTCCCGGGGGTCGCGAGCGTGCATGGGCGCAACTGGGGGCAGGAGCAGGTCGTGAACGCGCCCGCCGACCGGCGCCGAGTGCGCATTGACGGTGTGGACGCGGGCTATCTGGCGCTGCGCAACTGGCGCATCGTGGCAGGGCGCGATATCCGGCCCCTCGACGTCATCAACCGGTCGCGGGTCGCCGTCGTCGGCGCAGAGATGTCGCGCAACCTCTTCGGCAATCTCAATCCGCTCGGCAAGACGATCACGATCGACGGCGTGCGGTTTCTCGTGATCGGGCTCGTCGCCCCGATCGAGTTCGACATCATCCCCGCGGATTTCAGTTTCGTGGGCCGCCGCATCTACATCCCGTACACCTTCATGACGCGCTACGCCAAGGGCGAAGGCCGCGTCGACGAAGCGTTGGTGACGGCGCTCCCCGCGGCGGATTTCGGCGACGTGTTGCGCCGGGGCACGGCGCTGGTGCGGCAGCGCCATGGCAACGAGGACTTCACGATCGAGAACGAAGCCGCTGAGGTGCTGTCCAACCTCGCCATGGCGGACAATATCCTCGGCGGCTGGAACGGGGTGATGTTCACGATTGCGGGCGTGACGCTGATCGTTGGGGGGATCGGCCTGTTCAGCGTGTTGCTCATTTCGGTGCGCGAGCGCGTGCACGAGATCGGCATCCGCAAGGCGCTGGGCGCCGATGATGGCGCGATCATGCGCCTGTTTCTGGCTGAATCGCTCACGCTGGCGTTCCTCGGCGCCGTGCTCGGCATCGCCGGCGGTGCGGGCCTCACCGTCATCACCGAGTTCATCGGGCAGCAGTTCGACAAGCCGTTCGTCATTCCCGTGAACCTGCCCGGCGTCGCGCTCGCGGTAGTGTTCGCGCTCGTCGTAGGCTTCGTGTTCGGCTGGTACCCGGCGCGGCGCGCGGCGCGGCTTGACCCCATCGAGGCTATCACTGGCGTCTAGGCCGTGTAGGTTTTTCGGCCATGCTCGCCCTCCTGCTCCTCGCGCTTCAGGCCGTCCCCGCGGATACGGTTGTATTGAAGCCCGTCACCGTCACCGCGACGCGTCACGCGACGAGTCTGTTCGCCGTGCCTCTGGCCGTTACGCAGGTGAAGAAAGCGGAGTGGTTCGGCAGCACGGGCTCCGGGCTGGATCAAGCGCTGTCGCTGGTCCCCGGGGTCGTCGCCCAATCGCGCTATGGCAACCAGGACATCCGGATCGCGATCCGCGGCTATGGCGCGCGCGGAGCGGGGGACCGCTCGAACGCCGGCACGACCCGCGGCATTCGCGTGCTGCTCGACGGGATTCCGGAGACCGAGCCCGATGGCCGCACGTCGCTGGACGGCGTGGATCTCGCGGCGGTCCAGAGTCTCGAAGTCGTGCGCTCCAACGCCTCGGCGGTGTGGGGCAATGCGGCCGGCGGCGTCGTGAGCATCTCTACCCTCCCCAGCGTCACCGACCCGCGGTTCACATTCGAGCCGATGGCCGCATCCTTCGGACTGCAACGCTACGCTGCTCGAGGCAGCATGGTGATGGGCAGCGACGGGATTCTGGCCGCGAGCTTCGTGCAGAGCGACGCCGACGGTTGGCGCGCGCACTCGGCGAGCTCGCGGTCGGTGTTCAACGTGTCGATGCTGGCGCCGGTAAGCGACAAGACGAACGTCGGCGTGTATGCCGTGGGGTCGCACAACGTCTTCCGCATTCCCGGACCGCTCACCGAAGCCGAGGTCGCGGCTGATCCGCAGCAAGCCAACTCGCTTTACGTGGACCGCGACGAGCGCCGCGACAATCGCGTGGCGCGGCTGGGATTGACGCTGGACCACCAGGCGACTGAGAAGGTCGGGGTCTCGGCGTTGCTGTATGCCAACCCCAAGGCATTGCAGCGCTCAGAACGGGGCACGTACCGGGACTTCACGCGCTACCACATCGGGGGCAACGGCATTGTCCGCGTCGCCACGCCGTTCGGGGCGGGGGTCCGTGGCACGCTGCTCGTGGGGGCGGACTACGCGCTCCAGGACGGCGCGATTCTGTTCTACAATCTGTCGGCGCAGCAGGGCCGCGGAGACACGCTCCGCGACAACAAGGGTGAAGGGGCGCGCAACGCCGGCGTCTTTGTGAGTGAGGAACTGTATTTCGGAGCGAACGAGCGCTGGACGGTGGCAGCCGGTGCGCGCTACGACGACATCACCTACGACTATCGCAGCTACATCAATCCGTCACTTGACGACCGGCGCTCGTTCACCGGCCTCACACCGAAGCTTGGCGTGACGTATCGGCTGGCGCCGCAGCACAGTCTGTATGTGTCCTTGGGCGGCGGGATCGAAGTGCCGGCCGGCAATGAGACGGATCCGGTGCCGCCGACCGACACGGTGACGGCCATCAATCCGTTGCTCGATCCGATTCGGTCCCTCACGGCTGAAATCGGAACCAAGCAGCTCTGGGTGCTCAGTACACGCTCGTTCTTCCGGGAGCTGAGCTACGATGTCGCGCTGTACCAGACCAACGTCAAGAACGAGATCATCCCGTATCGTGGTGGGCGCTTCTATTTCACCGCGGGCCGCGTGCGCCGGCGTGGCGCCGAGCTGGGCGCGAAGTTGTCGACCAGCGCGGGCGTAGCGTTGCAGGCGGCGCTCAGCTGGAACGCCCATCACTACACCGAGTACCTGGTTGACTCGGTCCACTACGACTCGACCAAGGCCGGTGTGTTCGCGGATTACAGCGGCAACAACGTGGTCGGCGTGCCGGGGTTCATCGGCGCGCTCGCGCTCGACATCACGCCTGCCGCGGTCAAGCCGGTGCGTCTCCGTATTGGTGTCGAGAGCCTGGGCTCGTTCCACGCCGACGATGCGAATCAGGTGAAGGTGCCGTCCTACCGCATCGCGAACGTGTCGCTGGGAACCGACAGCCCGGTCTGGCTGGGAGCCAGCCTCGGTGTCAACGGGTTCGTGACGGTGAACAACCTGTTCGATAGTCGCTACATCGCTTCGGCCTTCTTGAATCCGGATGTCGTTGGGGGAGAACCGGTCGCGTTCGAGCCGGGATTCCCGCGCAACGTCGTGGTGGGGGTGTCCATCGTCGCACGTTAGCGCTGCCGCACGCCCGCGGCCGTCGTCGCCTCGTCCAGAATCTGCCAGATCCGGTCCGCCCACTCGCGGTGTTCCGGCTTCATGAGCACCGACCGCAGACAGATGATCGTTTCGCGATCCCGCTGCATCGGACCCACCTCGAGCAGGTGCAGCGGCAGCGACACCAGGGCGAGATGGAGCTGACGGCTCGCCGCCTCGGCGAAGATCTGCTTCGATAGCCTCGACGCTTCCGTCACACTCGGCGCGCGGGGCGCCCAGACGAGGATGTCGAGCTCCGGTGCGGCGCCGGTGATGAAGCGGTCATCGCGGCACAGGCGTTCATGCAGGTCGAGTGCCGCGGCCCGCCCGCTTTCCAGTCCTTGCGCGAACTCTCCGCCGCGCACGAGCGGGAACAGCCGTTGCGTCGCCCACAGTGCGACGGCCGCCGCCCCGGGACGCGAGCACTCCAACGTGATCTCGCCCAGATGCATCTCGGTCGACGTGAAGTAGGTGTAGGGCGAGTCGTGCCGGTACAGCCGGCCCACCGAGGGATCGCGGAACAGCACGCAGCCGCACCCGTACGGCTGCAACCCGTGCTTGTGCGGATCGATGACGACTGACGCCGCTTCACGGATGAGCTCGAAGGCGAGCTTCGTGTCGTCCGCGAGATTGCCGGCGAGCAGGAAGTAGCCGCCGTACGCCGCGTCAGCGTGAATGCGAAAGTCAAAACGGCGCCGCAGATCCACGATCGCGGCCAGCGGATCCACCGCGCCGGTCGCGGTGGTGCCCATGGTCGCGACCACGGTCCCGACGCCGCCCGCAGCCAGGCGCCGCTCGAGCGCAGGAATGTCCATGCGGCCGCGATTGTCGCACGGGATCGTCTCAAACGGGATGCCGAGCACGCCGGTGATGCGCTGATGGGTATAATGGGCCTGCGTCGAGGCGACGACCGTTTTGCCCGGATGCAGCTGGCTGGCAATCCACAGCGCCTCGAGGTTCGCCATCGTCCCGCCGCCGCACAGATGGCCGAGGTGTGTGTCCCATCCAATCATCTCCGCGAGCTCGGCCACCGCCTCCTTCTCCATTGCGGAGCTGGCGCGGCCGCCGTCGAGCGCGTGATTGTTGGGATTGATCCGCAGCGCCATCTCATACGCTCGGCGCGCGACATCGTGTGGGGGTTTGAGCATCTGCCCCGCGTACAACGGATCGCCGTACGGGTAATTGTCCTCGAGGCGTTCCGCGACTTCCTTCAGAACATCTTCAAGCGCCTTCAAACGCCCTCAGGTAGGTGCGATCCCATGCGGCCGGAATGCTTTCACGCGGGGAGTAGGGCCCGGGCTGATACACACGCGAGCGCACGCCCTGCTGGCTCTGCTCGCAGATGTGCCAATCCTGCCGGTTAGTGCGATCCCAGAATTCTTCGGCGTCCTGGATGTTGTAGCCGGCGGCCGCGGGCGCATCAGCATGCACCATCCATTCGCAGATCACGCGCGACTGCATCGGCCCCACCGGCCACACCGTGTAAAAGACGGCGTAGTCCGGATGCAGGCTCAGCATCATCGTGGGAAACAGCGCGTAGTAGAACGCGCGGCGCTGATCGTCGGCCGTGAACTGCCCCAGCGGCAACGCGCACGCGCGGCCACTCATCGTTGCGCTTTCGTTGGGTGCTTTGATCTCCATGTAACCGCCGAGGAACGGCCCCTCGATGAGGTCGTTCGCGCCGCTGGTGTACGGCAGCTTGGTCGACAGCTCCGGATGGATCGTGGGGCAGTGCAGGCATTCATTGTAATTCTGGAGGATCAGCTTCCAATTGGCGCGCACGTCGTACTCGACGTGCCGCACCGTACGTAGCGTGGGCAGGTTGTAGCGCGAAAACCGTCCCGCGAGCGGCGCGAACCATTTGGCGGCGGGCGTGGCCTGGGGATCGAGATTCACGAACAGGAACCCCTCCCACTCCGCGAGCGCCACCGTATGCAGCGGATACTGCTTCTTGTCGAAGCCTAGGGCCTCGTTCATATGCGGGGCGCCGATCAGGCGTCCATCGAGCGCGTACGTCCACGCATGATAGGGACACTGAATCGTTTCGGACAGCTTGCCGGAGGGTGATTCGCACAACCGTGTGCCGCGATGCCGGCAGACGTTGTAGTAGGCGCGCCGCTCACCCGCTTGGTCGCGCAGCACGATGATGCTTTCGCCGGCGATGAGGGCGACGAAGTAATCTCCCGGCGCCGCCAGGGTGGCGTCGCGGCCGACGCAGATCCAGTGCCGCGCAAAGATCCGCTCGCGCTCCTCGGCGAACACCTCGGGCGCCGTGTAGTAGCGGCCGGGCAGGGTGCGCGCGCCCTGTTGGTAGCTCTCGACGGTTTTCACGAACGTCATACGATCTCCCGCGCCGCATTGCGCCCCGCAGCTCCCGGGATGCCCCCCCCAGGATGCGTTCCGGAGCCACACAAATACAAGCCCTCGATGGGAGTGCGGTAGCGGCTCCAGCCTGGCACCGGTCGCATGAACAGAATCTGGTCGAGAGTCAGCTCGCCGTGGTAGAGGCTCTCGTGGGCTGGCTGCAGCGCGATCTGGTCCGGCCGCGCATGCAGCGCCTGCGCGACGCGCTCCGTGAGTCCCTCATGCGTACCAGGGACGACGTACTGAACGTGGAGCTCGAGCCGGCCCCCCCCGCCCCCCCCGTTCGTGCGCTGCACCTCGACATACGGCGCCGCCGAGTCTTGGCCATACTTGGAGTCGTCGTACGCGCGCTCCAGATAGTCGAGCGAGGGGGCGATGCACAGGTTCCAGTAGGCTGGCGTGGTTTCTGGCTCGAACGTGCCGCGTGCGACCACGCCACGAGCCTTGATGTTGCCCACCGCGCGCGCGAACTCGGGATCGAGCTCGATCGCGACAGGCTTCAGCGTGGACCGTGGGTCGGCGCTCGAGACGACCATTGGCGAGAGAATCGTCTCGCCACTCTTGTCGAGCGAGACCCCGGAGGCACGGCCATTCTTGGCGAGGACCGTGGCGCGCGCGCCGCGCCGAACTTCAATGCCGTTCATCCCGGCCAGGGCTTGGGTCACGTTCGAGCGCGCTGGCCGGAACACACCCGCCGGACTGCCCACGTGATGGTGGAGGAAGTTGAACGCCGTACCACCCGACCGCGGTCCCTGCTTCAAGTGCCAGATCCCGAGCGCGCCCAGCGCGCCCTTCAGAGCGTCGCTTTCGAACCAGTCGTCGAGCAGCTCCGCGATCGACATCGGGAGAATGCGGGCCAGGTCGATGACCGCCTGCTTGCCGAGGCGTCGCACGTAAAGGCCGAGGCCTCCGATCCGAGCCAATTCGCGTGGATCGCGCGTCTCGATGTCGGGCGGCGGCGCGAGGTAAAGTTTCTCCAGCACGCTCGCAAGCCGATGCATGCGCGCGCTGAACTCGGGCCATTTGACGGCGTCGGCGGGACTGATACGCCGGATCGCCTCAAGCGATTTGCCCATGTCGCGCGATAGCTCGAGGGCCCCGCCGCTGGGGAGCGGCGCGGTGAGCCACGGATCCGGCTCCTCGAGCAGCAGATTCCGCACGCCGAGCTCCTGAATCACGCGCGGCGGCACCCATCCAATGTCCGCGGTTGTATCGGGGTTCTGGTGTTGCTCCACCACGAGCACGCGCTTGCCGGCGCGCGCGAGGGCGTGCGCGGTGACGAGGCCGTTGGCGCCGGCGCCAATGACGATCGCGTCGTAGCGCTGCTCGCTCACGTGCCGTCCTTCAGGATGCGCATCGCCGCGAGCCGCCCCGAGGCGCCCATGATCCCGCCGCCGGGGTGCGTTCCCGAGCCGCACTGATAGTAGGCGCGCACCGGCGTCGCGAACTTCGCCCAGCCCGCGGCAGGCCGAAGGAAGAACAGCTGGTGCAGCGCCAGCTCGCCCGCGAAGATGTTGCCTTCGGATAGGCCTGTGATGCGTTCGATGTCCAGCGGCGTGATGACCTGCCGGTGCAGGATCTTCGACTTGAATCCGGGCGCGAAGCTTTCGACGGTGTTCACGACGGCATCGCCGAACGCTTCCCGCTTGGCGTCGGTCCAGCCGCCGTTCAGCTTGTACGGGGCATACTGCACGAAGATCGACATCACGTGTTTTCCGGGCGGCGCCATCCCCGGATCGATCATCGATGGGAACACGATGTCCATGTAGGGACGGCGCGAGAACTCGCCGTACTTCGCGTCGTCGTACGCGCGCTCGACATACTCGAGACTCGGGCTGATCGACACGGCGCCGCGATGCAGCCGGCCGCCGGGCCCGCCGTCGGGCATACAGGTGAACGTCGGCAGGGAATCGAGGGCGATGTTCACCTTGCCCGATGAGCCGCGGAACTTGAACCGCTTGATGTCAGAGACGAAATCGTCAGGCAGGTCGCCGGCCTCGAGCAGCTGCAAGAACGTGCGGCGCGGATCGAGGCTCGAGACCACCGTGGCCGCCGCCAGCTCGTCGCCGTTCTCGAGCACGACGCCGGTGGCTTTGCCGTTTGTGACGAGCACCTTCGATACGCCGGCATCGCAGCGAATCTCTGCCCCGAACGAGCGCGCCGCGGAGGCAATGGCTTCGCTAACGGCGCCCGTGCCCCCCTTCGCGAACCCCCACGCCCTGAACACGCCATCCAGCTCGCCCATGTAATGATGAAGGAGGACATAGGCTGTGCCCGGCGAGCGCGGTCCCAGGAACGTGCCGATGATCCCGCTGGCCGATTTCGTGGCCTTGAGCACGTCGGTTTCGAACCATTCGTCGAGAAAATCCGCGGAGCTCATCGTCATCAGCTTGACGAGCGCGTGCAGCCGCTCGGCACCGAGGCCGCGGAAATGCTTGCCGAGTTTGAGCAGCGCGAAGAGGTCGCCCGGCGCAAACGAGGTCGGATCGGGCGGGACCATGCTGAGGATCGGTTTCACCGCCCGCGCCATGAAGTGCATCAGATGGCCGTACTCATCGTACGCCTCGGCGTCGCGCGGCGAGTGCCGGTACAGCTCGCGGCGCGTCTCGTCGTGATCGGCCCAGGCGGCGAGATAGTTGCCGTTCTCCATGGGCGTCACCGTGCTCTCGAGCGGCAGGATGTGCAGCCCGTGGCGCGGCAGATCGAGATCGCGAATGATCTCGGGGCGCAGCAACGACACGACGTACGAGAACATCGTGAACTTGAACCCGGGGAAGATTTCTTCCGTGACTGCGGCACCACCGACGCGCGGCCGGCGCTCGAGTGCGAGCACCGACTTGCCTGCGCGCGCGAGGTAGGCGGCCGTGACGAGCCCGTTATGGCCGCCGCCGATGATGATCGCGTCGTATCGCTTCGCCATCAGGCGCGCTTCCGTTCCGGATTGAAGAAGGGCAGGGGCGTTACGAGCGCGCGCGCCGATTTGCGCTGGTGCTCGACCGTAATCTCCATGAGCAGTTCCGTCCCTGGCTTCGCGAACTGCGACTCGAGGTGCACCAGCGCCATGTACTGCTTGAGTAGCGGGGACCAGCCGCCGCTCGTCGCGTAGCCCACCTGGCGGCCGCTGCGGCCGTTCGCATAGACGGGCACGCTCGTGCGCCACGCCTGCGACGGGAGCCGCGGCGGCAATCCCATTTGCGCATAGAGAAACTCGAGCGAGTCCCAGTCGACCTTGAGGCCCGTGAACTGCCACGAGGGCCCGCGCAAACGCTCGGCCTCGAGCGCCGCCTGCCCGTTGTAGCGCTCCTTGTCCGTGGCCACGGTCCAGCCGAGCCCCAGCTCGTACGGCGTGGACTTCTGCGCTTCGATCAAGGCATGCCGGGAGGAGAAATAGTCCACTTCGATCAGCAACAGACCCGCTTCGATTCGGGCCACATCGAGGGCGAGCATCCCGGCGGGTGTGATCCCGTACGGCGTCCCGGTCTCGATCAACGCATCCCAGAGCGGCACGGCCTGCGCCGCGTCCACCCAGACTTCGTAGCCCCGGTCACCGGTGTAGCCGGTGCGGGAGATCGTGACCGGGATCCCCCGGATCACGGCGGGGGTCAGCCGGAAGTACTTGAGTGCCGAGAGGTCCTGCTCGGCCGCGAGCTGCAGTATGGCGCGCGAGCTCGGGCCCTGGAGCGACACAGCCGCCGTCGTCTCCGAGACATCCTCGATCCTCACCTCGAGACCTGACGCGTTGAGGTGCAGCCAGCGGAGCGTCGGATCGGCCGATGTCATGCGGTAGGTCTGTTCGTTCAGCACGGACACGGTGCCGTCGTCGATCTGCTTGCCTTCGTTGTCGCACCAGGGCGTGTACAGCACCTGCCCAACCTTCGCCTTGCGGACGTTGCGGGTCACCACGTGGTCGAGCAGCCGCGCGGCGTCTTTGCCGGTGATCAGGTACTTGTAGAGAGGAGAGACGTCGAACAGGGCGGCCGAATTGCGAATCGCGTGGTATTCGCGCTCGTGCGACAGCTCGTACGAGCTGGCAACGACGTATCCGGCCCAGCGCCGCCAGGCCTGTCCCTCCGAGAGCGGGCCAGTGCGAGGATGAAACGGTGTGGTGCGCAGGCTCATGACGCGGTGGTCGTGGCCGTCTCGGCGGGGGCAAACACCACGAGCACTTGCAGCTCCGTCTGTATAGAATGGAAGTGATGCTCCACGCCCGCCGGGACGAAGATGGCCATCCCGGGAACAGCGGGGCGGTCCTCGGTGCCGACGCGGATCATCGCCTTTCCGCCGACGACGTAGTACAGCTCGTCCTCGCGGTGCGGCGCCTGCCGGTCCGGCTCGCCGGGTTGCAGCACGTACAGTCCCGCCGACATGGCGGGCACGCGGATCAGCTCGAAGTAGTTGTGGCCGGCGGGGCGGTCCGCCAATAGCCGGGGCAGCTCGAAGTTCTCCATGCGGGCGCGAAATCTCACGCCGCCCGGCGTTTCGTGCAAACTTTGAGCGATGCGAATGCACCTCGTCGAGCTGCACGATCTTGCGTCCTGCCCCGCTTCGCTGCGTGATGCCCTGACCGATTTTCTCGCGTTCACGCTCACTCTGGTCCGGACGTACGAGCCTGCGGGACCGCTACTCCAGCGGGCGCTGCGGCGCACCGGCGCCACTCGCATCGTGGACCTCTGCTCGGGAGCAGGCGGGCCATGGTCGTGGCTCGCGCCAGCCGTGAACGTCCCCATCCTGCTGACGGATCTCTATCCTCACCGCGGACGGATCGCGGGGATGCACCGGGCTCCCGTGGATGCGCGCGCGGTGCCGGCGGAGCTCACTGGTTTTCGGACGCTGTTTACGTCATTTCACCATTTCCGCCCGCCGGATGCCCGCGCGATTCTGGAAGACGCGGTCCGGCACAGTCAGGGTATCGCGGTTTTCGAAGCGGCGCGCCGCAGGCCCTTCGACATCACTCTCGTGGCGCTGACGTGGCTGGGAGTCCTCGTCGCTGTGCCGTTCGTGCGTCCGTTCCGCTGGTCGCGCCTGCTGTGGACGTATCTGCCGCCGCTGTTGCCGCTGGTCGGAACCTTCGACGGTGTCGTGTCCTGCCTGCGTTGGTACTCGCCCGCCGAGCTGCGCGCCTTGGTGCACGGTTTGGACGATTTCGAGTGGGACATCGGTGAGGCGCGTGCACCACACTCGCCGCTCCGCACGACGTACTTGATCGGAGTGCCCCGGAGCGTACCTTCCCGGGTCTGACCCTGAGAGTCGGAGCCCGTCGACTATGCGTCTGATTCTGCTGCTCTGTTTCCCGATGGTTCTCGCATCCCAAACAGTCACGGTGCCCACACCTCCCAAGCTTCCGCCCCCAACCGGGTTTCGGGTGATGATCGTCCCTGATATGGAGGGGATGGGGAGCGCGGTCGACATCCACGAAGTGATCGCGGGAAACGAGGGTGAGCAGTACCGCACGCTCACGAGCGATGACTACTGGAACCGCTTCCGCGGTCTCCTGACGCAGGAAGTCAATGCGGTGATTGTGGGCGCTCGCTCGGCGGGCGCGGGGTCGTTCGTAGTGAATGAAGGACACGGCGGCAACCTGTTCGCGAACGTGCTGCCGTGGGATCTCGATACGGCCGCGATCCTGGTGCGCGGTTTCCCCAAGCCGCTGATCATGATCACAGGGATCGACTCGAGCGTCGGCACGTTGATCTTCACGGGCGCGCACGCCAGCGCCGGGATGCCCGGCATTCTCTCGCATAACTTCGCGTTTGACGCCTTCACCGTGAACGGCACGAAGCTCAACGAGGTCGGGATCAATGCGTTGATCGCGTCGGAGTACGGCGTCGCGGTCTCCATGGTCAGCGGCGACGATGTGCTGATTCGCGAGACGCGGGAAATCCTCGGACCGGATTTCGTCGGTGTCACGACGAAGTACGCCGTCGGCCGGATGGCGGCGATCACATTCAGCCCGGCCCGGGTACGCCGGATGCTGGAGGACTCGGGGCAAGTCGCGGTCGCGCGGGCGCGGCGCAGTGCCTTCAAGCCCTATCGCCTGTCCAAGCCGTATCGCGTCGAGTTCACGCTGCGGCGATCGTACCCGGAGACGATCGTGCAGGGTGTGGATTCGCTGCGCTGGCGGGGGCTGGAGAAGACCGGTGATCGCGCCTATCGGCTCACGACGTCGGACGCTCGTCAGATGGGCTACTTGCTCGACGCCATCGAGCGGGTCGTACTGCATTGATCGCGACGCTCGTGGTGGCCCTCGCGGCCCAGCAGCCTCAGCAACAACCACCGGCAGCGCCGCTCCGCGATTCGACGCCGCCCGAGGCGTATTACGGCGTGACGGAGTGGCGCGAGGCGCGCGCCAAACTGGAGCCGCTGATGGACCGGTCCGCGCGCGGATTCACGGTGTACATCATCGGCGATATGGAGGGTCTCGCGGCCGCCGTCCGAAACGCCACCGAGATGCGGCCGCCGACGCGCGGTGGCGGCCAGGACCATGAGCGCTTCCGCGTGGAGCTCACCGACGAGACCAACGCGCTGATTGCCGGCGCCCGCGAGGCCGGCGCGACCCAGTTCGTCGTCAACGACGGCCACGGCGGCACGCTGTTTCGCAACACGCTCCCCGATCGGCTCGACCCGGAAGCCATCCTCATCCGCGGATATCCCAAACCCATCGTGATGTCCACGGGACTCAACCCGCAGTTGGACGCGATCTTCATCGTCGGGGCGCATGCCAACGCCGGGACGCCCGGAATCATCTCGCATTCGTTCGCCTTCGACTCCTTCACGGTGAACGGTCGCATGCTCAATGAGGCCGGTATCGCGGCATTCCACGGCGGCGAGCTGGGCGTGCCGCTCGCGCTCGCCTCGGGGGACCACGTGCTCACCGCTGAAACGCGCGCGATGCTGGGTCCCATCGAAGTCGTGACGACGAAGCTCGCCATGAGCCGCAGCGCGGGCGCGGGTTTTTCGCCTGCCCATGTGCACGCGGAGCTGCGGGCGGCCGCGGCGCGCGCGGTGCGCCGCGTGCAGTCGGGGGAGCTGAAGCCGCTGCGACTCGCCAAGCCGTATCAGGTCAGGTTCTGCATGCGCCGGAGCTACGATCCGTGGTTCGTCGGCCAGGTTCGCGCGCTGCAGGGACTGCGCCAGGATGGTGGCGAGCGCTGCTTTGCCTATACCAGTCAGTCTGCCGAAGAAATCGGTGATCTGCTGAACCGGATTGAATGGATCGTGCTGAAGCCCTGAAACGAGGAGGTTCGATGCGTCGCATCACCGTGCTGGTACTCGCCGTGGCCCTCTTCGCGCCCGCGCTCCTGCGCGCGCAAGAGACCGCATCCGATACGCTGCTCACCGTCAACCACTATCTCGACTGGGAACAGGTCGCCGAGCCGCAGATCTCGCCTGACGGTTCGCAGATCGTGTACACCCGGCGCTGGGTGAACAAGATCGAGGATCGCTGGGATGCGGGTTTGTGGATCATGAACGCCGACGGTTCGAAGAACCGCTTTCTGGTGAAAGGCTCGAACGCGCGCTGGGCGCCTGACGGCACGCGCATCGCGTATTTCGCCGACGGCGAGCCGAAGGGCACGCAGGTGTTCGTGCGCTGGATGGACGCCGAGGGCGCGACGTCACAGGTGTCGCGCGTGAGCGAGAATCCCGCGAACCTGACGTGGTCGCCCGACGGTCGCTCGCTGGCCTTCACGATGCTGGTGAAGAGCGAGACGCCGTGGAAGATCAGCATGCCGGGCGCGCCGGAGGGGGCGAAGTGGACGCCGGCTCCGCGCGTCGTCGATCGGCTGCACTATCGTCGCGATCGCACCGGGTTCATCGAGCAGGGAACGAACCAGATCTTCGTCGTGCCGGCCGAAGGCGGCACGCCGCGGCAGCTCACGAACGGTGATTTCGGGACCAGTGAGCTGGGCGCGGGGCTCAACTACGATTGGACGCCCGACGGCCGCACCATCGTGTTCGACGGCGTGCGCGAAGCCGATGCCGACTACCGCTATCGCGAGTCGTACATCTACGCGGTGGACGTGAAGAGCGGGGCCGTCCGTACCGTCGTCGGCAAGAAGGGCGGGTGGTCCAATCCCATCGTGTCCCCCGACGGCCGCACGGTGGCGTTCACCGGCCGCGAGTCGGGCACGCACTCGTATCACGCGGACGAGGTCTGGGTCGTTGGGATCGACGGCAGCGGCGCGCGCGCGCTCACGACGTATGATCGCGATCCCGGGTCGGTGCGCTGGAGCCCCGATGGCAGCGGCGTCTATTTCTCGCTGGGCGATCAGGGGACGAGCAACGTGTACTTCGCGGGACTGCGCGGCGGTAACCGCAAGGTCACCGATGGCGTGCACATGCTGTCCGTGACGTCGATCTCGCGCGACCTCAACGCGGTCGGCGTTCGCTCGGACCCCGACGAAGCCCCTGATGTCGTGCGCTACAGCCTGCGCCGGCCTCAGCCCATTACCAAGCTCACGAACGTGAATGCGGACGTGCTCGAGGGTGTCCGGCTGGGCAAGGTCGAGGAAGTCTGGTACACGTCGAGCGGCGGGGCGCGGGTCCAGGGCTGGATCATCAAGCCGCCGGGGTTCGATCCCGCCAAGAAGTATCCGCTGATCATGGAGATCCATGGCGGGCCCCACGCGATGTACAACGTGGCGTTCAGCTATCAGCTCCAGAATTTCGCGGCCAACGGTTTCGTGGTGCTCTACACCAATCCGCGCGGCAGCACCGGGTACGGCAGCAAGTTCGGCAACGCGATCGAGCGCGCCTATCCCAGCGTGGACTACGACGACCTGATGGCGGGCGTCGATACGGTCGTCGGCCGCGGCTACATCGACACGCAGCGGATGTACGTGGGCGGCTGCTCCGGTGGCGGCGTGCTCTCGAGCTGGGTGATCGGCCACACGACGCGGTTCGCCGCGGCGGCGGTGCGCTGTCCGGTGATCAACTGGCTCAGCATGGCGGGACAGACCGACGTGCCGCTGTTCACCTACGGCTTCTTTGACGCGCCATTCTGGGAAAAGCCGGACCAATGGCTCAAGCAATCGTCACTGATGTACGTGGGCAATGTGAAAACCCCGACCTTGATCATGACCGGCGAGCTCGACCTGCGGACGCCGATGCCGCAGACCGAGGAGTACTACGCCGCGCTCAAGTACCTCAAGGTCCCGGTTGTGATGCTACGCTTCAACGGGGAGTACCACGGCACGAGCTCCAAGCCGTCGAATTTCCTCCGGACGCAGCTCTACATGATGAGCTGGTACCAGAAGCACCGGCTGGGCGGTGAGGCGGCGGCGAGTAGCGGAGATGCACAGCGGTAGATCGCTCGCACTGCCGGTTGCGCTCGCCCTGGTAGCCTGCGAGAAGCTTCCGCAGGTGCCCGTAGTGACCGAGCCGCAGCCATTCCGGGCGTCCACGGAAGTGTGGAGCGGCTCGGCCGTGACGATCACGTCCCCGGCATTCGCCGGTGCCGCGTCGCTTCCGGCTGTGCTGCTCGACGAACTGCCGCTCGACGCTCAGCGTATCGATGATACGACGCTGATCGCGCCGGTCCCGGATACTCCGGGCGCGCACAGCCTGCGCGTGGTCGCCAGCAATGTCATTCCCACTGCTGTCGTCGTTCACCTGCGCGGCTTCGTCGAGCACGTCGAAGGGCCGCTGTTGAGTGGCCGAGTCGAGCCGGGTCGCGACCCGCGCTATCTGTTCGGCAGCGGGCCCACCAGCTTGCGGCGCTGGAACATCGCGACCAACAAGGCGGTGGATCTCGCCGACAGCGTGCACGCCGTCTCGTGCACGCGTGGCGTGGGGCCGGGGCCCAACGTCGGCGAGCTCGTGCTCCTGACAGGCGGGTGCGCGGCCGGCACCTGGATGGTGTGGCGCACCGAGCCGCTGGCCCCGCTGATCGACACGACCTCGGCGACGACGAACGACTTCGTGGCGGTGCTGCGAACGGGCCGCTGGGTCGTTCTGGACGGCGGCACGTTCTCGGTCGTGGCCTGCAATCCGGGCCAAGCCTGCGCCGCGGAAGTGATCCCGGGCCTCATCGGAACCGACGTCGTACGCTCGGCGGGCCGCGATCGGGCGGCCCTCACCGGAGGACCGGCTGGCGGAGGACTCTCGAGCGGCGTGCCGGTCGTCGACGTCGATGTGGGAAGCGTCAGTTATCGCGTGCCCGCGCTGACGACGGCCACAGGAGCGGCGTTCTCACACGGCGGCGATACGCTGTTCCTCACCGGAGACTCGGCCGGAGCGCCCGCGCTCGTGGCCGTGCACGCGCGCGACGGACAACGGATGGCGTCGCGCGCGCTCGGATACGCCCCGTGCGCCGTCGCGGTGGATACAACGCGGCGCTGGCTCTACGTGGCGGGCGTCACTACCGCTCCGGCGGCGCCGCGGTCGGTGCTTCAGGTATTTGATCGTGGCACGATGAACCCCATCACCACGCTGCACGTCACCGCAGCCCTCACCTACGGCAACCAGCTGTGCCGAATCCAGCAGAATCCGCTCGCCCGTCGCCTCTACGTGGTGGAGACGTCGGCCGGCGAGGTCGCCGCCCCCGCGCAGATCTTCAGTTTCGATACCCCCCGCTGACGCGAGCCCTACGGAGCCGACGTCGGGGCCGGCGCGGCAGCGCGTTGCACGACATCCCACGCGACCACCTGGCCGTGCCCACCGGCCATGCGTTCAACGGTAATGCCTCGCGCTTGCACGAACTTGACCAGCTCCGCACTCCCCACCGCCGGCGGGTTCGGATTCGCGGTTACGACGTCGCTCTGGAACAGAATCCTGGCCGACGGCACGTACACGGCGAGCAGGCCCTCGGCGTGCGCCGTGGGCAAACGGTAGGCGACAACGCGGCTGTCGCCGGTCCCCACAACCAGGCTGTCTTCCACCGCGGTGATCGTGCTGCGCGACGGCTTGCCGGAGCGCGACAGCGCGTCGGGACGCACCGTTTTCCGCGCGGAGCCGATCGAGCGGACGAGGCTCACATTCCGCGCATGCGTTACGATCGGCACATTCGCCGCGAGCACGGTCCGCAGGCCGCTTGAGTGATCCCAATGATGATGTGTGTTGATGGCGACCCCCACCGCTTTACCGGGGAATCTCGAGCGCAGCGTGTCGAGCACCGCTTCCATGCGCAGCGCGCTCAGGGGCGCTTCGATCAGGACGAGCCGTGTGCCCTGATCGACGATCAGTGAATGATGCGAGCCGCCTTCCGCGCGCCACACGTTCGGCGCGAGCTCGACGAGTGACACGGTGATTGGCGGCGGAGTGGGGCTGCTCGGCTGCGCCTTTGCCTTGATGGTGTCGGGAATGACGAAGAGCGAGTCGGCGAGCGGCCCGTTCACTTCCAACGCCGTGAGTATCGTGTGAGTCTGGAGACGTCCGTTGACCTCGGTATCGTACTGGCGCGCGTACATGGTTCCCCCGGCGTTCTGCCAGCGGGTGAACGCCGTCACCGTGCGCCGATCCCCGAGAATCGGATCGTCAGTGAGCACGTCTGTCAGCACCGGGAGCGCCGAGCGTCCGTCAAAGTAGACCTCGACCGTATCGGGACCGTTCAAGTAGCGAACGCCGCGCACCGACTCGCCCCGCCACGTGCGGGCCGGGAGCGGGCTGAGCGACGCGGGATTGTCCAGGGCGGTGATCAGGAGTCGCTCGATCGACCGACGCCAGTACCGCTCCACTCCGGCGACGGCTCCTGGACCATCGGGCGCCTGCGCCCCGTTGTTCTCGACCATCCCGATTCCACCAATGGTAATGCGCCGCTGTTTGTTGATCTGGCCCGCCGGGTTGCGCGCCTCGGTGACGGAGACTTGACGGCTGCCGGCAAAGTCAGTCGTCTGGGTACCCGTGACGATCGTGGCGCGCGGCGGCGACTGCGGAGTTTCTTCCTGGCCGAGGCCGAACGACGTCTGGTAGAACGAAACCGTGTAGTTCCGAATTCCGCGGACCGCGGCTTCACCGCCCATGGCCGTAACGGCACGGGCGACCAGGTCGCGTGGGGCAGGGGTTTGTGCGAGACTAGCAAGCAGAATCAGTGGGACGGCAAGAGCGCTCATGAGAACCTCCGGGTTCCCCAAAACGTGACCCCTGGTTCGCGAAGCGGCAAGGGAGGACGATTGCACGCAGAAACACAGTCTCTGCTCGATCAGCTCGACGCCATCAAGAACCAAGGGGTGGGCGTCGCAGCGGGACTCACCGAGGCGCAATTCAACTGGCGTCCGGGTCCGGGGCGCTGGTCGATCGCGCAAAACCTGGCGCACTTGAACGCCGGAGACCTGATGGTGTTACCGGCGTTCGACAGCGCGATCACCGAGGGCCGCGCGCAGGGCAAGACGTCACCTGGCCCGTTCCGCTACGGCTGGTTCTCGCGCTTCATGATTCGAGAGATGGAGCCACCGCCGAAACGCCGGATGAAAACGCCGCTCAAGCTCAAGGGCTCAGCCGGCGAAGACCATCGCCTGGCGGACGTGCTGCCCGAATTCGCCCGCGTGCGGGATGAGGTGGCCCGGCGCGTGCGGGAGTCGGATGGACTGGACCTCCCGCACATCCGCACGATTTCCCCCGTTAACCGCTTGATCCGCTTGCCGTTGGGTGCGTACTTCGCTTTCATCCTGGCGCACGACCGGCGCCACCTCTGGCAGGCCAACCAGGTGCGTACGGCACCCGGTTTCGGTAGGTCATAAACCCAGCTTGACAGGCCCACCCCCTATGCTAGTTTCTTAGCAGTTAATGCTAGTTTTTTAGCATTTCACCGCCGCGGGGGTTCTCAGATGCCGAAAGAAACGAACACGCAGCTCAGCCGTCGTGAACGGGAGATCATGGACGTTATCTACCGCTCCGGCCGCGCGAGCGCGGCCGAGGTCCTCGATCAGCTCGCCGACCCGCCGAGTTATTCGACCGTGCGCGCGCTGCTGCGGGTGCTCGAAGACAAGGGTCACCTGCGTCACGAGGAAGACGGCCCGCGTTACGTGTTTCTTCCCACGGTTCCGAGAGAGCGCGCGCGCGAATCGGCGCTGCGCCAGCTGCTGCATACCTTCTTCGATGGCTCCACCGAGCAGGCCGTGGCCGCCTTGCTCGATCTCTCGTCGACTCGCTTGTCTGATGAAGAACTGGCCCGCATGAGTCGGCTCATTGCCGACGCGCGCAAGGAGGGCCGCTGACATGATCGCCATTCTCGCCGACGCCTTCGTCAAAGCAACGATCCTGCTGCTCGTGGCCGCCGCGGGCACGCTCGTGTTGCGCCGGTCCTCGGCCGCCATGCGACACCTCGTCTGGGCGCTCGCGTGCGCCGGTGTGCTCGTACTCCCCGTCGCATCGGCGTTGCTTCCCAATTGGCGCGTCCTGGCGTGGCCCAGTCTCGAGATGCCGGTCGGGTTCAAGGCCGAGCAGACTGCTGGTGAACCGCTGACGGCTTCGAGTCCTCGAGCAGTGACCGGGGCGAATCCTGCGCCGTCAGCCGGCGTGGTCGAGACCCATGCCATAGCGGCGGCCACGGTCGCCGATGACGCCGTGCGCTTTCGTTTGACGACCGACTGGACTGCGCTGGTCTTTCCCATCTGGCTGAGCGGAGTGGTCGTCGTATTGTTGCTCGTCGCGCTGGGCATGGCGCGGATAGCTTGGCTCGATCGCGTGACGCAGCCGGCACAGGACGAATCCTGGCTCCTGCTCGTCGAGCAGCTCTCGCGCAAGCTCGGATTGACGCGCTCTGTGCGCGTGCTTCAGGCGCAGGCGCCGGCCATGCCGATGACGTGGGGGATTCGGCGGCCGGCGATTCTGTTGCCGGCCGAAGCCGATGACTGGTCCGACGAGCGGCGCCGCGACGTGTTGTTGCATGAGCTGGCGCACGTCAAGCGCCACGACTTTCTCGTGCAACTGATCGCCCGCGTGGCGTGCGCCGTCTACTGGTTCCATCCGCTCGTGTGGCTGGCGGCCACGCGGCTGCGCGAGGAGCGCGAGCGCGCGTGCGACGATCACGTGTTGCGGGCGGGCGCGACGCCGTCCGCGTACGCGACGCACCTGCTCGAGATCGCGCGCGGGTTGCGCGCGGCGCCGGCCACGTCGCTGGCCAGCGTCGCGATGGCGCGCCCGGCGCAGCTCGCCACGCGCCTGATCGACGTGCTCGATGCGCGGCGCTGCCGCGATACGCTGTCGCCGCGGTCCGCGCTGCCGGCCTGGATCGGCGCGATCGCCGTCGTGGTCCCGCTCGCCGCGCTGGCGCCGCGCGTGGCGGAGCCCTCGGCGGCACGAAGCAGCATCGATACGACTCCACCCCTGCCCGGGCCACGACTGAAGGCTCCCGCGAGACGCCCGATCGCCGGGCGCCTGGCGGCCCGGCCACTGGTGCGTGATACGCTGAAGGGCTGCGACGGATCGTCGAAGCGCACGAGCTCGAGCACGACTCAGGAAAACGACGACCTGATGATTTTCACGAACCTCGGCGGCTGCAGCATTCGGTTCGCCGCGTCGGGGAAATTCAAGTTCACCCCCGACTTCACCGATATCGCGTCCGTCGCATCGGGTGGATACGTCACCATCGACGTCGATTACGGCGCGCACGACCGGCGCCTCACGATTCGTCCAAACGGCGAGCGGGTGTTCAAGATCGATGGCGAAGTTCGGCCGTACGACGCCGAGGCCAAGGCGTGGCTCGTGGAGACGATCACCGTCCTGCTGCGGCGCACCGGTTACCAGGCGGAGGAACGGGCGCGCTGGATTCTGGACACCAAGGGAATCCAGGGACTGCTGGACGAGTTCGGGCAGCTCCAGGGCGATTACACCCGCCGGATCTACTATCAAGCGGCAGTCGAAAGCGGCAAGCTCGACGTGGCTGGGTTCGAACGGCTCATCGGTCTCGCTGCGCAAACAATCTCGAGTGACTACGAGCTGTCCGAGCTGTTGATCGCCGTGTCCAAGGCCCAGCCGTTGACGGAGCGGATGCAGGCCGGCTTTGTCGCCGCTGCGAAATCCATCAGCTCCGATTACGAGCGTCATCGCGTGCTGAGTGCGGCGCTGGCGCGACCCGGCCTGACGCCGGCCGTGCAGGCGGGCATGCTCGATGCGGCGGCCGATATCAATTCCGACTACGAGCTCGCCACGCTCCTGATCGAGTTGAACGAGGCGCGGTCGATCGATGAGAAAGTGCGGCCCGCCTACTTCAAGGCGGCCAACTCCATCGAGTCGGACTACGAGCACCGCCGCGTGCTGAGCGCGGTCGTGAGTCGCGAAGGAACCAGCCCCGCGATGCTCGCCGACGTCCTCAACTCGGCCAAAGACGTCAGCTCGGATTACGAGCTCGCGGAATTGCTGATCGAGATCGGGAGCTCGTATGCGCTCGACGACGCGCTGCGCCCCGCGTTCTTCGCCGCCGCGGGCAGCCTCAATTCGGACTACGAACACGCCCGGACGTTGAACAGCGTGCTGCGGGGCCAGGTGCCGCAGCCGGTGGCGCTCGCGGTGCTGGAATCGGCGAAGGGGATCAGCTCCGATCACGAAATGTCGGAGCTGCTGATCGCCGTGATGCGCCATGTCCGCATGGACGACGCGGTTCGGGCGGCGGTTCGCTCCAACGCGGAGTCGATCAGCTCGCAATACGATCGGGGCCGCGTGTACGAGGCGCTGTCGCGGGAGTGAGGGGCCGGGTTTCCGCGCTCGGAGCAGCACTGGTCGTCCTGAGCCAGGCCGCCCTGGCCCAGTCGAACGACAGCGTTCCGGCCAAACGGATGCGCGCGATCCGGCTGAGCGGGGGGGGGCCCGCGAGCACGATTCAGTTCGACGGGCGCCTCGACGAGCCGATCTGGGCGGGCGCCGCGTGGATCAGAGACTTCGTGCAGAAGATCCCGCGCGAGGGCGCGCCGCCCAGCGACAGCATGCAGATCGCGATCTTCTACGACGACGACGCGCTGTACGTCGGCGCGCGCATGTACAGCCGCGATCCCTCCAAAATCCAGGCGCCGCTGTCCCGGCGCGACAACACGTCGCAGGCCGACCACCTCTGGATCTCGTTCGACAGTTTCCACGACCGGCGCACGGCGTACTCGTTCGGCGTCACCGCGTCGGGCGTGCGCATGGACTGGTATCACGCGACCGACAACGAGACGGACATCGACGCGAGCTGGGACCCCGTCTGGGAGGCGAAGGCGAATATCGACGGGCTGGGCTGGACCACGGAAATGCGGATCCCCTTCTCCCAGCTGCGCTTCAACAATGCGTCCGTCCAGGTCTGGGGATTCAATGCCGACCACTGGAATCCCGCGACGAGTGAGGACGTGTTTTGGATTCCGGTGCCCTCGAATCGCACCGGCTGGTCCTCCTTCATGGGCGAGCTGGTCGGGATCGAAGGCATCAAGCCCGCGCGCCGGCTCGAAGTGATGCCGTACGCCGCCGCGGATGCCCGCTTTCAGACCAATGTCGCCGCCGATGATCCCTTCAACGACGGCGCGAATCTCGGCGCGCGCGCGGGCGCGGACCTGAAAATGGGGCTGGGCCCCAACATCACCCTGGACGCCACCGTGAACCCGGACTTCGGGCAGGTCGAGGCCGATCCCGCGGTCGTCAACCTGTCGGCGTTCGAGGTGTTCTTCGATGAGCGCCGGCCGTTCTTCACCGAAGGCAGCCGGCTGCTGCGCGGCAACGGCCCCAGCTACTTCTATTCGCGCCGCATCGGTGCGAGCCCCACCTGCAACATCGGCGCCGACTTTGTCCAATGCCCGAACAACGCGACGATTCTCGCCGCCGCGAAAATCACCGGCCGGTTGCGGACGGGCATGTCGCTGGGGGCGCTTGGTGCGGTGACGGGGCGCGAGGCCGCCGCGACCTACGATCTCGCGACGAGTCAATTCGGTCGTGTCGTGATCGCGCCACCGACGGGGTACGGCGTCGCGCGCGTGCAACAGGAATTCGGTGCGTCGAAGTCGATCGTCGGCGTCACCTTCACGACCGTGCAGCGCGATCTGGATCCATTGCTCCAGCCTGTCTACGCGCACCGTGCGTACTCGGGCGGCGTCGACTGGTTGCTGCGCTGGGACCGTGGCGCGTACGAGCTGCGCGGCTGGGTCGGAGGCACCCAGCTGCGGGGCGATCGCCGCGCGATCAATCGCGTGCAACGTTCGTCGGTGCACTTCTTCCAACGTCCAGATGCCGCCTATGTCAACTACGACTCCACGCGCACCAGGCTCGCTGGGTCGATAGGCGACGTGTGGTTTCGGAAGACGAAAGGCAACTGGTTGTACGATCTCGAGTACGGCTGGGAGTCGCCGGCGTACGACCCGAATGATGCCGGCCGGTTGGGCAACGCGGACGGCCGGTACGGTTTTGCGGGCCTGCGCTACCGGCAAACGAAGCCGAGTCGTTGGTATCAGAACTACAACGTGTCCCTGAGCAGCCAGGCAGAGTTCGACTACGGCGGCGATAAGCAGTTTCAGTTCAACGAGCTGTATGGCGAGGTCACGTTCAAGAACTTCTGGAACCTGAGCTCCTATGTCGATTATCTCCCAGGCGTCTTCGACCATTCGGCGACGCGCGGCGGTCCCACCATGGCCACCGCGTCGTCATGGAACTGGGTCGTGCGCCTCACGAACAACTTCGGCGCGAGAAACTCGTGGGCCGGTCGGGTCTACTACGGCGAGGACGAGCTGGGCGGGGAGACGTATCGGTTGAGCGGCGAGCTGTCGATTCGCCCGTCGACGCGCTTTCAGTTCTCCGCCACGCCGAACTACCTGCGCGATATCACGGCGCGCCAGTTCGTGACCCGATTCGACGGGTCGGGCCCGCCCGAGACGTACGGCAGTCGCTATGTGTTCGCGCGGATCGACCAAAGCACGTTTCTCATCCAGCTGCGCGCGAATTACACCGTGGGACCCGATCTCACGCTCGAGCTGTACGGCGAGCCGTTCGCCGCGAGCGGACAGTACTACGGGCTGGGGGAGCTGGCGCAGGCGCGGACGTTCAACCTGCGCGAGTACGGGACCGACGGGACCACGATTGCGCGCGATTCGGCGGGGGACTACACCATCACCGACAACGGCGGCGCCGACACGCTCCGGATCGGCAATCCGGACTTCAACATTCTCTCGTTCAACAGCAATGCCGTGCTCCGGTGGGAGTGGCGGCGGGGAAGCACGCTGTATCTGGTCTGGGCGCAGGGCCGGTTTTCACAAGCGCCGACGGCGCGGCACGTCGGATTCGACGATCTGGTGAGCTCGTTCACCGCGCCGGGCGACAACTTCCTTGCGCTCAAAGTCAGCTACTGGATCCCGGTGAACTAGGCGTCTCGTTCCTTTTCAAGCAGCGCCTGCTTTCGTTCGACTCCCCAGCGATACCCGCCGAGCGTTCCGTCCTCTCGGACGACGCGATGGCACGGGATCACAAGCGCCACCGGGTTTGTCGCACACGCCCGCGCCACCGCTCTCCGGGCATTCGGATCGCCGACGGCCTCCGCCACCTGGGTGTACGTGCGTGTTTGTCCGAATGGAATGCGCTGCAGCTCCTGCCACACACGACGTTGGAAAGCGGTCGCACGAATGTCGAGGGGCAGCTCGAGGTGCGGCTCGCGTCCCTCGAGATACGAGAGAATCGCGTCGACAAAGCCTTCCAGTTTTCCGCCCTTGTCCTGATGCACACGGGCCGCATCGAACTCACGCCGCAGGTCGGCCTCGAGCGTCGCGGCGGTGTCGCCCAGCATCACGCGGCACACACCGCGCTCAGTCGCGGCGATCAGCAGCCGGCCGAGTGACGTCGCCACCGTGACGAAACTGATGTCGATGCCCGCGCCGCCGCGTGCGTAGGTCGCGGGCGTCATGCCGAGCTGGGCGTGCGTGTGTTCGTACACGCGGCTGGTCGAGCCGTAACCGGCTTCATACAGTGCGGGGCTCACCTGTTTCCTCCGTCGTAATTCCTGCTTGAAGCGCGTGACGCGTCGCGCGTCCGCGTATTGCCGGGGCGTGATGCCAAGCACCCGCTTGAACGCGCGGGCGAGCTTGTGCGCGTCGCCACCCGGCTTGCGCCCCTCATCGAGCGCGCGACACGCGTCGCGCACCAACGCGACCGCAGGATCGCCGCCGTCTGCCGCAGCCGGATGACAGCGCCGGCAGGCGCGAAATCCTTCGCGCTCGGCGGCCTCGGGTATCGGAAAGAATGTGACGTGGTCTCGGCGCGGCCGGCGGCTGGCGCAGGAGGGGCGGCAGTAGATCCCGGTCGAGCGCACCGCATAGACGAACGCCCCGTCATAGCGGCGGTCGCGCGCGAGGACGGCGCGCCACCGTTGGTCGGCGCTGAGCGCAGGGTCTAAAACCACAGCGGCACTGGTCACGCGCTGAACATACGGACCCGTGCCGCCGCGATCTATCCGTTTTTGAATGGCGAAGTCAGCTCCATTTTTCGTCGCCCGACGGCCCGTAAATCGCGGGCACCTTGCCTCCCGCCATGCGCAGGTACACCGAGAATTGGCCGCGATGGTGGATGTGATCGTTCAGAAGGAACCACAGTACGTCGAGCCGGCGCAGGTCACTCATCTGCTTGGGGCCGGTCACGAATTTCACCGTCGTGTTGAGCTGGTGATCGTCCACCTGACGCACCTTGTCGGTCATCACTTTCAACGCTTTTTCAACCTCACCGATCATCCCCTGCCAGGTGCTGGGCATCGGGGGCATGTTGGGCGGCGGAAACTTCATTTCCCCCTGCACGGCTTGCGACCCGCCGATGCCCTCGAACACGAACGTCCAGGCGAGATCCTTGGCACTTCTGCACGTGGGATGCGGCTTGAGGTCGGTTCTCCCTTCGGGAAAGGCACGTAACACCTTGAGCGTGGTCGCGCCCTCGCGAGTCCACGCGTCGAGAAATGCCTGCTTTTCGCTCATGCCGGCTCCTGGTTGATGCCTAAAAACTACTCTTCTCCGCCCCTGCAAGCCGCCACGGTTCACCGTAGTTTTCGGCCATGCTCAGCCAATGCGCCCCCATCGTCGTTCTTGCTGTGGCCGCCGTCGGCGCCTCGAGCTGGGCGATCATGGCGTTGCGACGCTCCCTCGCCCGGGAGCGACGGCTGGCCCGCATCGACGAGGTCACCGGCATCCGAAACGCCCGCGCGTTCCATGAGGCGGCAGGCGCCGAGATCGAGCGTGCGCGGCGCTACCAGCATCCCTTCAGCGTCGCGGGAGTTGATCTCGGAACCCGGGTGGGGGACGAGTTGGTGCGTGCTGCGGCAACCATCGTCCGGGGTGCACTTCGCGCGACCGATGTCGTGGCGCGACTGGGCCGCGACGAGCTGATCGCCCTGCTGCCCGAGACCCCGGCCGCCTCCGCCCGGATCGTGCTCGACAAGCTGCGCGCGGGATTGGCAGAGCTGCGCGCATCGGACGGACGTGTCGCCGCGCCGAGCATCGGGGGCGTCACCTTCCTCAATCCGCCGCGTGCCGTCGACGAGATCGTGCGGGCGATGGATGATCGCATTGCCGAGGCCAAATCGACGGGCGCTCCCTCCCACATCACCTGGAACGCGGCCCCGGTCGAGGGCCGATGAAGCCCGGGCGTCACAACATCTCGAGCGGCGCCCCGTGGGAGCCGGTCGTGGGCTACTCACGTGCCGTCCGCGTCGGCCGCGTGATTCACGTGTCCGGGACCACCGCGACAGACGCCGCGGGTAAGATCGTCGGCGCCGGCGATCCGTACGCGCAGGCGGTGCAGGCCTTGAAGAACATTCGCCGCGCGCTGGAGCAGGCGGGAGCGCAGCTCACCGATGTGGTCCGCACGCGCATGTACGTGACCAACATCGGGCACTGGGAGGCGGTGGGCCGCGCGCACGGCGAGGTCTTCAGCGACATTCGCCCCGCGGCGACGCTCGTCGCCGTGAGCGGACTCGTCGATCCCACGATGCTGGTCGAAATCGAGGCTGAAGCGATTCTCCCCGAATGAAAATCGTCGTGAGCGGCTCGACGGGCTTGATTGGGTCGCCGCTCGTCGAGGCATTGCAGCGGCGCGGCGATGAGGTCGTGCGTCTGATTCGACCGCCTCAGGCCACAACCGGTGGGGCGTTGCGCTGGGACCCCGAGCGCGGCACCATCGATCGCGCCGGACTCGAGGGCGTCGATGCCGTCATCCACCTCGCGGGTGAGAACGTCTTCGGCCGCTGGTCGACGGCCAAGAAGCAGCACATTCGCGACAGCCGAGTCCACGGCACGCGCCTCGTCAGCGATGCGGTCGCCGCGCTCACCAAACGCCCCGCCGTTCTGCTCGCGGCGTCCGCCATCGGCTACTACGGTGATCAGGGCGACACGCAGCTGACCGAGCGGAGCCCCCCCCCGGCTGGCGGCGACTTTCTCGCGGAAGTCGCGCGCGACTGGGAAGCCGCCACCGCGTCCGCGGCGCGCGCCGGCGTGCGCGTCGTGAACATGCGCTTTGGTGTCGTGCTGACACCGAGCGGGGGCGCACTCGGGAAGATGCTGCCGCCGTTTCGACTGGGACTCGGCGGGCCGGTCGGCAGCGGCAAGCAGTACGTGAGCTGGATCGAGCTTGGCGATGTCATCCGGGCGATCCTGCATCTGCTCGAGCGGAGCGATCTGTCGGGTCCGGTCAATATGACCGCGCCGTCGCCGGTCACGAACCGCGAGCTGGCGACGTCGTTGGGAAAAGTGCTGCACCGTCCCGCGGGTCTGCCCGTCCCGGCATTTGCGCTGAGGATGGCGTTCGGGGCGGAGGGCGCGGCGATGTTGCAGAGTGGCCAGCGCGTGCTCCCGGAGCGTCTGGTCGCGTCCGGTTTCAAATTCAGGTTCGAAACGATGGAGCCCGCGCTGCGAGACTTGCTTGCACCCTCCGAGAGCGGCCGGTAGTATCGGGCATGACGCTGCCTGACGTGTACGGCGACGACTCCGAACAGGAGCACGAGTCCCAGGAACCGGAGGTCTCGAAACGCTCGCGCGGCGTGGCGCTCGGCCTCTGTTTCTTTGGTGGGGTCTTCGGCTTGCACCGGTTCTATCTCGAAAAGCCGAGGACCGCCGTCGCTATGCTCCTCACCTTCGGCGGATTCGGGATCTGGTATCTGTACGATCTCGTCCTCATCGGCTCCGGCGAAATGCGCGATGCGGAAGATCTGCCCGTGCGCAACTGGAGCGTCGAGCCGTCGCCGTTCATGCGCCAGGCGACCGCCCGCGCCGACCGTCGCGTGACCGAGCTGGAGGAGCAGCTGGACGGTTTGCGGCAGCAATTCAACGAGCTCGCCGAGCGGGTGGATTTCGCCGAACGCATGCTCGCGCAAAGCAGGAGTCTGGAATCGGGAGTGAGGAGTCCGAACCCCCGACTCCCATCACCCGGCTCCTGATCCCATGAAAATCGGTGTACCGAAGGAAGCCGCCCCGAACGAACGGCGTGTGGCCTTGAGCCCCGACGTGGCGGGCAAGCTCGTGAAGAGCGGTCACGAGGTGGTCGTGGAGCGGGGCGCGGGGAGCGGCGCGTTCTTCCCGGACGCTGCCTACGCCGCCGCGGGCGTGAACATCGGTGATCGGTCATCGGTGATCAGTCAGTCCGATATCGTGCTCCAGGTCCAGGCTCCCACCGCGGTGGATCTCCCGCAGTTTCAGGAGGGCAGCGCGCTCATCGCGGCGTTTCAACCGTCGGCCGATCTGCACCGCCAGCTCTCCCAACGAAAACTCACCGCATTTACGCTCGTGCTGCTCCCACGCATCACACGGGCGCAGGGGATGGACGTGTTGTCATCCCAGGCGACCGTCGCCGGCTACAAGGCCGTGCTGCTCGCCGCGTCTGCCGCGCCCCGGTTGTTCCCAATGCTGGTGACGGCCGCGGGGACCCTCCCGGCCGCGCGCGTACTGGTGCTCGGCGCCGGCGTGGCGGGCCTTCAGGCGATCGCAACGGCCCGCCGGCTCGGCGCGATCGTGTCGGCGTTCGACGTACGGCCGGCCGTCAAGGAACAGGTGCAAAGCCTGGGCGCCGCGTTCCTCGAAATGAAGATCGAAGAGCACGCGGAAACGGCGGGCGGTTACGCCAAGGAGTTGTCGGAGGAAACGCATCGCAAGGAGCTCGCGTTTCTCGCGGGCGCCGTGAAAGACGCCGACATCGTGATTTCGACGGCCGCGATCCCGGGCAAGAAGGCGCCCGTGCTCATCACCGCGGCCGCCGTGGAGGGAATGAAGCCGGGATCGATCATCGTCGATCTCGCCGCCGAGACGGGCGGGAACTGCGAATTGACCCAGGCCGGCGCCGAAATCGTGCGCAACGGCGTGTCCATTCTCGGCCCCCTCAATCTGCCCGCCACCATGCCCCTGCACGCCAGTCTGATGTATGCCCGCAACGTCCAGGCGTTCCTGGGACATATCGTGCAGGAGGGCACGCTCCGCCTCGATTTCGAGGACCAGATCACTCGTGACACCTGCGTGACCCACGCGGGCGAGGTACGGAAATCATGACCGACTTCGGATCGATGCTGTTCGTGTTCGTGCTGGCCACGTTCATCGGACTCGGCGTGATCCGCCGCGTCTCGCGCCTCCTCTATACGCCGCTGATGTCGCTCACGAACGCCATCTCGGCGATCGCGGTCGTCGGCTCGATCGTGGTGACGGGCGCCGATCATCCGCTCACGATCCGGATTCTCGGTGCGGTCGCGCTGTTCGCGTCGATGACGAACATCGTGAGCGGCTTCATGATCACCAACCGCATGCTCAAGATGTTCAAGAAGCAGTGATGCGTCTCATCGGGGATCTCTCCGCCGTCGTCGCGACGGCGCTGTTCATCTTCGCGCTGTACTGGATGAACGATCCCAAGACCGCGCGCCGCAGCGTCATCGCGGGCGTCACGGGCATGGCCGTCGCCGTGCTCGCGACGTGGGCCCAGCCAGGAATCATTCATCACGGCTGGATCGTGCTGGCCATCGCGGCCGGATTCCTCGTGGGCGTGCCGCTGTCGCGCGTGCCTCTCACGGCCGTGCCGCAACGGACCGCGCTGTCCCACGCGTTTGGCGGTCTGGCAGCCGGCCTCGTGGGAATCGCGGAGTATTTCCTCTGGCTGGGAGAGCCGGCGGGCACGCACTTCACGCCGTTTCGGACGGGCGCGCTCGTTGTCGAAGTCATCCTGGGGTTCCTGACGTTCACCGGCAGTCTGATGGCCGCGGGCAAACTTCAGGAAGTGCGCTGGATCCCGCAGCGGCCCGTCACCTATCCCGGGCAGAACTTTGTGAATTTGGGCGTCTTCGCGGCCGCGGTGGCGCTCGGCGTCGCCGTGGTCTTACATCCGACGGCGCCGTGGTCGGGGCAGGCGTTCATCGCAATCGCTGTGCTGGCACTGATCTTCGGGATCCTGCTGATCATCCCCATCGGCGGCGCCGACATGCCCACCGTCATCTCCATTTTGAATGCGTACGCCGGCCTCGCCGCCGTGGCGATGGGGTTCGTGCTGGACAGCAAGCTGCTGGTCACCGCCGGTGCCTTGGACGGCTCGAGCGGGCTGATTCTGTCGATCATCATGTGCCGCGCCATGAACCGTTCGTTCACCAACGTGCTGTTCGGAGCGTTCGGCAAGGCGCAGCCCGCGCTTGCGAGTGGCGAGCAGAAAGCTTGGAAGCAGGAGACCGTCGAAGGCGCGGCGCAGCTGCTCGAGCAGGCCCGCAACGTCGTGATCATTCCGGGTTACGGCATGGCCGTCGCCCAGGCGCAGCACAAAGTGCGGGAGCTCTACGATGTCCTCACCAAACGGGGCGTGACGGTGAAGTTCGCGATTCATCCCGTGGCCGGCCGCATGCCCGGCCACATGAACGTGCTGCTCGCCGAGGCCAACATTCCCTATTCGGCGCTGGTCGAGATGGACGAGATCAATCCCGAGATGCCGCAGACCGACGTCGCGCTCGTGCTGGGCGCGAACGACGTCGTCAATCCTTCAGCCCGCTACGCGAAGCACACGCCGATCTACGGCATGCCGATCATCGATGCCGACAAAGCGAAGACCGTGCTGGCGGTGAAACGCAGCAAGAATCCCGGCTTCGCGGGCATCGACAACGAGCTGTACACCCTCGACAACGCCTGGATGCTGTTCGGCGATGCAAAGGCCGTTCTCGCGGATCTTGTGAAACAGTTTAGCAGCGGTGGGATTCACTGAAGCTCGGCTACCGGCTATCAGCTATCGGGAGTCGATAGCCGATAGCTGATAGCTGATAGCTACCTTCCCCAGCTGTTATTGTCCCTCGCGATATCCGGATAGACCCGCCGTGGATCGATAACCACACCAACAACCTGCTTGGGCCCCGCGATCCGATACCGGAACTTGCTTCCGAGCGCCCACATCTCGACCGGCAGGTCGCGCCGCTCGGTGGTCCCGTCTCCGTAGCGCAGCTCGAGCTGCACCGGCAGCACCATCTGTCCGCGATTCGATAGCACGATGAACGTGCTGTCCCCCTCGCGGCGCACTTCATCCACCGCCTGATCGAGCCGCGCCGTGGTGTAGATCCAGTTGCGCCAGAACCAGTCGAGATCCCGGCCCGTCGCATCGCTCAGCGAGCGGAAGAAATCCGCCGGCTGCGGATGCTTGCCCTTCCAACGCCGATGGTACTCGCGGAACGCTCGATTGAACTCGTCGCGTCCCACTACGGCGTCGCGCAAGATCGAGAGCATCAACGCCGGCTTCTGATACGCGTTCCAGTACAGCTGCCGCACTTCGTCCGGCTTGGTGATCATCGGCTGTTCGTTGCCCGGGGTCGCGTTCACGGTGTACGCGGTCAACAATTCGCGGCGCACCGTGTCGCCGTACGCGCTTCCTTTGAAGAACTGCTCTGCGATGTCGTAGTCCGCGAACGTGTTGAACCCTTCGTCCATCCAGGGATAGCGCCGCTCGTCCGAGCCCGCTTGCATCGGGAACCACTGATGCCCGAGCTCGTGCGTGAGGATCCAGAACTGGTCCTCCCGCTTCTGCAACGAGGGGCAGAAAATCACCATCGGATACTCCATTCCCTCGACGAGTCCCTCGACGGCCGAGATCTGCGGCCACGGGTACTGCCCCAGCGTGTTGGAGAATTGGCGCAACGCGAACTTGAGCATCGTGTTCGCTTCTTCCCACGGCGTCGCGTCCGCGTGGTAGAAGGTCTGGACCAGAATCCCTTCCCACGTGCTCGCGTCCCAGCGCAGCCCGCTCCCGGCGGCCCAGGCGAAATCGCGCACGTTGCTCGCCGTGAATCGCCAGGTGCGCGTGCCGGGCACCTTGCGCGTGGCATTGGCCGCAGCCTCCTGGCGGGTGATCACCGAGACGACCTGGCCCGGCGTCGTGAACGCGCGTGACAGCCGGGCGCGCTCCTGTGCCGAGCGCACAACGGTGGGATTGGCGAGCGCGCCTGTGGCGGTCACGACGAACCCGGCGGGAACCGTGAGGCTCACGTCGAAATCGCCGTACTCGAGGTAGAACTCTCCGGCACCGAGGAACGGGAGCGTATTCCAGCCGTGCACGTCATCGTAGACCGCCATCCGCGGATACCATTGACCAAGCTCGTAGAAGCGTGACCCGACGCGGCCCATGCGCCCGCCGCCATAGGGCGGGATCGGAAAGTGCCACGCGACATCGAACGTGATCCCGAGTCCGGGCGCGAGCGGCTGCGCCAGCTCGACGCGCATCATCGTCCCATAGACCTTGGTGGTGAGGGGGCGTCCGGCGGTTGCAAAGCGATCGATCGTGATGCCACCCACAAAGCCCTTGCCGCTGAAATCGAACACGACGCCTCCGGCGAACAGCAGCGGCGGCTGGTTCAAGGTGCTCGAGACGGAGCCGGGCGCGAACAGATTCTGGTCGAGCTGTACCCACACGAACGGCAAGGCGTCGGGCGAGCGATTGACGTAATAAATTCGGCCGCGGCCCCGCAGCACGTTCGTGGCCGTGTCGAGCGTTGCTTCGAGCGTGTAATCGGCGCGTTGCTGCCAGTAGCCGCGGCCCGGCGCGCCCGACGCGCCTCGGACAGCGGTGGGTGGGGGCAACGGCAGCGCTCGAAACGGGGAAGAGTCGGCGACCGACTGCTGCAGGACCAGAAGCAACGCGAGCATGCAAGTTCTCCCTAATGGGTCGCGATTACACCAGCGGCACGGTGCGCAATCGCCATCACGGTGAGCATGGGGTTCACTCCGGACGCGCTCGGGAAGGTGCTCGCGTCCGCAACGTACAGGTTTCGTATACCCCACACCCGGTGTTCGGCATCCACGACCGACGTGCGCTTGGTCGCCCCCATGCGGCAGGATGCCATTTGATGGAAGGTCACCAGCAACAACTGGTTCGGACCCCAGCCCGCCGCATCGACGCGCCGCAGCCAATCCTCCCGTGCGTTGGGGCTTCCCGGCTGGTAGCGCACGTCCCGCGCGAGCGGGAGCCAGATCTCGCGCGCGCCGGCGGCTTCAATCACCTGGGCGGCGCTCGCGATCGCCTGCCGCAGGTGCGCGCGATCGTAGCGCGACAGGTGGTAATCCACGACCGGCAGCCCCTCCCGGTCGACGCTCACACGGCCACCGAACCGGTCACGCAACAGGATCCCGATGAGCGCGGTGCGGGGCAGGCGCGCCATCCGGTCTCGGTGGCCCGCTGCCGACTCCCAGGGCGCCGCGAGCGCCTGCAGCGACGGATGCACCGGCGCGGTCTCGAACTTGAATCCGTATCCCTGGTCGAGATCGGCGAATTGATCCGAGTAGTGCGCCTGCACCGTGCCGCTCCAGGGTCGCACCTCGTCATCCATGTCGCCCAGCACAGCGGTCGCGGGATGCAGTGCCAGATGCCGTCCCAGGGCGCGAAGCCGCACCCCGGAACGCAGCAGCAGCGCCGGCGAGTGAATCGATCCCGCCGCAACGACCACCGCCTGCGCGCGCACGGTGAGGGCAAACCGGCCCGCGCGCGCCTCGACGCCGGTCGCCATGCCGCGCTCGATCACCACGCGCTGGACGTCGCAGTTCGCCACAATGCGCGCACCGCGATCGAAGGCGTCCTGGAGATAGGTCAGCAGCGTGGATTGCTTGGCGCCCCGACGGCATCCAAACCCGCAGTAGCCGCACGCATCGTCCTGCGCGCAGCCGCGCACATCCCGCGGCAGCACGCCGTGATGCCAGCCCAGTTGCTCGAGTCCCCGAATCAGGACGCGGTCGCGACCTGAGGGCTGGGCGTGATCGGTGTTGACGCCGATCCGGTTCGCAACCTTGTGGAGCGCGACGTTGAACTCTTTGCTCTCGAAATGCGGCAGCCCGTGGTTCTTGGCCCACTCGTGGCGAACCGCCGCCGGCGTCGGAAAGCTCGTGGTGTAATTGATCACGGTGCCGCCGCCCAGCGTGGCGCCCTGCAGGACCACCAGACCGAGGTCGCGCGTCGCAAGCAGGCCACCGGCGTCGTACATGGTCTCGAGCGCTTCACCTTCTTCATGGGTGAAGTCCGCCTCGTTGCGGTAGCCGCCCCGTTCGAGCACGACCACGTCCTTGCCCTTCGCCGCGAGCTCGGCGGCAACCACGCTGCCACCGGCCCCCGAGCCGACGACCACGACGTCGCAGTCCAGGATGGTGCGGCCGCTGATCGAGAGCGGATGAATCGGCTTGCCGGTGTTGGGCGGAGGACCGAGCGGGCCCGGGTATCCGATCGCGCGCGCTACGCCCGGAGTCGTGTAATGCGTCACCGTCGTCAGCCGCTTCAGCGCCTGAAACGCTTTGCGGCGCAGGGGTATCCGGCTGGTGGCCCAGCCGCGCAGGCACCGCTCGCGTCGGGCCGCGGACATCGACGTGAAGGGAACCGGGACCCCGCTGAGCAGCAGGTTCAGCGTGCTCGATTCGAGCAGCCGGAGCAGCCGGTCGAGCTCCGCACGATCCGCGGCGCGCGGCAGGGCGGCGATCTTGTCGGCGACGCGGTCCCCGAGATCCGCGGCGCCGTCGGGGACGATCGCGGCCGCGACGGCGCGCAGCACCCGCAGCGCGGCGGGCGACAGGCTCAACGCACCTGCGCGATGGTCAGCTTGAACCCGTCTGGATCGGAGATCATGAACACGCGCTGGCCCCAGGGCATGTCGGTCGGTTCCTGATCGAGCGTGCCGCCCCGCGCCTTGATTTCCGCGGCGAGCCGATCGATGTCCTGCGCCGTGGAGACGTGCAGCCGCGTCCCGACGCC
>Ga0137433_1000032_pt1 | contig 70039 bp, 70 predicted proteins | sample EasRivERMZT840_2_FD_102335 | JGI IMG/M metagenome (GOLD analysis project Ga0137433, IMG submission 102335) | Soil microbial communities from meander-bound floodplain in the East River, Colorado, USA - East River MetaG ERMZT840_2 | ecosystem: Environmental > Terrestrial > Soil > Floodplain ...
CACGACCACTTCTCAGGCGTTTCGGCGGTCTACGCACGATTCCGGCCGAAGTACCCGGACGCGTTGTTCGACTTTCTAGCCCGCGCGGCGCCCGCCCGAGAGCATGTGTGGGACGCGGGCACTGGATCCGGTCAGGCGGCGGTGGGGCTGGCGCAGCATTTCGCCCACGTGGTTGCAACGGACGCGAGCGCGGAGCAGATCCAGCACGCCGAGCCGAGCGCGACCGTGGAGTATCGGGTCGCACGCGCGGAAGCAAGCGGGCTTGCGGCCCGGTCGATGGATCTCGTCACGGCGGCGCAGGCGCTGCACTGGTTCGACCAGCCGCGGTTCTGGGCGGAGGCGCGGCGGGTCCTGCGCCCGGGCGGCGTGATCGCGGTCTGGACCTACGATTTGCTGGAGATCGCGCCGGCCATCGACGTGAGTTTCCGCCGGTTCTACCGGGACGTGGTCGGCTCATTCTGGCCGCCGGAACGACGACTGATCGAAGAGCGTTATCGCAACATCGAGTTTCCATTCGACGAATTTACCGCACCGGATTTCGCGATCGAACGGCACATGACACTGGACGACGTGAGCAGCTATATCCGTACCTGGTCTGCGACGCGCGCGTACGTGGAGCATCATGGCCGCGATCCAGTGGACGCGCTCCGCGCCGAGCTTGCCCCCGTCTGGGGACAGCCGCAGGAGCCACGCCTGGTCCGCTGGCCGATCGCCACGCGAGTCGGGAGGGTCTGATGAAGGAATGGATCAAGAACGTCATTACGCGCGAGCTGAAAGCGCTGCGGCGGGAGATCGAGACCTATCCCAGCGAGGACGAGCTGTGGGACCTCCGTGCCGGGATCACGAACCCCGGCGGCAATCTCGCGCTGCACCTCGCCGGGAATATCCAGTACTACATCGGCAACGTGCTCGGCAAGAACGGCTACGTCCGCAATCGCGAGGCCGAATTCGCCGACAAGGACGTGCCACGCACCGAGCTGCTCCGGGAGATCGACAACGCGATCGCGGCCGTCGAGAGCGGCATGAGCAAGATCACCGAAGCCGATCTCGCCAAGCCCTATCCCGAAGCCGTCGGTGGCGTCAGCTCGACCACGGGCGCATTCCTAGCGCATTTCGCCACGCACCTCGCTTATCATCTCGGACAGGTGGACTACCATCGCCGCATTCTCACGGGCGAATCCAAGACCGTAAAAGCCATGGCGCTGACCGAGCTGGGAGGAAAGAAGGCATGAACACCCGCGTCGTCGGACGCCCGGAACCCGACGAGATTCCTTCGCACTACCTCGGGTACATCACGCGCGTCCCCGAGACCGATCCGGTGATCGTGTGCGCGTCGCAGATCGAAGAAACGGCGGCGCTGCTGCGCGGCGTGTCGGAGACGGACGCGATGTACCGCTACGGCCAGGGGAAATGGAGTATCAAGGAAATCGTCGGCCATCTCGCCGATACCGAGCGCATCATGTCCTATCGCGCGCTCCGGATCGCGCGCGGCGACGTCACGGCGCTGCCGAGTTTCGACGAGAATGCGTATGTCCCCGTCGCCCACTTCGACAACCGCTCCCTGGCCGATCTCGTGGGCGAACTACGCACCGTCCGCGCCGCGACGCTCGCGTTGTTCCGCACGTTTGACGCCGACGCCTGGCGCCGCCGCGGCACCGCCAGCGGCAAGCCGGTGAGCGTGCGCGCGCTCGGTTTCACGATCCCGGGACACGAGCGCCACCACGTCGAGATTCTCCGAACCCGCTACGGTGTCGGAACGCAGTAGTCGGGTGTAGCTTATTCCTGGTCCTCACACAGGATCCGCTTGATGCTCGCGACTCTACTGCTTGCGATGATGCAGCAACCCACGGCGGCGCCGCCGCCCCCCCCGGCCCCCCCGTCGCCCCCGGCACTCGAGCTCGGCGCCGTTGCTCCGGACTTCGCGATGCCCGGTGCAACGCGCTACGGGACGTTGAGAAACCCCGTACGGCTGAGTGACTACAAGGGGAAAACGGTCGTGCTCGCCTTCTTCTTTAAAGCGCGAACGCGTGGCTGAACGATCCAAATGAATGCGTACCGTGATCAGTACGCACAGGTCTTCAAGAACGGCAAGAACGTCATCCTCATCGCCGTCAGCGCCGACGTCGATACGGCCCTCGCGTCGTGGGCACGCGACGCCCAGTTCCCATTCCTGTTTGCCAGTGACACGGGGGCAGCAGTGGGGAAAGCGTACGGCGCGTTCCACAGTCAGTACAAAGTGGACAACCGCAACCTGTTTGTGGTGGGCCCGGACGGACGCATCGCCTATCGGGCGACGCCCTTTAGAGAGATCGACCCAACGGCATATACCGAACTGGGGGATGCGATAGCGAAGCTAGTTCCTGCGGATACGACTGCGCACTAACAGGGCGGCACTGGCGGCAGGGGCGGCAGAGTTCTACTGAGGACTCTTTGCCGCCCTTGGCGTCTTTACCGCCCTTTCGATTGCCGCCTCGATATCCTGATCCTCACCAACCCCCGTGTACACCACCTTGCCCGAGGCGTCCAGCACCGCGATGTACGACGTGGACGGCGCCTGGAATGCGCGCACCGCAGCACCGTTGGCGTCCCAGAGGAAGGTGAACGGCATCGGATGCTTCTCGATGTGCCGGCGCACTGAGTTCTTGCTCTGATTCACCGCTACGGCGACGACCACAAACTCGGCGCGATCGCCGTACCGCTTTTGAGCCGCTTCCATGCGCGGCAGCAGCGCTTCGCAGATCGGACACCAGGTCGCCCAGAACTCGACGATGACGGGCTTCTTCCCCACCCACCGCGACAGCGATACCGTGTCGCCGTTCAGACTCTCGAGCGTGACCGCGGGCGGTGTTTGCCCGACGGCAATGCCGATCACCTCTTGAGCGGACAGCGCCGTGCTCAGGAGACACAACACAATCGCCCACGCCGTTGCACGCAGTCTCACGCCTTCACACGCCTTTCAGTGCTCACCAGACTTGCCCTGCCTTCACGAAGTAGTACTCAGCCATGAGCAGTAGAACCACGCCTGCCACCTTTTTGATCCACGACATCCAGGCGCCGGCGCGCGGCAACGCCGACAGCGTGCCCGAGAACAGTCCCACGACCACGAGCAGCGCGGTCATGCCCAGAGAGAAGACAAAGAGGTAGACAAACCCGAGCAGCGCGCTGCGGGTCGTCGCCACCCACGTGAGCACCGCCGCAAACGCCGGCGCGCCGCACGGCGCCGCAACGAGTCCCGACGTGGCGCCGAGCAGGAACACCGCCGGATACGATCCACCACCCAACCCTCCCGCCCAGGCGGCGAGCCGCGCCGGCAACCGCACCGGGATCACCTCGAGCATCGCGAGCGCGAACACGAGCAGCAGGTTGCCGATCACGAGCCGCGCCCAGAAGCTCGCGCCGATCGTCCCGAACAACGAACCGGTCATGCCGGCGATCATGCCGAGCAGCGCGTAGAACAGCGCGAGGCCGCTGACGTAGGTGAGCGTGAGTCCGACGGTGCGGCGCCGCGTGCGCCCAGCGGCATTCACGCCCGCGAGCGTGCCCGCGGTGATCGGAATCATCGGGTAGATGCACGGATTGAGGCTGGTGACGATTCCGGCGACGAACAACAGCGCCGCCGCGGCAAGAGGATTGTGTTGCAGCGCCTCGGAGATTCCCACGGGCGAGATAATAACTACTTTTGGCGGGCATGAATCGCACCGCGCTCCTCGCCGGCGCGACCGGTCTCGTCGGCAGCCACGTGCTTCAGGAGCTGCTCGCCGACACCACCTGGTCGCGTGTCGTGACCGTCGGTCGGCGGCCCACCTCGCTGCGTCATGCCCGGCTCGAGCAACGCGTGCTGGACCTCAGCGCGGTCGAAGCGCAGGGCGATCTCCCGCACGTCGATGACGTCTTCTGCTGCCTCGGCACGACGATCAAACAGGCCGGCTCACAGGACGCGTTCCGGCGCGTGGACCACGACTTCGTGGTCGGCCTGGCGCGCACGGGCCTGCGCATCGGCGCTACGCAGTTTCTGCTCGTCAGCGCGATCGGCGCTGATCCCGAATCGCGCGTGTTCTACAGCCGCGTCAAAGGCGAAGCCGAATCCGCCGTGCGCACCCTTCCCTATCGCGCGGTCCAAATCTTCCGGCCCGGTCTGCTCCTCGGCAAGCGCAGTGAGTTCCGATTGGGCGAGCGGATCGCGATGCTCGCGGTCCCCCTGCTCCACCCGTTTCTGCTCGGGCCGTTGCGCCGCTATCACTCGATCACGGCCGGGGACGTCGCGCGCGCGATGGTGCGCATCGCGCGCGAGGCGCCGCGAGGCCCCAATGTCTGGGAGTACGACGGCATGCGCGCGAATCTCACCCAATGAGTCACGACCCGTTTCTCACGGCGACGATCCAGGAAGCCGAGCAGGGTCTGCGCGAAGGCGGCATTCCCATCGGATCGGTGATTGTGCACGACGGCACGATCATCGGCAGAGGGCACAATCGGCGGGTGCAGAAAGGCAGCGCGGTGCTGCACGGCGAGATGGATGCGCTCGAGAACGCCGGACGACAGCCGGCAGCGGTCTACCGCCACGCGACGCTCTACACCACGCTCTCACCCTGCGCGATGTGCAGCGGCGCGATCCTGCTCTACGGCATTCCGCGAGTGATCATCGGTGAGAACAAGACGTTCTTGGGCGAAGAGGCGCTGCTCGTGAGCCGCGGCGTGAAACTCGAGGTGCGTCAGGATCCTGCCTGCATCCGGCTGATGGCCGAGTTTATTCGGACGCACCCCGAGCTGTGGAACGAGGACATCGGCGTCTAGATGCCGCTGCGGCGAACGGTCATGGGCCCATTGGTCGTCACGACACGAATGGGCGGGCCACCGCTGCCCAACGTCGTCGAGATCCGATCTTTGACGCGGCCACTGATCGTCACCGTCATCGGGAAGCCGACGTCCATGGGTCCATTCACCGTGCCGAATTCGATCTTGGCGTTGTAGTTGTCGGGGATTCGCAGATCGGCGGGCCCATTCTGCGTGCGCGCATCCAGACCCGTCCCTTCCCATTTCGTCCCGAGCAAGTCGACCATCAACGGACCGTTCTGCGCGCTGGCGTGCACGTCGCCGCCTACGCCTGACAGCGACAGCGGCCCGTTTTGCGTCTCGAGCTGCATCGTTCCAGTCACATCGCTCACTGAGAGCGGCCCGTTCTCGGTCGAGAGCGTCAAGTCGGTCTTGCGTGGGACCATCACGATGAACATGACTCCCCAATTCTGATGCCGTCCGGAGGAACTCCGCGCGCCGGTCACGCGCACCACGCCACCGGCGGCCACGATCTTGATGTCGCGGGCAATCGCTTCGGCATCGTCCTGGGTGCGCGCGTTCACCTGGATGCGTGCGGTGATCGCGATGCTGTCGCGATTCCAGCCGATGATTTCGACTCCCCCATTCATGCCCGGCTCGACACTCAGCGGTCCCTTCGAGGGTTTCATCCCCAGCTCGCGGATTTCACAGTGCCGCGCGCGGGATCCGTAGTCACCCCACCGGTCGTGGCAGTCCTCCAACCATTCCTCATTGCTTTCCTGCGCACGCAGCGCGGTTGCGGGGAGAGCGAGGAACACGACGGCGAGAGCGGTGAGTGAGCGTATCATGAATGGCTCCAGGGGGTGACGGGGTCTACCGGTTCGACACTCCCTACGATGAAAGGGTTGCCTGGATTCGCTATCTTTGTCGCTCCAGGGCCCCCGGTGGCTTCCAAGGCTTCAGGCTTCCCGAACAGCGATAGGGTCATTCATGCGGATCGCACTGCTCTCAACGATCGCCGTCGTCGTGGTATCACCGCTGTCCGCGCAGGCGAGCAAGCTCGGCGCGCAAGTCGACAGACTCGCCTCCCAGGTCCAGGGCAAGGTCCTCGCCTGGCGTCGCGACATCCATCAGCACCCCGAGCTCTCGAATCGCGAATCGCGCACCGCCGAGCTTGTCGCGAATCATCTCCGTTCACTTGGCATGGAAGTCCGGACGGGAGTCGCGCACACCGGTGTGGTCGGCGTGTTGCGCGGTGGCAAACCAGGTCCGGTCGTCGCGCTGCGCGCGGATATGGATGCCCTTCCCGTGACCGAAGAAGTCGACCTGCCCTTCGCGTCGAAGGTCCGCACGACGTACAACGGCCAGGACGTGGGGGTGATGCATGCGTGCGGCCACGATACCCACACCGCGATGCTCATGGGCGCGGCCGAAGTGCTGGCGGGCATGCGCGCCGACTTGCCGGGCACGGTGAAGTTCATCTTTCAACCCGCCGAGGAAGGAGCGCCGGCCGGTGAGCGCGGCGGCGCTGAGCTGATGATCGAGCAGGGCGTGCTCGACGATCCGAAGCCGGGCGCGATTTTCGGGCTGCACGTGCTGCCGTTTCCGGCTGGAGAGATTCGCTATCGCGCCGGCGGCATCATGGCCAGCGCCGATCAGCTGCGAATCGTCGTGCGGGGCCGGCAAACGCATGGCGGCCAGCCCTGGAACGGCATCGACCCGATCGTGGTGGCGTCGCAAATCGTCCTGGGCCTGCAAACGATCACGAGCCGCCAGGTCGATCTCACAGCGGGCGCCGCGGTCATCACCGTGGGCGCGATCAACGGCGGGATCCGGTTCAACATCATCCCCGACAGCGTGGTGATGCTGGGAACGATCCGCAGCTTCGACACAGCCGTGCGGAACGATATCCATCAGCGCGTGCGCCGTACCGCCGAGTCGATTGCGCAGAGCGCCGGAGCGACCGCGCAGGTGGTGATCGACACGACGACCGCCGTTACCTACAACGATCCGGCGTTGATGGAGAAGACCTTGCCCGCTTTGCGCGCCGCGGCGGGAGCGAGTCATGTGACGCTGGCACAGCCGGTGACGCCGGCGGAGGATTTTTCGCGCTACCAGCAGCGGATTCCAGGAGTCTTTTTCTTCCTCGGGATCACGCCGCCGGGCTCCGACCCGGCGAAGGTGGCCGCGAACCATTCAACCAGGTTTTTCGTCGATGAAGCGGCCTTGCCGGTGGGCGTTAGGGCGCTGGCGCATGTGGCGGTCGCCTACCTCAGCACCGGCACGCGTAAGTAGCGGCGCGCACGGAGGTTGCGCGCACAGATTTGGTGGAAGCGCGGCTCGATTTTAGCTTAGAGCCCCTTCTTAGCCTTTTTGGAGGCGTAGATGCGCACCACGAACCCCGTGCTCAATGCGAAGACGTTCGCCAACGTCCAGCGGGCCGAAGGCACGCCGGCGATGACGTTGGAAGGAACGGTGAACCGCACCGCATTCCTGCTGCTGATTGTGATCGCGACGGCGACCTGGACCTGGATGGAAGCGTTCATTGGCGCGCCGATCGAAGGCTACCTGTTGGTGGGCCTGGCCGGCGGATTCGTCGTGGGACTCGTGACGGTGTTCGCGCCGGGCATCGCCAAGTTCACGGCTCCACTGTATGCCGCGCTGCAGGGGCTCGCGCTGGGAGCGATTTCTGCGATCTATGAGGCACAGTTCAAGGGCATCGTGATTCAGGCGGTGGCGCTCACGTTCGGCGTGCTGATTGCGCTGCTGATCGTGTATCGCCTGCGGATCATTCCCGTGACGGAGAATTTCAAGCTGGGCGTCTGCGCGGCGACCGGCGCGATCGCGCTGTTCTATCTCGTCGCGATCGGGCTCTCGTTTGCCGGTGTGCACGTCGGGATGCTGCACCAAGGCTCACTGCTCGGTATCGGGTTCAGCGTGTTCGTCATCACGATTGCGGCGTTGAATCTTGTGCTCGATTTCGACTTCATCGAGCAAGGCGTCGAGCAAGAGGCGCCGAAGCATCTCGAGTGGTACGCGGCGTTCGGGCTGGTCGTGACACTGATCTGGCTGTACGTCGCGATCCTCCGGTTACTGTCCAAGCTGCGGAGCAGATAACGTCAGGAATGGGCCGGCTGCACCGCTTCACCGAAGCGCTTGCCCAGTGCCTTGAGATAACCGTCGAGCGTCCCGTAGTAGCCGAACACAAAGCGTGACAGAAACCGGAAGATCGGGTTGCCGATCCATCCTGCTTCTGTCACGCTGATTTTTGTGCCTCCCCCTCCTGAATCGGGCACCAGTTCATAGGTCCAGGTTCCGCCAAACGCGCCACCTGCACTGGTATCGATCTGCGTCACCAGGCGTCGGCCCGGTGTGGACTCGATGACGATCAGCGGAACGTCCCACCCGCTCATTTTCTGGCGCCACACTTCCTGGCCGTTCTTGTCAGGCTGACGGACTGACTCCTTGATCTCCGGCCACCACGCCGGGACTCCACCAAGGTCGCGCACCACCTTCCACACACTATCGGGCGGTTGCCGCAGCGTGACGGTGCTCGTCGCCCGATGTTCTCGCGGGACGAACGCGCCGATCAGCGCCATCAAGGCCACCAATCCGATGACCGCGCCAACAACTATCAGAACCCATTTCATCGCAGTTGATAATAGCTTTTGGCATGGACGCCGATAGAGTGCGACTGGATAAATGGCTTTGGGCAGCGCGATTCTTCAAAACACGCGGCCTGGCAGCGGACGCCGTCGCGGGCGGAAAGGTCCACGTCAACGGCAGTCGCGCGAAACCCGCGAAGCTCGTTCAAGTCGGCGATGCCCTGCGCATCCGCATTGGCCCCTACGACTGGTTGGTGACGGTGCGTGCCGTGACCGAGCGGCGCGGTCCGGCGCGCGACGCGCAGCTGCTCTACGACGAAACGGCGGAAGGTCGCGCGGCGCGCGAGCGTCTCGCGGAGGCCCACAAAATCGCGCCGGCCCCCACCTATCAGGGTAAGGGCCGGCCGACCAAGAAACAGCGCCGCGAAATCGAGCGGCTCGAAGAAGAAGGCTTCTAGAGTTTCTGCAGCCGCACGTTTCCCGATCCCGTCTCGACCGACAGCCGTCCCTTCCCGTCGCCGAGCGTCCCCGTGATGTGATCATGCTCGATCCGGCGCACCTGCAGCGTCAATCCGCCGAGATCGATGTCGCCGCTGCCCGTATCGAGATCCACCTCGGCGCCGACGGTCGGGGGCACGCGCAGCGTGACGTCGCCTGATCCCGTCTCGATGCGCAAGGACCGGAACGTGGCCACGAGCGAGACGTCCACGTTGCCGCTGCCGGTCTCAAACGACACATCGTCTCCCGATGATCCCGTCGCTTCGATATCCCCCGAACCTGTCTCGACATGGAGCGTGCCGGCCTTGCCGTCGGTGATCGTGACGTTCCCGGAGCCGGTCTCGAGCCGCAGGCTCGTGCCCTGGACCGCCGAGACGGTGAGGTCGCCCGACCCGGTCTCGAGCAGCACGTCGCCGGAGGCGGTGCGTAAATCGACGTTCCCCGATCCGGTCGCGATGCGCAGCGTGCCGCGCGTGCGGTCGGCCGACACGTCGGCCGATGCGACGGAGAGGCGAATGTTGCCCTCGACGTTGCTCACAAACGCTTTGCCGACGCCCAGGTTCACACTGATCGTCTTGCCTTTGGGAACGGCGACGCGCAGATCGGCATAGGCCTCCAACCCGCTGCGCGAGCGGCCGGTAATTCGCACTTCGCGGCCGTCACGGCTCCAGCCGCGCCCATGTCCGAAGTCTCCATCACCGAACGTGCCGTCATCGCGGACGCGCAGTGTCGTGTTCCAGCCCCGTCCCCAATCGGGCATGACGATGACGTCGTCGGGATAGATGATGCGCAGCGTTTCGCGGCCGCGCAGCGGACCCGTGAGGATTTCCAACTTGGCCGAGTCGTCGCCGCCGCGCTGCACCTCGACAACGACGTCACTGCCGGCGCCGGGCTCGACGCGCAGCTCGCCGACAAGGTTGTAGACCGCGACCGAATCGCCTTTGAGGACGTGTCTTGAGGTCTGCGCGGAAACGGGAGTAAAGAGGAAAGCAGCAGCCGACAGCAGCAACAGCGGACGAACGTTCATAGCGGCTCCACAAGGGGTTGGCTCATGTTGGATAGCGAAACGAGTGCAAGGGTTGCAGCTTCTACTCTATGGAAGACTGGCTGCTTTGGTTTCTGCTGGCTATTGGACTGTTTGTGGGCGAGATGTTTACCGCGGGCTTCTGGCTCGCCTGCCTGGCGGTGGGGGCCGCGGTGGCCGGTGTCGTCGGCTTGATCCCCGGGATGGGCTTCGTGACCCAGGGAATCGTCTTCGCCGCGGCCAGCATCGTCAGCATGGCGGGGCTCCGTCCCCGGCTGATGCACTACTTCCAGCTGGGTCCCGGGTCCGAGCTTCGCACGGGGGTGGACGCCCTGCTGGGCAAGACCGGCATCGTCACGGAACGGATCGGGCCGGGGCTGCCGGGACGGGTCAAAGTGGAAGGCGAAGACTGGCGTGGGGCGTCTTCTGACGCGGCGGTGATCGAGCCCGGAACCCCGGTCACGATCATTCAGGTGGATGGCACGACTCTCATGGTCGAGAAGGAGCTGTAAGCGATGGGTCCCGGCACAATTCTCGTAGTCGCGGTTGCCTTCGGTGTCATTGTCCTGATCTCGAAGAGCATCCGCGTGGTGCAGCAGGCGCAGACGATGATCATCGAGCGACTCGGCAAGTATCACAAGACGCTCGGGTCGGGGATCAACTTCGTCCTCCCGGTGATCGACCGTCCTCGCTCGGTGGACTGGCATCAGACGATCGTGACGCCCGCAGGCGACAGCTACTCGCGCCGCTTCCGGACCGAGCGCATCGACTTGCGCGAGACGGTCTATGTGTTCCCGCGCCAGAACGTCATCACGAAAGACAACGTCGTCGTCGAAATCGACGCGCTGATCTATTCACAGGTCACCGACCCGGTCCGGGCCACCTACGAGATCGCGAACCTGCCGGACGCGATCGAAAAACTGACGCAGACGACGCTGCGCAACGTGATCGGCGAGATGGAGCTCGATCACGTCCTCTCCTCGCGCGACATGATCAACGCCAAGCTGCGGGCGATCCTGGACGAGGCGACGCACAAGTGGGGCGCCAAGGTCAGCCGCGTGGAGCTGAAGGACATCAACCCGCCGCGCGACATCCGGGACGCGATGGAGAAGCAGATGCGCGCCGAGCGCGAGCGTCGCGCCACGATCATTACCGCCGACGCCGAGCGCCAATCGCGCATTCTCTCGGCGGAAGGCATCCGGCAATCGGAGATCAATACCGCCGAAGGAGACAAGGCGGCGAAGATTCTGCACGCCGAGGCCGAAGCGGCCGCGCGGCTCAAGGTCGCCGAGGCGGAGGCGCAAGCGATCGAGCGCATCACGGCGGCGATCAAGGGCACCGGCGGGGACCCCGCGCAGTACCTGATCGCCATCCGTTACATCGAGACGCTCAAGGAGATGGTCTCCGGGCAGAACAACAAAGTCATCTACATGCCCTACGAGGCCACCGGCGTGCTCGGGTCGCTGGGCGGAATTCGCGAGATGCTGGCGCCAGGCCCGTCCGACAAGAAGGCGTGAAGCCGCTAGATCACCCTCATCAGAACGGGCAATTGCCCGGGTTGGGCTGATCGATCCGGAGCGCCGCACCCGGCGGTGCCAGATAGGTCACGACATTCGTCGCGGTTGTTGCGGTCTCATTGCGTGCGATGTGCGCGTGCTCACCCACATCGAGAAACCCCTGGCCGGCAGTCCGAACGACCGGTGTGCAGTTGGGATCATCGGACTCGTAGAACGTCATCGTGCCCGACACCACTTGAATGAACACTGGCCCTGGGTGGCTGTGCCAGCCGCTCTGACCGCCCGGCTGAAACACGATTTGTTGCACGGCGAGGTCGAGTTCCGGATGAGCCTTCACCTCCACATGCCAGTCTCCGCTGATGCGTTTGACTTTGAAGTTGCCGTCCTGCGAGAACGTGGCGCGGCCGAGCAGCGTCGATGTGGATCCGGAGCCCAATGTAAACTCAGGCTTCGGCGGAGCTGATGTCACCGCGTCGCCTCGCTCGCCGCACGCGCCGAACAGCGCTGCCAGGCCGAGCGGTGCGAACCATCTGAACGACGATTGGTACGGATGCATGACTTCCTCCCGTGTTGAGTGCAGCGTGTCGAGGCTGACAAGTGTACGAGTTGCCGCTCAGCACAAACTCAGTACCTGCTCAGAGTTGGCTCAGGGTTTCTTGCTGTCCTGCTGTTCCCGCCCTAGGTTCGCTTCGTGACTCCCTATCGTCTGCGCACGTTCGGGACGCTCGCACTCGCTGGCCCGGCGGACGACACGCTCCTCGGCAAACACGGCCATCAGCACCGCAGATTGGCGCTGCTCGCGGCGCTGGCCGCGGCCGGCGAGCAAGGCCGCAGCCGGGATCAGCTGCTCCTGCTCTTCTGGCCGGATGGAACGCAGTCGCGCGGGCGGCATTCGCTCGAGCAGCTGCTGTACGCGATCCGTAACTCGATAGACGAGGCGGTGTTTGCGGGCGTGAATCCCGTGCGTCTGAATCGGGAGGTGATCAGCAGCGACGTCGCCGAGTTCCAGGGCGCGCTGGCGCGTGGCGATTTCGAAGGGGCGGTGCAGGAGTATCGAGGGCCATTCCTCGATGGTTTTTATCTCAGCGAGGCACCGGAGTTCGAACAGTGGGTGAACGTCGAGCGTGCCCGGCTCGAACGCAGCTACACTGGTGCGCTGGAACGACTCGCGCGGCGCGCTGACGCCGCGCAGGACCACGCGACTGCAGTGCGCTGGTGGCGCAAACTCGCCGAGACCGATCCCGTGAGCAGCCAGAACGCCACCGGTCTGATCCGCGCGCTGATGAATGCTGGCGATCATGCGGCAGCGCTGCAGTACGCCGAGCACTACGAGGCAGTCGTGGCGCACGAGCTCGGCACGAGCGTAGGGCCCGCCGTCGCAAATCTCGTAGCCGAAGTTCGCGCGAAGGCCAAGACCGAGCGGATCGCCGTGCCGAGATCGCTGCCACCACCGCCCCGGCCCAGGCCGCACGCCGCCGATCAGTGGCAACCGGAGCGTTCTCCGCCCCGCCACTCGATGCCGTACGCGATCGGCGCGGTCGCCATCGTGGTGATCATCGCAATGGCGGCCTGGCTTCGCGCGACCAAGGGCCACAGCACCCCCCTCCCGTACGGCTCCACGCGCAACGTCGCGGCGTACGAGCTGTACCTGCGCGGCAATGACCCTGTCCTCCCCCGCAGTGATAGTGGTGGCCGGGCAGCGTTGGAGTATTTCCGCCAGGCAGTCGCGTTGGATTCGAACTACGCCGCCGCGTACGCGGGCGTCGCACGCATGCATATACGAATGGTCGTCGGCGATGATCCGGAGCTTTCTCCTCCGGACAGACTCGCGCTTGCTGAACAGGCCGCGCTCAAGGCGATCGCCCTCGACGACTCCTCTGGAGATGCACACTTTGCGCTGAGTCATGTCAGGCGACACAACTACGAGATGGCGTCTGCGGAGACGGAGTTGAAGCGGGCGGTGGCACTGGAGCCAACCAACGCCGGATACCGCGCGTGGCTGGCGCTGCTGTATGTCGTGACCGAGCGACCGGCTGAGGCGCTTGTGGAAAGTCGCCGTGCGCTCGAGCTCGATCCGCTCTCTCCGTTGGCCAACGCCGAGGTCGCGCATGCACTGCTCGCGAACGACCGGTGCGACGAAGCGCTCGCACAACTCGAAAACCTCAGGTCTCTGAGCCCGCCGCTGCTGCGAGCGAACGCCGTGGCTGCGCAATGCTACGCGCGCAAGGAGATGTGGCCGCAGGCGATCGTGGCATTGCAGCAGATCTTGGTGAACGGGGGGCCACGTGCCCAGGCAATGCTCGGCTATATGCTCGGCCGAGGAGGACGCACGGACGAGGCGCGCCGGCTACTGGCTGCGTTGCTCGAGCGGTCGCGCCGAGTCCACGGGGGCGCGTTCTACGTCGCGATCGTCTACGCCGGCCTGGGCGAGACCGATCAGGCGTTCACCTGGCTGGACAAGTCGGTGGATGATCGATCGCTTGCGTTCGAATGGTTGCACACAGTAGTGAAGGGTCTCCGACCCGACCCCCGCTTCGACCGCTTGCGTCAGCGCCTCGCGCTGCGGAATCGGTAATGACCTCGGCCGCCGGCACGCCCCTCACCCAGCTCTCCGAGGAAGAACGGATGTTTCAGGGCGCGGTTCGCGACTTCGCCGAGCAGGAGGTGCGCCCGCGCGTGCAGGCGATGGAGCAGGCCGCGCAGCTCGATCCCACGCTGATTCCGAAGTTCTTCGAATTGGGGCTCATGGGCATAGAGACTCCCGAGGCGCTGGGCGGCGCGGGCGGCTCCCTGTTCATGACCGTGCTCGCCGTGGAAGAGCTGTCCGCCGTCGACGCCTCTGCCGCGATCTTCGTCGACGTCCAGAACACGCTGGTCAATGCGCTGCTGCTCAAATGGGCGTCGGACGACATCAAGAAGCGCTACCTGCCGCGTCTCGCCAGCGAAGTCGCCGGAGCCTACGCGCTCTCCGAAGCGGGCTCGGGATCCGACGCATTTGGCCTCCAGACCAAAGCCACCAAACAGGGCGATACGTGGATTCTCGACGGCCGTAAGCTGTGGATCACGAACGGCGCCGAGGCGGGGTTCTTCGTGATCTTTGCGAATACGGACTTCTCCAAAGGCTATAAGGGAATCACCGCGTTCGCCGTCGAGCGCGGCTTCAAAGGATTCAGCGTCGGAAAGAAAGAGGACAAGCTCGGCATTCGTGCCTCATCGACAGCGGAGTTGATCCTCGACCATTGCGAGGTGCCGGCCGCGAACCTGATCGGCGCAGTCGGCAATGGCTACAAGGTCGCGATCGAAACGCTCAATACCGGCCGCATTGGCATTGGGGCGCAAATGATCGGCGTGGCGCGCGGAGCGCTCGATGCGTCGCTCAAATACGTGAAGGAGCGGCAGCAGTTCAACAAGCCGATCGCGGAGTTCCAGGGTGTGCAGTTCCAGCTCGCCCAGGCCGCAACCGAGCTCGAGGCGGCGCGGCTGATGGTCTACAACGCCGCGCGGCTCGAGGACATGGGCGAGTCGTATACGAAGGAAGCGGCGATGGCGAAGTTGCTCAGCTCGCAGGTGGCTGAGCGGGTCACGTCACTCGCAGTAGAGCTGTTCGGCGGGTACGGCTACACCAAGGAGTATCCGGTCGAGAAATTCTACCGGGACGCGAAGATCGGTACGATCTACGAAGGCACCAGTAACATGCAGCTCAATACGATCGCGAAGGCATTGCTCAAGTAGGCTATCTTTGGCCGCCATGCGCACCGCTCGCCGCACGCACAGCTTCACCGAGTCCGTCATCCGGGGCATGACCCGGCTCGCCAACGAGCACGGCGCCATCAACCTCTCTCAGGGATTTCCCAACTTTCCCTGCCCCGACATCCTGAAGGAAGCAGCCGCCCGCGCGATCCGCGAAGACGTCAATCAGTACGCCATCACCTGGGGCGCCGCGCGGCTGCGCACCGCACTTGCCGCGAAGTACCGCGACTGGTACGGGATGTCCGTGGATCCCGTCACCCAGGTCACCGTCACCTGCGGTGCCACCGAAGCGATGGCTTCGGCGCTGCTCGGCATCATCAATCCCGGCGACGAAGTCATCGTGTTCGAGCCCTTCTATGAGAACTACGGTCCGGACGCGATCCTGTGCGGTGCCAACCCCGTGTTTGTCCCGATGCCAGCCGATGGCCCGATCGACCTCGATCGGCTGGCCAAGGCCTTCACGGCCAAGACGCGCGCGATCATCGTGTGCACCCCCAACAATCCGACGGGCCGGGTGCTCGCGCGCGCCGAGCTCGAGCGCATTGCCGAGCTGTGCCAGCGCTACGACGCGTTCGCGGTTACGGACGAGATCTACGAGCACATCTATTACGAGGGCGAGCACATCCCGATCGCCACGCTCCCCGGAATGGCCGAGCGGACGATCACGATCAGTGGCGCCTCGAAGACGTTCAGCGTCACCGGCTGGCGCATTGGGACGATCATCTCGCCGCCCGATGTCACAGACGCGATTCGCAAGGTCCATGACTTTTTGACCGTCGGCGCTCCCGCGCCGCTGCAGGAGGCGGTTGCGGTCGGCATGGAGATGCTCGACGACGATTACTACGAGGGACTGGCTCGCGACTACCGGCGCAGGCGCGACATCCTGTGCGCGGGGCTGGTGCAGGCCGGCTTCAAATGCCGGCCGCCGCAGGGCGCCTATTACGTGATGGCCGACTTCTCGTCGTTATCCGAGCGGCCCGACGACGCGTTCGCCAAGTGGCTGACCGCCCAGCACGGCGTCGCGTCGGTACCGGGCTCGAGCTTCTACTCACGGCCCGAGCTGGGACGAACGCAGGTTCGTTTCGCGTTTTGTAAGACCGAGGATATGCTGCAGCAGGCGGTCGAGCGGCTGCAGCGCGTGCGCGACTAGCTCACAGAGCCTTCGACTCCGCCAGCAGCGCGTCCACCCGGTCGCCGATCTGGCGCGCCGCCCCGAGGTCCGCCGTCAGTCCCGCCAGGGTGGTCGCGCCGCCATGCAAGCGCAGCAGGTCGAAGCGAATTGCTTCGAGCGCCCCTAACGCTTCCCGCAGCTCGCCGGCGTGACCGTTATTCCGCAGGCTTTGCACTTGCTCCTCGAGCGCGCGCACGACAGCCGGTAGATGGCCCAGTTCTCGCCGTACGTCCTCGGGGAGGAGAGCGAAAAGGTCGAGCGCCGCCACACCGAGAGCGACCTCCGTGGGCCGGTCCACCACGGGGAGCAGCCCGGCGCGCCGCCGCAGGCCGATGCTTGCGAGCCTGAAGAGCCACCGCCCGACTCGGCCTTTCCAAAACCCGAAACGACGCGCTTCGGCGTGATCCAGCCGGCTCCGGCTCGCGGCGAGCGCACCCAACCCGGTTGCCACGGCGGCGGCGGCGGACAAGCCGAACAGACCGAACGCAACGAGCACCGCGGGATACGGAAGGAGGAACGCGGCGCCTCCGCTCAGGGCCGCGAGTCCGAGCCCGGCGTACATCTTCGTCCGCATCCACCGTTCCCACCACGTCGCGCCCTGCACCCCCGTCGTGAACTCCTGTTCCTCCCGCCGCCGGGCCAGCTCGAGTCCCAGGCCGTGCACCAGATCTTCGTGACGATAGCCTGCTTTCAGAAGACGACGCACACTGCGGACGGCGAGTGCGATCGGAGATGCCACGGCGGCGACACCAAGCATGGCGGCAATTGCCGCAAGTCCACCGCGGAAAGCCGCAGGTGGGTTTCCGGCAAAAACGCTGTCGAGGAGAAGGTTGAGGCCCATCGGGACGAGTACGGCGGCGACGACGAAAGGAGCGATGTACTGCACTCGAGCCTGTGCGCGACTCTCTGAGAGAAAGGCCCGGATTGACACGGGCAACTCTCGCCGGCCCTCGACCATTTCACCGAGCGCGCCGGCCAGCTCTTCGCCCGTCTGGTAGCGCTGCGCGGGGTCCTTCGCGAGGCAACGCTCGATGGCCGCCACAAGAGTAGGCGCGGCGGGAGCGTCGAGCGGCGGCGGCGGCTGGTTGATGTGTTGGCCGACGAGCGCGGTCACCGAGGGCCCGGCAAACGGGAGGCGGCCCGAGAGGGCGTAATACCCGACAACGCCGAGCGAGTAGAGATCGCTGCGTCCATCGACGGCTTCGCCGAGCGCTTGTTCGGGACTCATGTACTCGGGCGTGCCGACCAACCTGCCCTCGCCCGAGTCGCCTTCGCGTGGCGCCGCCACCAGGCGAGCAATTCCGAAGTCGGCGACGAGCGCGCGACCGCTGTCACGTTCGAGGAGAATGTTGTCGGGCTTGATATCTCTGTGCACCACCGCCTGCCGGTGCGCATAGGCGAGCGCCCACGCCACCTCGCGGAGAATCCGTGCCGCGTCGGCGGGCTTCAGTCGGCCGTCGCGTCGCAAGCGGGTCCCCAATGTTTCTCCGTCGATATATGACATGACGAAGAACACGAGCTCGCCGACTTCTTCAACGGCGTGGATCGGGATGATGTGAGGATGGGACAGTTGGGCTGCCATCCGGGCCTCGCGCACGAAGCGGTGCCGCCGCTCCGCTGCGTCGGCCAGTTGCGGCGGCAACAGCTTGATCGCGACGACGCGCTCGAGCCGCAAGTCGCGCGCGCAGTACACGATCCCCATACCGCCCCGTCCCAGCTCTCGCTCCAACGAATACCGACCGGCCAGCGCTGCCTGAAAATCGAAGAACAGGCGATCCGGGGCCGCGCCAGCCTTCACCGTTGCAACTCCCGTTCCACCTCACGATAGGCGTCGACTTGCCCGCCGATCTCCTCTACGATCTCGCGTGCGAGTCCCAAATCGGTGGTGAGACTTTTCACGGTGGCCGTGCCGGCATGCAGCCGAAGCAGATTGAGCCGGATCGTTTCGAGCGCGGCGACCGCGTCCTTGAGCCGCTGCTGCACCAGATCGCGTTCGGCGGTGAGATCGGTGACGATCCGGTCGTGCCGCGCCGCGATCGCAGGCTCGGGCTTCCCGCGCTGCTCCACGTCCGCTAACGCTTCCTGAAGCTCCTCGAGCCGCGCGCGCATCTTCTGGGCATCCTGCTCGAGCCGGTGCACCACGTCGGGGAGATCGCGCAGCTGACTTCTCGTCTCCTTCGGGAGCGACTCGAACAACTGCTCGGCGGCCATGCCGAGCGCGAGCTCGGTCGGGCGGTGTGTGAGCGAGGCCGGCCGCGCCTTCTTGCTCGTAAACATCCGCGCGATGCCGAACAGCCAGCGGCCCATGCGGCCCGTCCAGAGCCGCCCCCAGAATTCCGCGTCGACGTCGCGGCGGCGCTGGAGCATGATCATCGCGCCAATGCCGGTGCCGACGCCGATGGTCAGCGACCATCCAAAGATCCCGGCCAGGAACGTGCCTTCCCATCCTGGGGTGACGATCATGAGAGGCAGAGTCAGCACTGCCACACCAAGCGTCGGGCCGGCTATCCAACGCAGGATGCGCTCGAGCAGCGATGGTTTTCCGCCATGGCCCAGTCCGTACGCCCGCTCTTCACGGCTGCGATCGATCTCCGCCTTGAACGCGACACCGATATCTCCATGCCCGAAGCCCGAGTTGAGGAGTCGGCGAGCCCGATTGATGAGGACTCCGAGGGGAACGAGCGTGTACCCAGCCACGAGCGTGGCGAAACCGGCCGCGACTGACCCGGTCCAGAAACCCACGATGGGCGTGGCGATGAGCATCGCGAACGGATAGAGCAGCACGCCGCTGCCGTCGAGCCGCGCGTCGTGCTTGACGAATGCGCGCAGCGCCACGGGCAGCTCGCGCCGCTGCTCCAGCGCATGGCTGAGCTGCTCGGCCAGCACGGCCGGGCCTTCCAGGCGCTCGCCCGGTTCTTTCGCGAGACAGCGATCGATCGCTTGAGCCATCCGGCGCGGGACGAGCGGCGCCACGGACGCGAGCGGCAGCGCGGGCTCGGTCACCTGCTTCGCCAGCACCTCCGTTGCCTTTTCGGCCTCAAACGGCAGCGTCCCGGACAGCGCGAAATAGCCCACCACCCCGAGCGAGTAAAGATCGCTGCGCGCATCCACCGTTTCGCCCAGCGCCTGCTCGGGACTCATGAACTCCGGCGTCCCGATCACTTCGCCGGTGTTCAGTCCCGCCGCGCCCGCAACGATTCCGGCAATGCCGAAATCGGCCACCAGGACCCGGCCTGTGTTCTCGAGCAGGATGTTGTCGGGCTTCACGTCTCGATGGATCACGCCCTGGCTGTGCGCGTAGGCGAGCGCCCATGCCACGTCACGCAGCACGCGGGACCCGTCCGACGGCGCCAGCGGCCCGCGCCGGCGTACCCGTTCGGTCAGCGTTTCGCCCTCGACGTAGGCCATGGCGAAGAACACGAACTCGCCGATCTCTTCGACCGCGTGAATCGGAATTATGTTGGGATGTGACAGCTTGGCCGCGGTCCGCGCCTCCCGCAGGAACCGCTCCCGCAGCCGGGGGTCCAGCGCCTTGGATGGCGGTAACAGTTTGATCGCCACAGGCCGGTCGAGCCGTACTTCTCGCGCCAGGTACACGACACCCATCCCGCCCCGCCCCAGCTCGCGCTCCAGCGAATACCGGCCGGCGATCGCGGACTGAAAGTCGAGGAACAGCCGATCCAGAGAGGGATGGGTCATCGCATCCCTAAACTAACGCTTGGGATTGCTGATGCCTGCTGGACTTTCGCCCTCCTGAGCGCAAATTGGGGCCCCTATGACCAGCACCCCCCCCCCTGCCCACCCGGTCGCTCACCAGCCCTACATCTCGCCCTCACAGTCGCCCGCCGAGCTGACGCCGCGGGCGATCGTCCTGGGCGTGCTCCTCGGCCTGGTTTTCGGCGCCTCGAACGTCTACCTGGCGCTCAAAATCGGCCTCACCGTCAGCGCCTCGATCCCGATCGCGGTGCTCTCGATCACGATCTTCCGCTGGCTGGGCCGCTCCACGATCCTCGAGAACAACATCGTACAGACTACCGGGTCGGCGGCCGATTCGGTCTCCGCCGGCGTCGTCTTCACGATTCCGGCGATTCTGTTGATGGGCTACGACCTCGACATCTCCCGCGTCACCATCCTCGCCATCGCGGGCGGTCTGATGGGCGTGCTCATGATGATCCCGCTGCGGCGCGCGTTGATCGTCAAAGAGCATGGCAACCTGCCATATCCCGAAGGGACGGCGTGCGCGGAAGTGCTGATCGCCGGCGAGCGGGGCGGCATCCACGCCAAGACGGTGTTCCAGGCGTTCGGCATCGCCTTCGCGTACAAGTTTTTGATGACGGCACTGCGGATGTGGCGCGAAAACCCCGGCACCGTGCTGCGCGGCTACCAGAGCGCGGAAGTGCGAATGGAGGTCAGTCCGGAGCTGCTGGGTGTCGGCTACATCATCGGCCCGCGCATCGCGGGCTTCCTGTTTGCGGGGGGGTGCCTGGCGTACGTCGTGCTGATGCCGGCGATCAAGCTGTTCGGCAGCGCGATGAACGAGCCGATGTTCGGCACCACGACGCTGATTCGCGACATGAACGCGGGTGAGATTCGGGCGGCGTTCGTGTTCTATATCGGCGCCGGCGCGGTGGCCAGCGCGGGCATCATCGCGTTGGCGCGCTCCCTGCCGACCATCATCGGGGCGTTCCGGGCGGGGTTCGCCGACATGCGAGCCAGCCGGCTGGGTCAGGCCGTGGCGGCGAAGCTGCGCACCGACGACGATCTGCCCATCAGCGTCACGATCTTCGGCTCGATTGCCCTCGCCATCGTACTCGCGTTCCTGCCGCAGATCGGCGTGAATCTCCTCGGTGCGGGGCTGATCGTCATCCTCGGGTTTTTCTTCACGACCGTATCGTCGCGTGTCTGCGGCCAGGTCGGCAGCTCGGCCAACCCGATTTCGGGGATGACGATCGCCGCCCTCATCGCGATCTCCTTGATCTTCCTACTGCTGGGCTGGGACCAGATCGACGACCGCGTGCGGGCGATCTCGATCGCGTGCGTCATCGCGGTCGCGGTCGCGAACGGCGGGAATACCTCGCAGGACCTGAAGACCGGGTTCCTGGTTGGCGCGACCCCGCGGCGCCAACAGATCGCGATCCTCATCGGGGCGATCGGCTCCGCCCTCGCCGTCGGGTGGACGCTCACGTTCTTGAATAATGTGTACACCTATCCCGTCCCCGAAACCCGCTCGGGCTTCGTCGCACCGGCCAGTGGCTCCAGCGCCGACGGCAACGTGGTCGTGCATACCGAGACGATGTCGCGCTTCGGCGTCGGCGGCACCGACTCCATCGACAGCAACACCTACCAGGTCATCCGGGTGTACATCGAGACGCAGGGCGTGCCGCCCGGGAAGTACCTCGTCGATCAGACGAGCCACGAAATCCGGTACGTCGTCGATCCCGGAATCGGCGGGCGGATCCGCGAATACCGCGGCCAGGAGCTGAAGCGCCTCGACTCCCCCAAGGCCACGCTCATGGCCCTGATTACGGATGGCATCCTCACCCACCGGCTCCCATGGGCGCTCGTGCTCATCGGCGTCTTCCTAACGATCGCGATCGAGCTGATGGGCGTGAGCTCGCTGCCGGTCGCCGTCGGAGTGTATCTGCCCATCACAACCTCCGCGGGCATGTTCGCGGGCGGCCTCGTGCGGTGGCTGGTCGAGCGCAAGGTTCGCTCCGAAAAGCGCTCGCTCGCGGAAATCGAGTCCGGGCCGGGCGTGTTGTTCGCGAGCGGCCTGATCGCCGGTGGCGCCATCTGCGGCATCGCGGTGGCGGCGATCGCCGGATGGGGCAGCCGCAGCGGCAAGTCGGCGGAATGGCTCGCGGAAGCAATCGGCTTGCACGAGATGCTCGGTCCGGTCGCGACGTCGAGCATTGTCGCGCTGGTCATTTTTTCGATCCTCGGCTTCCTGCTGTATCGCACCGGGCTTCGGAAGCAGTAAACATTATCCCGACATCATCGTGACAGCATGACGACAAACACCGTGGATTTCCTGAAGAAGCTGCTCAGCACCCCGGGGCCCTCCGGATTTGAGCAGGCACCGGCCCGCGTGTGGCGCGAGGAAGTCAAAAGCTTCGCCGACGAGGTCCGCGTCGACGTGCACGGCAACTCCGTGGCCACGCTCAACGGCAAGGGAAAGCCCCGGGTCATGTTCGCGGGCCACATCGACGAGATCGGCATCCAAGTCACGCACATCGACGAGGACGGATTCCTCTACTTCAGCGGGATCGGCGGCTGGGACTCGCAGGTGCTGGTGGGGCAGCGCGTACTGCTGCTGGCTAAGGAGGGTCTGGTCCACGGCGTCGTCGGCAAGAAGGCGATTCACCAGCTCAAGAAGGAAGACCTGGATCGCGTCACGAAGGTCATCGATTTGTGGATCGACATCGGCGCCGCGAACCGCGCTGAAGCGATCGCGCGGGTGCGTGTGGGCGATGCGGGGGTGATCGATACTCGTGTCGAGGAATACCCGAACGGCCGGATTGTGTCACGCTGTCTCGACAACCGGATCGGAGCGTACGTGGCGGCGGAGGCGCTGCGGCGGCTCGCGGCGCAGCGCCCCAAACATGCGGCCGTGTTTTCGGTCGCGTCGACCCGCGAAGAGATCGCGTGGACCGGCAGCGGCGCTCGCACCAGCGCCGTCGGGATCGAGCCCGACGTCGCGATCGTCGTCGACGTCACTCACGCCACCGACTATCCGGGCGCGGACAAGAAACACGTCGGCGATCACAAGCTCGGTGACGGCGTCGTGCTGAGCCGCGGCTCGTCGGTGAGCTCGGTGGTATTCGACCTGCTCGTCGAGTGCGCCGAGCAGGCGCAGATCCCGTACACGGTCCAGGCGGCGCCGCGCGACACCGGCACGGACGCGGACGCGATCTACAACGCCATGCGCGGGATCCCCACGGGGCTCGTGAGCGTCCCCAACCGCTACATGCACAGCCCGAACGAAATGGTCGCCTTGCAGGATCTCGATCGCGCCGCCGATCTGCTGGCCGCGTTTGCCCGCCGGCTCGAGCCCGGGACCGACTTCATCCCCCGTTAAAAAACAGAGCCCCGGCAAGCTGCCCGGGGCTCTGAGTTGGTCAGGAGTTAAAGCTCGTTACTGAATCATCTCACCGAAGTCGGTCTGCAGCCACGTCATGAACGGGCTGTTCAGATTGTGCACCATCCCATTGCCACCGCAGGCAGTGCCGCTCGCAGGCTGCGTACGGACGTACCCCGGCTGCGGAATGACGCAGACCCACCACTCCTGATTCGAGTTGCCGAGGCTCGAGAACACGTAGTTCCCGTCGGCATCCGAGGTCGCCGAGCTGACGAGCTGACCGTCCCAGTACAGCTGGATCGTCCAGCCCGCGAGGCCGATCTCGCCCGCGAACACGTCCTGGACACCATTGCCATCGACGTCCTCATAGACGACGCCACGAGCCGAGTGAACACCCGTCGGCGGAGCTGACGGGGGCGGCGGCGGCGGCGGAGGAGGCGGCGGCGGAGGAGGAGGCGGCGGCGCCGTCGGGCACTTGTTCGCCTGCGCCACCGCGACCGCGGCCGCGCCCGCCTGGCTGTTGCCTTGGCGGCCAGCCTGCGGATCGTTCTTGCACTTGTTGGCCGCGCTGTTACCCTGCGCGGCGACTGACCCGAAGGGCAGCGCCAACAGGGCTACGACGGCGAGTACGACGCGAACGCTCTTCATATTCTCTCCTGACCGGAGGTTTGGGTGCATACAAACTGCGCGCCCGATACTGGCAAAAACCGCACCGAAACCCGGCGAACTGGTATAAGCTCTTGGCAGGCAACGAAATACGCTGGTGGCACGGCAGGAAATAGGCTCGTGCTGGCGTCAAATTATTTGACGTTGTGTTATGCAAGTTTTCGTGCGTTATGCGAGATGACAATAAGGCAGCAGAATCTGCCTAGCTCCGCTTCAAATCCGCGAGCGCGGACTGCGCAGCCACACGTACCTGCTTGTCGCCATCGTCAGTGAGTCCTTCGAGGGTGCCGACCGCCGCCGGTGTAGCCGCTAACCGGAGCGCCTCTACCGCAGAGACCCGCAGCGCCGCCGGCTTGCGACCGAACAGCCGTCCTCCCGGTTGCGCGAACGTGATCAAGGCCTGTACGGCCGCCGGACTCGCGATCCGCCCCAGCGCCAGGATCAATTCGCGCTCCACGTTCTCGTCTTGCTCCTCCTCCATCGCGGCCACAAGCGGCATCGCCAATGCGCTCGACTTCTTTCCGCTCACGCCGAGGGCCACCTGGATGCGAACTTCCGGCGACTTGTCGCGCAGCGCTCGCCGCAGGGGCTCCGCTGCGGCGCTGTTCCCAATCTTGGCAAGTGCCAACGCCGCGGCCTTACGCACCCGCTCGTCAGTGTGATTGAGCTGCTGCCCCAGCCCCGGGACGGCTTCCTCCAGCGCCAGTTCGCCCGCGAGCTCGGCCACATTTCGCGCCACGAACCACTGGGAATGTCCCAGCATGTGCACGAGCTGGTCCGTCCCTTCCTTCATTCCTGTGAGCGCCATGAAGATCCCGCGGCGCTCCTCGATCGTGGGGGCGGCGACGAGCAGCTCGAGCAGCACCTCGACGCCGTCCTCCCCTGCCCTGCGCAAGACCAGCAGCGCGGCATCCCGGTCCGACGGATGGTTGGCGACTTCGGCGATCGCCTCGAGGAGCGCCTTGCTGTACATGCGCTTCAACGCGATGGAATACTGGCGTTTACGCGAGGCGTCCGACACCTGTTGCTCGGCCTTCACGACACCGACCACGATGGCGAGCGCCTGCGCCGTGCGGTGGTTCTTCATGGCCGTCTCGAGCTGGCGGCCCAACACAGCCAGCAGCTCCCCGGCGTGCGGCCCGGCAGGCTTGTCGCGCAGCTGCGCAATCAGATCGGCAGAAGCACGCGTCGCCGCGGCTGAAGGGGAGAACGCGGCGCTCTCCGCAATCGCGTCCCGCACGATCGCGGGAACGTCGGACGGGGAGGGCGGCGCCGCGGGGGGGGCCGGAGGAGGCACGAGCGGGGCCGGGGGACGAGGGACGTGAGGAGTGGGGGCTTCCACGACGGGTGTCTGAATGGCGACGGTGATGCCCCCCCGGGCACCGGTGGCGCGCATCCGGGAGGCCACGTCCTCATCTCCCGGTTGGTCGGCCAACAGACGGAACAGCTCGAACGTGTCGGCCAGTGGAGGATCGGCCGGAATCTTGATCTCTATTACAGAGTGAAACTCGAGTCGCCGTAGCAGCGAATTGTAGGGACCCCGCTCCAGCGCCACACCGTTCACCACGAAACCGGACCCGTCCGGGGCCACGATGGTCAACGCTTCCTTCTTTAGGAGGCCGATCAGGGCACGAAACTGCGCTTTCTGCTCCTCTTTCGCTCCAGGGTCGCGAAACAGGTCCAGGGTACGGGTGAACAGCGCAGCGAACTCCTGCGGGGTGGCCATGGGGAGGCTCAATCTATAGAGTACCGCCTATGATCGCACTGTTATTGCTCACAACAGCCCTCGCAACTCAGCAGCAAGACACGGGTTCCGTCGCGGCCCGGCGCGTCCTGGCCGATGTCCGGTATCTCGCGGACGACGCGCAGGAAGGCCGCGGCGTGGGGACGGCTGGACTGGGTCGCGCGGGCTCATACATCCGTGACGCCTTCGCGCGGGCCGGTCTCCAGGCGTCATTCCAGGACTTCACGATCCCACGCGATGCGCCGGCGGTCCTGCACACGAGCCTCGGCGGCAGCCCCACCCGCAACGTGCTGGCGGTCATCCCCGGTGCGTCGCCCGCATTGAAGGGTCAGGTGGTCGTCGTCGGCGCTCACTACGACCATCTGGGGCTCGGCGGGTTTGGCGCGCTCGACACGAACGCGACCGTGCACAATGGCGCCGACGACAATGCGTCCGGGACCGCGGCGCTGCTCGAAATCGGCCGCCTGCTCGCGAGCCGGCGGCCTGCTCGTACCATCGTGCTGGTCGCGTTCAGCGGAGAGGAGCTCGGGACGCTCGGATCGAGCTACTTCGTACAGCATCCCGTACCGCTCCCGATCGATTCGCTGTACGCGATGCTGAACCTGGACATGGTCGGACGGCTTCGGAACGCGCGCCTGATGGCTCTGGGCGCCGCGAGCGCCAAGGAGTTTCCACCCCTGCTCGACTCGATCAATACGCCTGCCAGGTTCGATCTGCGGGCGTCCGGCGACGGCTGGGGGCCGAGCGACCACGCGGTGTTCTTTGCGACTCGTCACCCGGTCCTGCATTTCTTCACAGACCTGCACGAGGACTATCACCGCGCCACGGACGACTGGGACAAGCTGAACATCGGCGGGATCGTACAGGTGTCGCAGTTCGTGGCGGACCTGGCGCTCGCGCTGGCCAATCGCACCGGACCACTGACGTTTGTGGACGCGCCGCGCCCGCAAGCCAGCACCGGGGGGGGGTCAGGCTACGGAGCATACCTCGGCACCATCCCCGACATGAGCGGCGGCGGTGTGACGGATGGCGTTCGCCTCTCGGGTGTTCGAGCGGGAAGTCCGGCCGAGGCCGCCGGTCTACAAGCGGGCGACGTGATCACCGCTATCGGCGACAAGCGGATCGCCAACCTGTACGACATGACCGACGCACTGCGCAGTCATAAGCCCGGCGATACCGTGATCATCGTGAGCAAGCGTGAAGGTGTGGAGCGGCGCACGAGCACCGTGCTGGGGCGGCGGTCTTCATGACCGAAGGCACCGTCTCCGAAGCCGCCAAGGTCGTCCGCGCCCTGCGGGCCGCGCATCTGCATGACGAGAGCCGCAAGGCCCTCTTGCAGATGGCTTGCGACCGGATTCGGTCGTGGGGCCCACCGTTCACATCGGTGTACGCCTACATACTGCATGGGAACGAGCTGCAGCTCGAAGCGCACTCGGGGCGCGACACCGACCACACGCGCATTCCGGTTGGGAAAGGCGTATGCGGCACGGCCGTCGCCACCAAGCAGGATCAGAACGTCCCCGACGTGAATGCCATCGGCAATTATCTCGCATGTAACACATTCACAAAATCGGAGCTGGTCGTGCTCATTCGCCGCGGCGACCATATCCTTGGCCAAATCGACATCGATTCGGATGTGCCCGACGGCATTGGGGAGCGCGAGCATACTGATGTAAAGGAAGTCGCCGACGCTCTCGCGGTGCTGCTCTAGCTGTCCCAGTGACAATCGAAGTCAACGGAGTCCGGCTGTTTACGCGCCAGGTCGGATCGGGAGAGGGACCGCTGGTGGTCGTGCTGCACGGAGGTCCCGGCGCCCATCACGATTATTTGCTGCCGCAGTACGATCGTCTGGCGGACGGTCGTGTCCTGTTCTACTACGACCAACGCGGCGGCGGGCAGTCGCCGGTCCCGCGCGAAACGCCCGTCGGATGGCGCGAGCATGTCTCGGATCTGGAGGCGATCCGGGCAACGCTCGGGCTGGAGCGGCTGACGCTGTGCGGGTATTCGTGGGGTGGCTTGCTCGCGATCCTGTATCTTCTCGAGCATCCGGACAACGTGGAGCGCCTGGCGCTGGTCTCGCCCGCCGGCATCGCGGCCGAGTACCGGCAACAATTCGAGGAGGAGTTCGCCCGTCGAATGAGCTCGCCGGAGATCGTGCGTGAACGGGAGGCGCTGCGCTCGAGCGGTCTGCGCGAACGGGACCCCGCGGCCTACCAGCGCCGCGCGTTCGAGCTGTCGGTGGCCGGCTACTTCCGCGATTTCCGTGACGCAAAGAATCTCACGCCGTTTCGCGTCACCGCTCGCACACAACAGGCGGTGTGGGACAGCCTCGGCGAGTACGATCTGCGCCCGCAGCTCAAGGAGCTCGCATCTCGCATCCCGCTTCCCGCATCCCGGATCCTGCATGGCACGTTCGATCCCATTCCGATCGCAAGCTCGCGCGAACTCGCCGCATTGATCGGGGGGGGCGCCGAGCTGGTCGAGCTGCCGGTCGGCCACTGCCCCCACGTCGAGGCCACGGACGAATTCGTCCGCGCGCTCGACCGTTTCCTGCCCACGCAATGAGACCGACGCCGTTTGGAATCGCGTTCGGCGAAATCGCGCGGCGCTTTCCGGCGATCGCGGAAGCGTTGCAGCAGGAGGGGGCCGCGCCTGACGATCGCGACCGCTTCGTCCTGGTGGAGCCCGTGGGACGCCTGCTCAGCGAGATAATCCCCGAGGGTGCCGGTGCCGAGGCGATCGAAACCCACGTGCTGCTGCTCCACACCGCCTTCCTGCATTGGTCGAGCGGCGGCGCGGTGTACCGGATCGGCGAGCAGGCGCTGCAGCGCGCGATCGCGACCCGACAGATCACCGGCGAGCCGCCGCAACCCGCGCTCTACCTCCAGCTCCCGGAGCTGCGCATGTGGGGCTCGCCAACGCCCGAAGCCGCTCCCGAGCCGCTCGACGGCATGTTCGTGAGTCGTGGCGAGGGGCCCGGCACCGTCGCCGTGCTTGCGGTTTTTGGCATGCGTCCGGACCGCCCGGGATTCAGCGCGGTGGGGATCGAGGGCCGCGCCGATAACGATGAGGCGGCGGGGAATGAGATCGAAGTGGCCGCGGCCCGTGAGGACGGTAGCGCGCCGTTCGGCCCGTTGCTCGCCGGCGGATCCGCGGCGGGGCTGCACTCGGTGGCTAACGCGGGCGAGCTGCTCCTGCTCACGTGCCGGCTGCTCACCCTGTTGCCCGCCAACGAATCGGAGGTCACGCCGGTCACGCGCGGCGCATTGGAGCGCATCGTAGCGGTCGAGTAGATTCCGGCCTACACCAATGAAGACGAAAACCGTCGCCGTCGAACGCAAGGCGCGGGCACGCAAGATCATTGCGCGGCTGAAGCGCGAGTACCCGGACGCCACCTGCGCGTTGACCCACCGCAGCGCCCTCGAGCTGGTCGTCGCCACGATCCTGTCGGCGCAGTGCACCGACGCGCGTGTGAACATGGTCACGCCCCATCTGTTCGCGAAGTACCACACTGCCGGCGATTACGCGGCCGCAGACCCGCGCGTACTCGAGCAGGAGATTCAGTCCACCGGGTTCTTTCGGAACAAGACCAAATCGATCATCGGGATGGCGCAGGCACTGGTCGAGCGGTACGGCGGTGAAGTGCCGCAGACCATGGACGAGCTCACCGCGCTGCCGGGGGTTGGCCGCAAAACCGCCAACGTGATCCTCGGCACCTGGTTCCGCAAAAACGAAGGCGTCGTGGTCGATACCCACGTGCAGCGGTTGACGGGCCTGCTCAAGCTCTCCCGCCAGACCGATCCGGTGAGAATCGAGCAGGATCTGATGGAGCTCGTGCCGCGAGAGGATTGGACCTGGTTCTCCCACACGTTGATTCATCACGGCCGTGGCGTGTGCATTGCCCGGCGGCCGAAGTGTGCTGATTGCGTGCTGAATCGCCTGTGCCCGAGCTCGCTCGTATGAGCGCGCTCCCTCCTGTCGACCGCTCCAGCCTGGTCGCGACCCGGCGCGACATTCACCAGCATCCCGAGCTAGGGTTCGAGGAGACGCGGACATCGACGCTGATCGCGGACCGGCTCCGCTCCCTCAACTACCTGGTCACCCCAGGCGTCGGCCGCACGGGGGTCGTGGCGCTCAAGGCCAGGGACGGGCGCGGCGAGGGCGGACCTGGACGGTGCGTCCTGCTCCGGGCCGACATGGACGCGCTGCCCGTTGAAGAAGCCAATGCGGTTCCGTACCGCTCGCGCCACGCCGGCAAGATGCATGCGTGCGGCCATGATGGACACGTGGCGATTGGACTCGAGGTCGCGCGCCGGTTGGCGCCGCTCGATCTGGCGGGCGCCGTGAAGTTCGCGTTCCAGCCCGCCGAGGAAGTGTCCAACGGCGCGCAGGCGATGATCGGGGACGGCGTCCTCGATGGACCCACCGTGCATGCGGCGTTCGGCATTCATCTGTGGAACGATCTTCCGGTAGGAACGATCGGGATCATGGCGGGAGCGGTCATGGCCTCGGTGGATCAGTTCGAAATCGAGATCCTGGGACGGGGCGGCCATGCGGCGGCGCCGCATCAGACGATCGATCCCGTGCTGATCGCGGCGCACGTGATCACCGGCTTACAATCGCTCGTGTCCCGGCGGCGCGATCCGATGGACCACGTGGTTGTCTCGGTCACCGAAGTGCACGCGGGCCGCGCGTTCAACGTGATTCCCGCGCGCGCCGATTTGCGGGGGACGGTCAGGACATTCGGCGGCCGGTTCTGGGATGAGGCGCCCCACCTGGTCGCGGAAACCGCCCGGGGCATCGCGGGCGCGTTCGGCGCCCAGGCAGTTGTGCACTATCACCGCTTGAGCAGCCCGCTGGTCAACGACGAGCAGCTCAGCGCGCTGATGAGCGACGTCGCCGCCACCGTCGTGGGCGCGGGCAACGTGCGGTCCGGCGTCCGCACGATGGGCGGCGAAGACATGTCGTTTTTTCTCGAGCGGGTGCCGGGCTGCTTCGCGTTCGTGGGCTCGGCGCCGCGAAATGGTGCCGCGTCCCCGCATCATAGTCCCACGTTCGATATCGACGAGGAATCGCTCGTCGTAGCCACGGAGCTCCTGAGCCGCACGGTTGTGCGGTTTCTGAACGCGCCGTAGCTTCGCTCGATGCCGTCCATCCCCACGCATGACGGCTTCGTATTGTTGGGAACGCTCGCCGGGCTGGTGGTCTGGCTGCATGAGGCCCGGCGCCGCGCGATCCTGGACGAGCGTCTCGTCTGGATCCTCATCGGCGCGTTACTCTGCGGCGCTCTGGGCGCGCGGCTCAGCGTAATCTGGCGTTACATCTCGATCGATCCGGCACCCACGCCAAGCGGTTTCCTTCTCGCCAGCGGCCGCAGCATCCTCGGCGGCTTGACGGGCGCGTATGCGGGCGTGCTGCTGACGAAGCGGCTGGTCGGTTACCAGGCGCCGACGGGCGATGTGTTCGCCCCCGCGGTCGCGCTGGCGATGGCGATCGGCCGGCTGGGCTGCTTTTTTTCTGAGCTGCCTGGCACGCCTACCACGCTGCCGTGGGCCGTCACGTTCTACGACGGCGAACCGCGGCATCCCTCCTTCCTTTATGAGATCCTCTTCCAGCTCGCTGCCTTCGGCGTGCTGTGGCGCGCGCGAGCACGCGTGCGCGTTCCAGGAGATCTCTTCAAGATCTATCTGCTGCTGTACGTCGTCTTCCGTTTCGCGGTGGAGTTCGTGCGTGGCAACGACGTCGTGTGGGTCGGCCTCACGCGCTCCCAGCTTTTTCTCATCCCGGCCTCGCTGGCGCTCGCCGCATACTTCTTGAGCCGGCGCGCGGCGCGGCAACCCCTGCTCCCAGAGGCCGCGTGACATGAACGAAATCCCGAACCCCGCACATCCGCAGGACGGCGCCGAAGTCGCGAAAAGGATCATGGGGATTGCAGCCGGGCTGGGCGTGTTCATGGTGCTCGACTTCATCATGCTGCTACTCCTCGCCAAGGCCCGCTCGCTGACAGTCGGTGTGGGATTCGCCGTCCTCACCGGGGGTCTCTGTTTCCTGTTTTATCGCTGGGGCGAGCGCTGGCTGGCGGCGGGAACGGCGCTCGGCTTTGCGATCATGACGCTGGTGACGGGAGGAACGTGCACGCTCTTCACTACGTCAGCGTACGGTGAGTTTGGTGGTCTCTGGTACCTCGGTATCACCGTGGTCGCGTTCGTCGTTGCCGGGATCGCGAAAGCGGTGGTTGCAGCGGGAGGGGGGAAGACGTAGATGCCAGGGGCCCCACTCCGCGGTGACCGTATCCTGCGCTACGTCAGCGCATTCTGTCCGGCGTGCCATCGGGAGCAGCCCAACCGGCCGCTGGACGACGTCGAGCGCCTCAGCGGCTATCTCGCCGAGGAAAACGGACGCGTGTGGTTGGTGCGCGGGTGCCCGCGGCATGGCCGCATCGCCACCCTGTACGATGAGTCGGCCGAGATCCTCCGCTATCTCGAAGAATGGACCGCCCCCACCAAACAGCACACGCCGGACACGGCGGGCAATTTTGCCCCTGTTCCGGCCGCGTATCTCGCGGGGCTGGGGGAAATGCAGACGCAGCACACCTGCATTCTGCTCGAGGATATCACGGAGCAGTGCAACCTCCGCTGCCCAACGTGCTATGCCGATTCGTCGCCCGAGCTGACCGGCGTCGTCCCGGTCGACAGCGTGCTGGCCAACATCGATCAGCGTCTCGAGCGCGAGCAGGGACGGCTCGACGTCCTGATGATTTCCGGCGGCGAACCCACGGTGCATCCGCAGCTGCTGGAGCTGCTCGAGCGGGTGATCGAACGGCCGGTCGTGCGGATTCTCCTCAATACCAACGGCATTCAGATCGCGCGCAGCGATCAGCTGGTCGCGTTCCTCGAGCGCCACCATACGCGGATTGAGGTCTACCTGCAGTTCGACGGTTTCAAGCTCGAAACCCACCGGCACCATCGGCACGCCGACCTGCGGCGCATCAAAGAAGACGCGCTCAAGCGGCTGAGCTCGGCGGGAGTCTTCACGACGTTGACGATGGTCGCTGCCATCGGCGTGAATGACGACGAGATCGGAGCGGTCATCACGCACGGCCTCGACACGCCTTTCGTCGGCGGTATCTCGATCCAGCCGCAGTTCGGTTCGGGCCGATCGGCGGCCATCGATCCTCGCAATCGCCTCACGCACACCGGCGTGCTCGCGCGCCTGGGAACGCAGACCGCCGGACTCGTGACGTGGCGGGATCTCACCGCGCTACCGTGCTCGCACCCACACTGCTGCAGCGTGGGCTACTTACTGAAGACCGACCAGGGAGAATGGCGCTCGCTGGTAAGCATCATCGGGCACGACCGCCTGAAACAGCATCTCGATCTCGTCGCCAATCGGATCGCGGACCACGACATTCCGGCCGACCTGCGGGCGCTCGTGAAGCAGTCGTTCCTCGGGTTGCTCTCCGAGCAGTCCTCGCTCACGCACCCGACGATCGCCGAGCTGTTTCGCAACATCTGTGAGAATTGCGACCTCGGCTTGAGCACGTTGCTGCGCCTGGCGAAAAACGCCCTGCTCGGCGAGCACGAGAACATGCGCCGCTTCTTCTCGGAGCGAATCAAGCGGATCACGATCAAGCCGTTCATGGACATCAATACGATGCTCGAAGAGCGGCTGCTGCAATGCTGCGTGCACGTCGGCACGCGGACCGATGCGCAGCATCAATGCGCGCCGTTCTGCGCCGTGCAAGCATGGCCGGCATTGGCGCACCAGAAGTTGGCCGCGCGGGAGGGCCGGACCGGCACCCCGATCGCGCTTGCGGTTCCCGCGGTGTAGCGATGTACGATCCGCTCCGCTTCTGCATCTTCACGACGATTGCGCTGCTAGCCTGGATCGCGAGCCCCCCGGTCGTGGTTGCGGTGATCGCCGGCATCGGCGTAGGCGCCTACATCCGCGCCCGGCGCGCGGGACTGACCCGCAGCCGCTGTGTGCTGGGGGATACCCGACTCGTCATCGCGTACCTCGCTGCCGCCTGCATTCTCGGAATCGTGTACACGGTGAAGAGCCTGCTTTAGCTACTCCCCGGGGTACATTTCCTGTCGATGTCGAACCAGCTCGCCGCCGCGTCGTCGGCCTACCTGAAATCCGCCGCCCACCAGCCCGTCCACTGGATGCCCTGGGGCGATGCGGCGTTCGCGCGCGCGCGCGCGGAGCACAAGCCGATCCTGCTCGACATCGGCGCCGTGTGGTGCCATTGGTGCCACGTGATGGACGGCGAATCGTACGAGGACCCCGCCGTCGCGGAGCTGCTTAACCGTGACTTCGTCTCCATCAAGGTGGATCGTGACGAGCGGCCCGACGTGGACTCCCGCTACCAGCGGGCCGTGCAGGCCCTGAGCGGTCAGGGCGGCTGGCCGCTCACGGCGTTCCTCACGCCTGACGGCGAGGTGTTCTTCGGCGGTACCTACTTTCCTCCGGACAACAATCCGTACGGGCGTCCCGGATTTCGCCGCGTCCTAATGGAGATCGCGCGCGCGTTCCGCGAAGAGCGCGACCGCGTCACCACCAACGCGCGCGCGATCCGCGAGCACGTCGTGCAAACGCTCAATGAGGCGAAGCCCGGCCCCGTCAGCTCCGATCTCGTGAGTGGGGCCGCCGACCAGGTGGCCCGGCTGTTCGACGTGCGGTACGGGGGTTTCGGGACCGCGCCCAAGTTTCCGCATCCCGCGGCAACGGAATTCATCCTCGCGAGGGCTTACGACAGCCGCGGGCTGGAGTGGCCGCGGGATATCGTCGAAAAGACGCTGAACGGCATGGCGCGGGGCGGCATTCGCGACCACCTCGGCGGCGGCTTTCACCGCTATTCCGTCGATGAGCGCTGGATCGTGCCGCACTTCGAGAAGATGTCCTACGACAACTCCGAATTGCTGCGCGCCTACCTGTCGGCCTACCAGCAGTTGGGGACGCCTCTCTACAAGGAAGTCGCTACCGGACTCGTCGATTGGATGCTCGAAGTCATGACCGATTCCGCGCAGGGCGCGTTCGCCACGTCGCAGGACGCCGACGTGACGTTCGGCGACGACGGTGACTACTGGACGTGGACGTTGGAAGAAGCACAGGCGGAACTAACGGCGCAGGAAGGCGCGGTCGTCTCCCGTGTCTTCGATATCCAGGAAACAGGAGAGATGCACCACAATCCGAAGAAGAACGTGTTGTGGTGGAAGCAGGACCCGTCAGGCGACGACGAATGGCCGGTCCTGCGGCGCGCGCTGAAAAAGCTGAAGGCCGCCCGCGACCGCCGGAAAGCGCCGTTCGTCGACCGCACGCCGTATGTGAACTGGAATGCGATGATGGCCGGCGCGTTTCTCCAGGCCGGCGCGGTACTCGACCGGCCACACTGCAATGAGATCGCGCTGAAAGTGCTCAACGGTATTTGGGAAAAGGCGTGGGATGCGGGAAGTGGGATGTCGCACGTCCTCGGGCGTCCAGAACCGCGTGGCATGCTCGACGACAACGTGCAGGCCGCTGCGGCATTCCTCGATGCGTACGAGGCGACCGGCGAGCAGCAGTGGCTCGAGCGCACGATTGCCGTCATGCGCTACTGCGAGCAGGCGCACGGTGATCCGCCGGGCGGGGGGGGCTATTTCGACATCGCAGCCGCCACCGGAACGGCGTACCTCGCGACACGCGCCAAGCCGGTACAGGACGCGCCGACGCCCTCCCCCAATGGGGTGGCCGCGCTCGTGCTCGCGAGACTCTGGGCGCTCACCGACGAGCAGCGCTGGCGCGAGGCGCTCGACCGCCAACTCGGCGCACTGGCCGGAAGCGCGCGCGAGTTGTCGCTGTACGGCGCTACCCTGTTGCGGGCGGTCGATTGGGCGGTGCATCCCGTGACCCGCATCGAGGTGGCCGGGCCGCGCGGGGATGGGCCCGCATGCGCCATGCATCTGCTCGCGCTGCAGACCTATCGGCCCCGCAAGGTGGTCGTGAGGAAAATCGCCGCCGCGCCCACGGCAACCGTGTGCGTCGGGACTACCTGCTCGTTGCCCGTGGCGACGCCTGAGCAATTGACCGCGCTCTTGGCGCAGTGAGACGCCCAGGCGACATTCCTAGCAACTCAACGTGGGGATGTAGATGCCCAACAGGAAGGCAGTGATTGAAACGGCGAAGGGCACCATCGAGCTCGAGTTGTTCGCTGATGAGGTCCCGGGAACCGTGGCCAACTTTGAAAAGCTCGCCAACTCCAACTTCTACGACGGCACCAAATTCCATCGGGTGATCCCGAATTTCATGGTTCAAGGCGGCGATCCGTACTCGAAGACCGGCAAAGGGCCGGTGGGCACGGGCGGGCCGGGATACACGATCAAGTGCGAGACGCAGAAGAACACGCACAAGCATGTCGCCGGGACGCTGTCCATGGCGCATGCGGGCAAGGACACGGGCGGCAGCCAGTTCTTCATCTGCCACTCGCCGCAACGGCATCTCGACGGCGTCCACACCGTGTTCGGGCAGGTGACCAAGGGAATGGACGTCGTCAACGCCATTCGAGGCAACGACGAAATCAAATCGATTCGCGTCTCATAAATCGGAAGGGGAGAATTCGTGATCGCTCTGCTGCTGGCACTGGCCGCCACCGTGCAGGACTCCGGGGCATTCGTCGTCCGGATCGGCAATGACACGCTGTCGCTCGAGCAGTACACGCGCACGCCGACGCAGCTCCGCGGTGAGTACGTGATCCGCGCCCCGCGCAGCCTGCATCGCATTTACATCAACGACTTGAATCCTGATGGGACGATCCGGCGCTCGGAGCTCATCACCCACAACATCGGGGGTGGACCTGGGCCCCTGGAGACGAAGCTGACGGTCGAATTCCGGGGAGACAGCGCCATCATCGTCTCGCCTCGGGGAGACAGCACCGTGACTCAGCGCATCGCGGTGCCGCGAGGCACATATCCCTACACGCTGCACGTCTACGGGCTCATCGAGCATCTCGGCCGGCAGGCGCGGGCTAGTGGCAAGGACAGCATGCCGCTGACGGCGCTCGCGTCGTCGGACCGGACCAGCGAGGGCTACGTGAAGAAGCTGGGCGGCGACACGCTGCGACTGATGTTCAGCAGCGGGCAGCTCGCGGGTCTCGGGCCGTTCACGTTCGTGCTCAATCGACAGGGCCGTCTCACCTGGCTCACCGGCAAGGGCAGCACGGTACAGGTCGACGTGCAGCGTGTGCCCTCGGTACCGATGGCGCAGGCCGGGCCGACGTTCGCGAATCGCCCTCTGGGCCAGCTCTCGCCGCGCGACACCGCGCGTGGCGCCGTCGGCGGCGCGGACGTGTGGGTCGACTACAGCCGTCCGTCCTTGCGCGGCCGTCAGATTTTCGGCGCGCTCGAGCCGTGGGACAAGGTGTGGCGCACAGGGGCGAACGCCGCCACACAGTTCAACACGCCGGTGGACCTCGTGATTGGCGGGGCCACCGTCCCCGCGGGCAAGTACACGCTGTGGACGCTGCCGTCTCCGACGGGTTGGAAGCTCATCATCAACAGGAACACCGGTCAGTGGGGCACGACGTACGATCCCGCGCACGATCTCGTGCGCGTCGACGCCAAGGTCGAGACGCTCGCGACGCCCGTCGAGCAGTTCACCATCGCCTTCGAGCCGGCAACGGCTCCGAGCGCGATCACGTTTGCCTGGGACCGCACGCGCTACTCCGTGCCCGTTGCGAAAAAGTAGTGCATCTCGATTTCGCGGTCGTCGCCGATTACGCGTTGGTCGACCAGTCGGGCAAAATGTCGGTGCTGGGCATTTTCCAGCACATCTGGGTCCCGCAGTTTCCGGCGATGCATCCGCGCCTGCACCTGGTACTGCGTCTCAAGGGCAGACGCACCGAAGTGGGCGAGCATCAGGTGCAGATCAAGTTGATGGATGAAGAGGATACCGAGCTGCTGGGCGGATCGGGCACGGTGAACTTCGCCGAACCGCCCGCCGGCATCACCGAGATTGAAGCGGCCGCGGTGCTGGTGTTCGACGTGCCGTTCCCACGCGCCAGCCAGTATCGCTTCGAGATCACGGTGGACGGCGAGCGCAAGGCGACCGTCCCGATCACGGTCTCTCAGATGCCGACAGCGCCGGTGCAGCCACCTTCCCCCCCCCCGACGCCCCAGGCTCCCGGTTCCTAGCTCCCCCCCCCAGCTCCTGCCACTCGGCTCGTACGTGCGGTGGCCGGTACTGCTGCTCGCCGCAGTGCTGGCGCTGGGATTCGACCTCGGCGGGTATCCGCTGTTCGACCCGGACGAGGGGCGCAATGCCGAAGTCGCGCGCGAAATGGCGCAGACCAACGACTACATACTGCCCCAGCTCAACGGCCTGCCCTATCTCGACAAACCCGTCGTCTATTTCGCCGCCGCCGCCGCCGTAATGGAGCTGCTCGGCCCGACCGAGACTGCTGCACGCCTGCCCGCATATCTGTTTACCATCGCCACGTTCGTCGTCGTGATCTGGTTCGCGCGGCGCCGCTGGGGCCGCGACGCCGGCTGGCTCGCCGCCGTCGCTCTCGCCACGATGCCGCTCGTGCTCGCATACGCGCGCACGACGATTTTCGACAGCGCGCTGGCGTTCTGTACGACGCTCGCGATTCTGGCTTTCTGGGACGACCGGCCGGTGCTCGCGTGGGCCGCGATCGGGCTCGGCGCGATCACCAAGGGACCGGTTGCGATCCTGATCCCGCTCGCGACCCTGATCCCGCATGCGCTGCTCACGGGCCGGCCGCTGCGGCGCCTGTTCCCGCTTGCCGGCCTCGGGATGTTCGCGCTGGTCGCCCTGCCCTGGTTTATCGCGATTTCAGTGCGGATCCCGGAGTTTCCGCACTACGTGTTTGTGCGCGAGACCTTCGAGCGCGTGACGACGACACGCTTTCACCGGACGGCGCCATTCTGGTACTACCTGCCAATCGTGCCCGTCGCGGCGTTTCCGTGGATCGTGCCGGCGTTGGCGCGGTGGAAGAACTGGCGCTGGGCATGGCTCGCGCGCCGCGTCAATGCCGAGGCCCAGGAAACGATCTTGCTGGTGTGCTGGGTGCTCGGCCCGCTGCTCTTTTTCACGCTGAATCAGTCCAAGCTGCCGCAGTACGTGCTGCCGTTGATGCCGCCGTTCGCGCTGGCGGCCGCGCGCGTGTTGACGCGCGATGCGAGCTCGGGGGGGGGGGGCGGCATCGGATCGGGACGCGTGGCATACGGCCGAATTGCGGCAGTCGTCGGTGTCGCGCTCGTCTCATTGACGCTGTGGCTGCCGGCGCCGATCAGCTTGACACCAGCGCAGCGCGCGGCCATTCCCGGCACCGCGCTCGCCATTGGAATCGCGTTGCTCATCTCGGCGCTCATGGTATATGTCGGCGGGCGGCCTGATCGGCCGCGACCGGCCACGACGGTCATGGGCTATGCACTCGCGGTCATGGTTATTCCTGTCGTGTCCGGACGATTGCTCGATGCGGTGGGTGAGGATCGCTCGGCCCGGGTCCTCGCGAGCGTGATCCTGAATGCCGGCAATCCGGATGTGGTCGGCGTCGCCGCATATCCGCCTTCCCTGCCGTTCTACTTGCGAAAGAGGTTTCCTGTCGCCACGCCGACCGGCCGCGAGCTGACGAGCAACTTCATTGCCGACCACCACCAGCAGCTCCGCAGATTTCCGGATTCTCCCTTGAAGGCGCCCGACTACTGGCGCCGGCGGGTGACCGAATGCCGGACGCCGGTCGTCCTCGTGACGCGCGCTGGTGACAGGCCCGTGCGCGCCACGCTCGACTCGCTCGTGCCGTTGCTGGCCGTCGAGGGCCGGTACGCGGCATACGGACCATGTGCGGCATCTTCGGCGCGATAGCGCGCGGCACCGCGCCGCTGCGCCACCCGGATGCACTCCCCCGCATGGCCGCCGCGTTGCGCCATCGCGGTCCCGATGGGGAGCGCATCGTCGGCCACGAGCGGGCCCGCATCGGTGCTCGCCGCCTCGCGATCATGGATCTCACGACGGGCGATCAGCCGTTCCAGAGTCCTGACGGCAAGGTGTGGATGGTGTGCAACGGCGAGATCTACAACGCCCCCGAGCTGCGCCGGCAGGCGTCGGTCCCGGACTGGCGCTACCCGTTTCGCTCGCGCGGCGACATCGAAACCATCGTGCCGTTTTACGAGCGCTTCGGTCCGGACGCGGTGGCACGCCTCGATGGAATGTTCGGCCTGGCGATCTGGGACGAGGCGCGCCGCCGGCTCGTGCTCGCGCGCGACCGCGCGGGTGAGAAGCCCCTGTTCTGGACCGAAATCGATGGCGAGCTCCGGTTCGCGTCCGAGATTCAGGCGTTGCTGGAGTTCCCGGATCAGCCGCGCCGGCTCCATCAGAAGGGCCTGTCGATGTACCGCGCGCTGGGGTACGTGCCCGCGCCGTACACCATGTTCGACGGCATTCACAAGCTCCCGCCGGCCTCGCTGCTCATTGCCGAGCCTGAGAGTATCACGATTCGATCCTATTGGAGTCCGGCCGCGGCAGCCTCGATGCCCTCCACGCTGTCGCAGGGCGGCGCGGTGCAGGTCCGCGAGACGCTGCTCCGCGCGGTGCGGCGCGAGCTCATGTCGGATGTGCCGCTCGGGGTGTTCACGAGCGGCGGTCTCGATTCGTCCCTGCTCGTTGCGGCCGCGGCGCGCTCGATTCCCGGAGAACGGATTCACACGTACGCCGTGCGCTTCACCGAGCCCGGCTACGACGAGAGCGCCTACGCCGAGGCGGTCACGCACGACATCGCCACGGTGCATCACGTCGTCACCGCGGATGACGAATCGCTGACCCGCGCGCTGGACGTCGTGTCGGTGACATTCGCCGAGCCGCTCGGGGATCCGGCGGTGCTGCCCACCTGGCTGCTGGCGGACGCGGCGCGCGAGCATGTGAAGGTCATTCTTTCCGGCGAAGGGGCCGACGAGCTGTTCGGCGGGTATCCCACCTACCTCGGGCACAAATACGCGGAGCGCTGGCAGCGCGTGCCGCGGCCGTTCCGGTCGATGGTGGGTTGGGCGGCGGATCGCTGGCCGTCGTCCACGGGGAAGATGACGCTCGAGTACATGCTCAAACAGTTCTTTGCCGCCAGCGAGCAGCCATGGACCGAGCGTCATCTCACCTGGCTCGGCGCGCTCGCCATCGACGATGGCGTCATCGCGGAACTGGCGTGCAAGCTCCACGGCTTTCCGCACGACGATCCGCTGAACCGCGTGATGTGGCTTGATTACCTGACGTACTTGCCGGACGACTTGCTGGTGAAGGTCGATCGCGCGACGATGCTCGCGTCGGTCGAGGCCCGCGCGCCGTTTCTCGACCGCGAGCTGATGGAGCTGGTGCTGCCGGTCCCGTCGCGGTTCAAGGTGCGTGGCCTCACCACCAAGGCGATATTAAAGGAAGCGGCGCGAGGACTCGTGCCCGATCGTGTGATCGATCGCCGCAAACGCGGGCTGTCGGTGCCGGTCGCCCACTGGTTGAACACCGGCCTTGCTTCTCTGGCCGATCGCGTGCTCGATACGCCACTCCTCGCCGAGCATCGCTCCGGCCGGCGCAATCACGCGCGCCGGCTCTGGCCGCAACTGATGCTGGCCCTCTGGTCAGAACGTTGGGGTGTGGAGATCCCATGAAGCGCGACGAGGCTCTGGCTCTGATGCAGGAGCACACGCAATCGCCCTCGCTCCGCCAGCACATGCTCGCGGTGGAAGCGGCGATGCGCGCGTACGCCGTCAAGTTCGGCGAAGATCCCGAGCCGTGGGGCCTCGTCGGCCTGCTGCACGATTTCGATTACGAGAAGTTTCCCAATCAGGAGCATTCGCCGACCGACGGCCATCCCGCCTGGGGCGTCAACCTGCTCCGGTCCAAGGGCGTCGCCGATCCGCTGCTGCGCGCGGTGCTGGGGCACGCGAGCTACTCGGGCGTGCCGCGCGATACGCAGATGGCCAAGGTGCTGTTCGCGGTCGACGAGCTGTGCGGGTTTCTCGTCGCGTGTGCGCTGGTGCGCCCCTCCAAGAGCTTCGCCGATCTGGAGGTCTCGTCGGTCAAGAAGAAGCTCAAGGACAAGGCGTTCGCTCGCGGCGTCAATCGCGAAGACGTGCGTCAGGGCGCGGAGGAGCTGGGCGTGCCGCTCGACGAGCACATCCAGTTTTGCATCCAGGCGCTCCGTCCCATGGAAGCGTCGCTGGGCCTCGGCGCGTGACCCTGTCCCCCACGGCTCCCGCCCGTCATCCCTTCTCGCGGGCACTCGATCGCGCGACGGGCGCGCGGCCGATTCCGGGCAACATCGTGCGGCACATCGCGGATTCGAGCGACGCGCTGAAAGCGATGCTCGAGATGATTGCCGGCGCGCAGCGCACGATTCATTTCGAGAACTACATCATCCACGACGATCGCACCGGCTCCCGCTTCGCTACCGCGTGGGCGGAGCGGGCGCGCGCGGGCGTGCGCGTGCGGGTGCTCTACGACGCCTTCGGCTGCCGCAGCACCAGCAGCGCGTTCTGGCGCGAGCTGCGCAGCTACGGTGTCGACGTCCGCCCATTCCGCCCGATCTGGGGGAGCGGCCCGATCGAGGCCTTCAGCCGCGATCACCGCAAACTGCTCGTGGTGGACGGCGAACAGGCGATGACGGGTGGCCTGTGCATCGGTGACGAGTGGGCGGGCGATCCGAATGCGGGGCGGCCGCACTGGCGCGACACCATGGTCGTCGTGTGCGGTCCGGCGGTGGCCGCGCTCGAAGCGGCGTTCGGCCGGATGTGGGCGCGCGCGGGGGCTCCGCTCCCCGAAGACGAGACTTTTCCGGCCGCCGAAGAGTGCGGCCCGTCGGCGGTGCGCGTCGTGGAAGGAGTCCCCGGACAGTCGCGCATCTATCGTGCCGTGCAGCTGCTCGCCGCGACGGTGACGGAGCGGCTCTGGATCACGGACGCCTACCTCGTCGCGCCTCCGCCGCTCTACGTGGCATTCGTCGACGCAGCGCGCGCTGGCGTGGACGTTCGCCTGCTGCTGCCGGGAACGTCCGACATCCCGATCGTCCGGCTGTTCACGCGCGGTGGATATCGCGAGCTGCTCCACGCGGGCGCCCGGATCTTCGAGTATCGCGGACCCATGCTCCACGCGAAGACGCTCGTGGCCGACCACGAGTGGGCACGCGTGGGCTCGAGCAACCTCAACGTGTCGAGCCTGCTGGGGAACTACGAGCTCGATCTCGTGGCCGAGCAGGACGAGCTGACCGCCATACTCGCCACGCAGTTCATGCACGACATGGCGCACAGCCGCGAGATCGTGCTCATGGCGCGCCGCCGGCTTCCAGCGCTCCCGCCCAAGCTGGTCGACACACCACCGCTCATGACGTCGACGGCCATGATCCCGGCGCAGGCCTCCCCCCCGTCTCCGTACAAGCGTTCATTGCGGGAGCGTCAAGCCGTGGCTGTCGTCGCGCTGATGCAGGTGGCCGGTGGCGCGCGCCGGAGGGTCGCGGGTGCGGCAGCGGTGCTGCTCCTCATCATCGGTGTCGCCCTCATTCTCTTTCCCCTGGTGACGAGCACCGTTTTGGCCATTGGCGCGTTGGCTACCTCGGCGTGGCTGGCAGGGTTTGCGCTCGCTCGGCGCCGGCGGCGTCGTGAGAGCGATGCCCGCTGAGGGAGCCCCCCCCTTCCAACCTCCAGAGGACCCAGCGCGTATGGGGGGTGGAGGGGGACGGGGCGGGGGCGGGGGCGGGGGCGGGGGCGGGGGCGCAGCGGGAGGCGACCAAGCTCTGGTCGCACAGACACTTGCGGGCGACCGAGCGGCGTTTGGCACTCTCATCGAGCGATACGCGGGACAGGCGCGCCGGGTAGCTCGCGCGGTCCTGGGCGATCCCGATGACGCGGACGATGCGGCGCAGGACGGCTTCCTCTCGGCGCTGGTCAAGCTCGGTCAATTCGATGCGCGGCGCCCGTTCGGTCCCTGGCTGATGCGCATCGTCGCCAATGCGGCCACGGACCGGCGGCGACGCCGCAACGTGAGGAAGGTCGAGCCGCTCGACACGTCGTTGGTCGGCGGCGGGCCGCGTCCAGATGCGGCGGCCGTGCGCAATGAGTTGGGCGACCGGCTGCGCGCCGCGCTGGCGGAGCTGCCGGAGCGCCGTCGCAAGGCGGTCGTGTTGTTCGATGTCGAAGGGTATTCGCACGCTGAGATCGCGGGCATCCTGGGAATCCCAGAGGGCACCGTGCGATCCGAAGTGTTTCACGCGCGGCGCCGTCTCCGCACGCTGCTGGCCGATTTGCAAGGAGCCGACTAGATGACTGAACAGCCGTCGTTCGATCACCGTCCCGACCCCGAGCTGGGCGCCGCGCTGCGGGCCGCCCTCGAGCCGAGGGACGATCATGCGGCGTTTGTCGCCCGAGTCATGGCGCAGTACGACAACGCGCTCGACCGCTCGTCGGTCGCGATGTTCGACGTACTCGCATCATGGTTCAGGCCCGGCATGGTCGCCGCCGCCGCGGCGCTCGTACTTGGCATCCTGTTCGGGCGCACGGTTCTGCAGTCCCCGGACACCGCCTCCATCGATGCCGCAATGGCACCGGTCGAGGGACCCGGGCTGGCGGCTCTGGTGACGGCGCACGATCCGCCGGATGCCAGTGTCGTGTTTACGTCACTCGTCGAGCCATAGGGAGAATTGGAAGAACATGCTCAATAGATCAAAACTCGCGGCCGTGGGCTTGCTGGCGGCCGTGTTCCTTGCGGGCGGACTTGCCGGTTGGGGTGGTCACGAAGCGGCCGAGCGCGACGAAGGGCGCGGAGGGCCGCGGGGGCGGCGCCGCGGGCCGGACGCCATGGTCGAGTATCTCCAGCGCGAGCTGAAGCTCTCGGACGCGCAGCGCGACTCGGTGCGGGCGATCTTCGCGCGGCACCGGCCCGAGACCGATTCGCTGTGGGCCCGGGTGCGGCCACGATTCGATTCCATCAAGACGCGGATGCGGGCCGAGATCGACGCGGTGCTGACTCCCGAGCAGCGGACCCTGCACCAGCAACTGATCCAGCGGGCTGAGCATCATGAAAAGGGGTCTTCGGATCGGGGAGGGCGTCACTAATGCGGCTGGTCTGTCTGGTGGGGGTTCTCGTCGTCATATCGGCCGGCGCCGGCCGGGCGCAGCAGCCCGCACTGCCTCAGGCGCAGCTCGAGGTGACGCTCAACGAAGCGATTCAGCGCGCGCTCCGGGTGCAGCCGTCGATGGTGGTGGCGCGCGGAGATCAGCGCAACACCGGCGCGTCCAAACGATCGGCGTACGGCGCCTTCATCCCATCCGTCAGCGTTGGTGCCTCGGCCGCCCGGAGCAACGTTGGTCGCATCGACCAGACGACGGGCCGCCCGATACCGCCGGAATACACCTATACCGGCAGCTTGAATGCCAGTCTGGAGCTGTTCGACGGGTTCCGCCGATGGGCGAACGTGAAGGCGGCTGCGGCGCAGAACACGGCAGCCGATGCGGGCGCGGTGGACGCGCGCTTTCAGACGACCCTGCAGACGAAACAACTGTTCTACACGGCCGTGGCGAATGAAGCCCTGGTGCGTGTTGCCGACGCCCAGCTGAAGCGCGCGCAGCAGCAGCTGCAGATCTCCGTCGAAAAGTTGCGCGCCGGCTCGGCGACGCGCTCGGATTCCCTCCGCTCCACGGTGGAGTTCGGCAACGCGCGCATCGATTTGCTGCGAGCCCAGGCGAGCCTGGCGACGGCGCAAGCCGATCTCGGACGGCAGATCGGCGTGGACGGGTTGGTGCGAGCGCGGTTCGATTCGATCCTGCCGGCGGTGCCCGACACCACGGAGCTGCGCAGCACGGCGCTGTCCAGCTCTCCGGCAGTCGAGGAGGCGGAGGCCCAGGCGAGCGCCGCGCGCGCGCTGGTCTGGAGCGCTCGCTCCCAGTACTGGCCCTCCCTCGTGGTGAGCTACAACAACAATCGCCAGGGAAGCGAGAACCCGAACTGGCCGTTCTTCAGTAATTTTCCCGAAACGTTCCAGTGGCGTTTCGGATTGTCGTTGCCATTGCTCAACGGTTTCACCCGCGAGGCGAACCAGGTGAGCGCATCAGTCCAGCGCGACGTCGCGGTCGCCAGGGCGGCGGATACCCGGCTGCAAATCAGCGCCCTGGTCACCCAGGAGCTGGCCGTGCTCGGGACCGCCTTCCAGCAGATCGCGATCGCGCGCGAGAACATGGCCGCGGCAACGGAGGATTTGCGCGTGCAGAACGAACGGTACCGGGTGGGCGCGGCCACGATCCTCGACTTGCTGACGTCCCAGGCTGCCTTGACGGAGGCGGAGGTGAACGTGGTACAGACCCAGTTCGACTACTTGATCGCCCGCGCGCAGCTCGAAGCGACCGTCGGACGGGCCCTGTGACGACCGCGCAGGAATTGATGTTCCGCACCGGCGACACCCCGACGCCCGATACCGTGATCCTCACGCACAACCTGGCGCGTGAGTATCACATGGGCGCCGAAGTCGTGCACGCGCTGCGCGGTGTCGACATCAAGATCAAGAAGAACGAGTTCGTCGCGATCATGGGGCCGTCGGGATCAGGCAAGTCGACGCTGATGAACCTGATCGGCTGCCTCGATACCCCGACCCAGGGCGAGTACTGGCTCAACGGGCAGAAGGTGAGCGATCTGACCGACGACGAGCTGGCGCGCATTCGCAACAAGGAGATCGGGTTCGTCTTTCAGACGTTCAACCTGCTGCCCCGGGCCGACGCGCTGCACAACGTGGAGCTGCCGCTGATCTACGCCGGCATGTCCTCCAAGGCGCGACGCGAGCAGGCGGCGCGCGCGCTGACGCAGGTCGGCCTGGCCGATCGCATGGATCACAAACCCAACGAGCTGTCGGGCGGCCAGCGCCAGCGCGTCGCCATCGCGCGCGCCCTGGTGAACGTGCCCAGCATCCTGCTCGCCGACGAGCCCACGGGCAACCTCGACTCAGCCACCGGTGCCGAAATCATGCAGCTGTTTCAGGATCTCCACGATACGGGTCAGACCATCGTGCTAGTGACGCACGAACACGACATTGCGGCGCACGCGCGCCGCCAGATCCACCTGCTCGACGGGAAAATCGCGCGTGATGAGAGGATGGGAGGTCAGTAAAGTGAACGCGAATCTTCGGGGGATCGTCCTGGCGGTCGCCGGCCTGGTTGCCTGCGGCAAGCCGCAAGCCGCCCCCATGTACGAGGCAGTCGCCGTCCAGCGGCGCACGCTCGTCGTGTCCGCGTCGGCCTCGGGCGCGATCGAGCCGGTGCTGACGCTCGACGTGAAGTCCAAGGCCTCGGGCGAGATCATCGGGATGAACGTGCAGACCGGCGACGACGTGAAGGCCGAGCAGCTGCTCGCCAGCATCGACCCGCGCATTCCGCGCAACTCGCTCGCGCAGGCGGACGCGAATCTCGAGGTCGCGCGGGCGCAGCTCGCCAACGCCAACGCGCAGCTGGCGCGCTCGGACACGCTGCTCAAGGCACAGGCGATCACGCAGACGGAGTACGACACCGCCAAGCTTGGATACGCCAATGCCTATGCGGCGGTGGTGCGGGCCCGGTCCGACCTCGAAAACGCGCGCGACCGCATGAACGACACGCGGCTGCGCGCACCGGTGGCCGGCACGATCATCGCCAAGAACGTCGAGCTGGGCACCGTGATTTCGTCGCCGACGACCGACGTCGGCGGCGGCACGGTCCTGTTCAAGATGGCGAACCTCGACACGGTCCAGATCCGCGCACTCGTGGACGAGACCGACATCGGCAAGGTGCAGGCCGGCTTGCAGACGACGATTACGGTCGACGCGTATCCCAATCGGCCGTTCGACGGCGTGGTGCTGAAGGTGGAGCCGCAGGCCACGGTCCAGCAGAACGTCACGATGTTCAACGTGCTGATCCGGATCCCGAATCCGAGTCATCTCTTGAAGCCGGGCATGAACACCGAGGTCGAGATTCATGTTGGACGCCGGGAAAACGCGCTCACGATCCCGAATGCGGCGCTGCGCACACAGCGCGACGTCGCGTCAGCGGCGCAGGTGCTCGGGCTCGATCCCAACGAGGTGCAGCAGCAGCTCGCGGCGGCGAATCAACCCGCGCAGCCTACTCCCGCCAATCGCGACAGCGCGTCGCTCGGCGGTGGTGGAACGGGGACGCGCCGTGACTCAGCGGCTGCTGCTCCGGCCACCATGACCATGCCGGACGGACGCACGATCCAGCTGCCGCCGGGCGTGACCGAGCAGCAGGTGCGGTCTGCGTTCCAGAAGCGGATGTCGGGTCAGGAGCTCACGCCGGCCGAGCAGAGCGCTCTGGCGGCGATGCGCTCACAGATCCAGCGCGCGGGCGGCGCGGGCGGCGCGGGCGGCGCGGGTGGCCCCGGTGGGATGCGCCGCAACGTCGATGTCTCGAACTACATCGTCTTCACGTTGAAGAACGGCAAGCCCACACCGGTTCAGATCCGCACCGGCCTCACCGATCTCGACCACATCGAGGTGTTGAACGGGCTGAGCGAGCAGGACACAGTCCTAGTGCTGCCGAGCGCTTCGCTGCTCAATTCGCAGCGCGACATGCAGCAGCGCATGCGGAACATGACGGGCGGCGGCGGCCTGCCGGGCCTGCAGCAACAGCCGACCCAGCAGCCACGCACGCAGACGGCGCCGCCGCCTGCAGCCAGGCCGTAGCATGCTGCTCGGCGAGATCTTCCAGGTCGCGCTCCAGTCGATTCGAGCCAACAAGCTGCGCGCGTTCCTGACGATGCTGGGCATCATCATCGGCGTCGGCGCGGTGATCACGATGGTAGCGCTCGGCAGCGGCGCGCAGAAGTCGGTCCAGGCGCGGATTCAGGCGCTCGGGCCGACGCTGTTGTCGGTCTTTCCCGGCGCCTCGTTTCGCGGCGGGATCTTCATGGACATGCGCGTCTCGCTCACGATGGACGACTACGAGGCGCTGGCGCGCGATGCCCGGTACGTGAAAGGCGTGGTCCCGGAGCTGACACGTAATCTGCAGATCAAGCGCGGTAATCTGAATCAGAACACCAGCATCGTCGGCACGACGCCCAACTATACGGCGGTCAAGAATTACACCGTGGTGGCGGGGCGGATGTTCACCGCCGGCGAGGACGAGGGCCGGCGCCGCTATGCCGTGCTCGGCTCGGCCATTCCGGACATGCTCAACGCGAATCCCGCCGCGATGATCGGGCAGGAAATCCAGATCCGCGGGATTCCGTTCGAGATCATCGGTGTGCTGGGCACCAAGGGCTCAGCCGGCGGCTTCGGCAATCCCGACGAGCAGATCCTCATTCCGCTGCAGACCGCGCGCTATCGCATCATGGGTACCGACCGGTTGCGCTCCATCACGGTAGACGCCGCCAGCGTGCCGCAGATGACGCTCACGATGATCGAGATCGAGCGCGTGCTGCGGCGCGAGCACAAGATCCGGCCTGGCGCCGAGAACGATTTCCAGATCCGGAACCAATCGGACATCCTGGCCACGTTCCAGCAGACGACCGAGACGTTTACCTACCTGCTCGCCGGCATCGCCGCGGTGAGCCTGCTCGTGGGCGGGATCGGGATCATGAACATCATGCTCGTGTCCGTGACGGAGCGGACGCGCGAGATCGGCGTGCGGAAGGCGCTGGGCGCGACACGCTTCAACATCATGTTCCAGTTCCTGGTGGAAGCGCTGGTACTCTGTCTCGTCGGCGGGCTGATCGGCATTGTGTTCGGCACGCTGGGAGCGGTGGGGCTGTCGAAGCTCGCGCACTGGAACACCTCGATCAACGTCTTTGCGATCCTGGTCGCGTTCGTGTTCAGCGCCATTGTGGGACTGTTCTTTGGGATCTGGCCGGCGCGAAGAGCCGCGTCCCTGGATCCGATCGTAGCGCTGAGATACGAATAGTTACGCGTGCGGCGCAACGGCGTGCGGCGCAGTCGTGGACAGCTGACGTTTCGTAGGACTGTTCGAACCAAACGTTGACGCGCCACACGCCACACGCCGCACGTTATTTTATTTCGTATGCTCGCCGTTCTGTTCATCCTCGCACAATCCGCAGCAGCACAGCAGCAGGTCTACGACGGCCGCCTCCGTCAGATCGAGGTGAGCGCTCCTCGCGTCGAGACCGCCGCCGTGCGCATCGACGGCGTGCTCGACGATGAGGTCTGGCGCCAGGCCGCGCTGCTCAAGGGCTTCACGCAATACCGGCCCGTCGACAGCCGCCCCGCCGAAGACACGACCGAGGTATTGGTTCTCTACGCACCGGACGCGATCTACTTCGGCATTCGTGGGTTCGAATCCCACGGCAACGTCGTGCGCGCGACGCTCGCCGATCGCGACAACATCGGCGCCGACGACCAGATCCAGATCCTGCTCGACACGTTCAACGACCGGCGTCGCGCGCTGCTGTTCGCGGTGAACCCGCTGGGCGCGCAGGAAGACGGCGTGCGCAGCGAAGGCCTCGCGGGCGCGGCGGGCGGAGCGAACGCGGGATTTCGGTTCGATGGCACCGTCGATCTCAATCCGGACTACGTCTTCGAGTCCCATGGACGGCTGACGCCCGGCGGCTTCGAGATCGAAGTCCGAATTCCCTTCAAAAGCCTGCGCTATCAGAGCGGGGAGACCCAGGACTGGGGGATCCAGATCATCCGGCTCACGCAGCATTCCGGGTACGAAGACACCTGGACGCCGGTCCTGCGCGCCAATGCGAGCTTCCTGATTCAGTCGGGCACGTTGAAGAGCCTCACCGGACTGCGCCGCGGACTCGTTATGGACATCACGCCTGAGTTCACATCACACGTGGAAGGGGCGCCAGGCGATTCGAGCTATCAGTACGGCAAGACCGACCCGCAGCTCGGCGTCAACTTGCGCTGGGGCGTCACCCAAAACCTGAGCGCCACCGGAACCGTGAACCCTGACTTCTCGCAGGTGGAGGCGGATGTCGGGCAGGTGACCGTGAACGAGCGGTTCGCGCTGTTCTACCCGGAGAAACGGCCGTTCTTTCTCGAAGGACTCGAGCAGTTCGACACACCGAACGCGTTGATCTACACCCGGCGGATCAACGCCCCGATCGGCGGCGCGAAACTCACGGGCAAAGTGGGCGGCACGGGCGTCGCGTACATCGGCGCGGTGGATGATCGTGAATTCTCCGCGACGGGAGACCAGTCGATCTTCAACCTCCTGCGCTTGCGCCGCGATCTCGGCACGAACTCCACGGTCGGCGTCGCCTACACCGACAAGATCGACGGCGACGCGTCGAACCGCGTGTTCGGGGCCGACGCGCGGCTGGTCTGGGGGAAGATCTGGTATTCCGCCGCCCAGTTTGCCGGATCGTGGACGAATGACGGTCTGGGCTCCGGAGTGAAATCAGGCGAGCTGTGGGAGGTGACGCCGTACGACCGCACCGGCTACTCCTACGGCAATCACGGCCGGCTCACCGGCGTCAGTCCCGATTTCGAAGCGCAGAGCGGTTTCGTGAATCGCGTGAACATCGTGCAGGGGCGGTTCTTCAATCGGTTCACGTGGTATGGAAAGCAGGGTGCGTGGCTCGAAAACGCGACGACGTTCATCGGCGTCGAGCCGGTCTGGCGCTACCACGATTTCTTCAAGCTCAAGAGCACGCTCGAAGGCAGCCTGTCGCAACGCTGGATCCTGGCGTTGCGCGGCGCCTGGCAGGCCACCGTTTTCTATAGCGTGAATCATCAGCGGTTCGACCCGCCGGACTACCAGGACTATCAGGTGGACTCAGCCGGTACGCCCGTCCCATTCCTCGTGCCCCACGGTCTGTACAACCTCCTGAGCGGGCTCGCCGCGCTCAGCACACCTAACCGGGCGGTAAAAGCGGACGTCAGCATCGGGTACAACTCCGAACCGATCTTCGCCGAAGCGTCGGAGGGCCGCGCACTCAACCTGTTCCTCAACCTCGAATGGAAACCGACATCCGCCCTGCGCGTCGCAGGTCAATGGCCTCATCAGCGCATCAGTCGCGCGCAGGATAACACCTGGTTCTCGACGGCCAACATCCCGCGCCTGAAGATGGAGTATCAGCTCACGCGCGACATCTTCTTCCGGTATGTGGGACAATACCTGGCGCAGGTGCGCGATACGCTGCGCGATCCCATTAGCGGCAGTCCGCTGATCGTGAACGGCACCCTCGCGGGACGCCAGACCCAGACCGAATTCCGCAACGACTTTCTGTTCTCCTACAAGCCGACTCCGGGCACGGTGTTCTTCTTCGGGTACGGGGCGTCCCTCAGTGAGCCGGACCCGTTCAGTTTTCGGGAGCTGTCGCGGACCCGAGATGGCTTTTTCCTGAAAGCGAGTTACCTCTTTCGGATGTGAAGACCCTCGAGCACCAGCTCAGTGAAGAGCGCCTCGCCAAGCAGCGCCAGTACGTCCTGACCAACACACGCGCCCGCTGGGGCTTCGTGGGGTTCGGGATCGTGCTGGTGGCCGCCGGGAAGGTGGCTGGACTGACGCCGATCTCGCCGTGGTTCCTGCTCGCGTTCGCCGCGGCGTTCGTCGCCGCGAATTTCGGCGTGTGCCGCCTGGTGCAACGCACCGCGTTCCAACCGTGGTACCCCTACTTCAATCTCGTCGTCGGTTGTCTCATGATCTCGGTCGTGCTGTTCGCCATGGGTCCCAACGGGCACGTGCTGTATGGCGCGTATCTCATCGCGCCGCTGCAGGCGGCCTTATACCTCGAGCGACGCGACGCCTGGGGCGCGCTGATCATCAACCTCGCCGCGTTCACGCTGACGACTGTGCTCGCGCAGGTGGCGGGACACGGATGGCCGTGGGCGATGTATGTGCAGGCGAGCCTGGTACTGCTGTTCGTCTGCGTCGCGCTCGTGCCGATGCTCGTGCAGATCGTCGACCGGCTGCGCGGGGCCCGCACCGTCCTGGGCGAAATCGAGCGCGGCGACCTGACCCGGCAGCTCGAAACCGGAACGACCGAGCTCGCCACCGACGAGCTGGGCTACCTGGGCGTGAGCGTGAACCGGACCACCGCGGCGATCGCGGAGCTGATCCGCGAGATCGGCAAGCAGGGACAGGCGCTCGCGCTGATGGCGGGCGGGCTCGCGGCGGCCGCGCGTGCCCTGCAGTCGTCCTCGCAGGAGATCTCCAGCAACACGGTACAGTTCTCGGAAGGCACGGAGCGACAACGCCAGCTCATCGGGTACGGCCGGGAGGACTCGGAAGCGGCGTCGGGACTCGCCACAACGCTGCACTCCCGGGCCCAGCAAGCCGAGCGCCAGATCACGGACATCGCCCTGCAGGCCCACAAGCGCGGCGAGGAGGTGGCCCGCGCCAGCACGCTGCTGATGAACCTCATGGTTCACATGGATCACGCGTCGGAAGTCGCCGGCGTGCTGGACCGCGAGTCGCGCGAGATCGGCAAGCTCGTCGATGGCATCACCCGGATCGCGAGCCAGACGGACCTGCTGGCGCTCAACGCCGCCATCGAAGCGGCGCGCGCGGGGCAGCACGGACTTGGCTTCCGCGTCGTCGCTGGAGAAGTGCGCAAGCTCGCCGAGCAGAGTGGCCGCTCCGCCGATGAAGTGCGCACCCGGGTTCGGGCGACGCAGGAGCAGATCACGCGTGTGGTCGATGCGATGCAGCAAGGCCGGGAGGCGGCGAAGGGAGTCGGGAGCGTCGCGACCACCGTGCAAGGCGCGCTCGATGCCATCTTTGCCGATCTGAATTCCACCGTGCACTTCGCCACGACGTTTGCGTCCGACACCGAGAATCAGACCAAGCGGATGCGGGAAGTGCTGCGGAGAATAGAAGAGGTGGCGGCCATCGCGGAGGGTGCGGCGGCCGGCGCTCGCCAGACCTCCACCGCAACCGCTCAGCAGATCGTGTCGCTGCGCGAGCTCACGAGCACGTCACAACAGCTCTCCGACGCCGCGGCACTACTGGCGCAGACCATCCGAAGATTCCGCGTCAGCGGAAACGGCAGCACCTAGGCTCTAGAACCCCACCGCGCGCCGCAGCCGGCGCGCTTCCTTGTTGGCCGTCGCGCGAATCTCCGCCAGATCACCCGTTTTCAGCTCCCCCGCGCGCACCACGACGCGGCCGTCGACGATGACGTGCCGCACGTCCGCCGCGCGAGCGCTGTACACAATGCGTGACACGAGATCGGCCTCACTCGGCTGGGTATGCGGCCCCTCGAGATCGAGCGCGATCAGATCGGCGCACTTTCCGACTTCAATCGACCCGATGTCGTTCTCGAGCCCCAGCGCGCGCGCGCCGCCCAGCGTCGCGAGCTCCAGCACCTGCGCGGCGGGCATTACTTCAGGCCCCAACCGGGGCTTGTGAATCAACGCCGCGAGCCGCATCTCGGTAAACGCATCGAGCCGGTTATTACACGGCGCTCCGTCGGCGCCGATGGCGACACGGCACCCGGCCGCGAGCATCTCCGGAATCGGCGCCAGACCGCTGCCAAGCTTCAGGTTGGAGCTGGGACAATGCACGACGTTCGTCTGCTGCCGGGCGAGACGCGCGATGCCGTCCTTGTCCACCCACACGCAGTGTGCCAAGGCGGTGCGCGGGCCCGAGATGCCCATCGAGTCGAGATAGGCAACCTCATCATGGCCCGTTTCCCGTTTCACGGTGTCCAGTTCCCGTGGCGTCTCGGCCGCATGCGTATGGATCACCGCGCCCGCCTTCTCGGCCAGGTCGCTGACCGCGCGCAGCAACGGCCCGGTGCAGCTGGGCGCGAACCGTGGGGCGAAGCAGTAGCGCAACCGCCCGCCGGCAGCGCCATGCCAGCGCGCGCACAGGTCGCTGCTCTCGGTCAGCGCCTTGTCGGCTCGCTCGCGCAGCGACGCAGGATTCGACGGCGAATCCATGAGGCACTTTCCTGCCGTCGCCCTCAGTCCGATCGCTTCGAGCGCTTCGAACGCCGCGCCCGTGTGCCGCACCGTTTCCATGTCGAGAATCGCCGTAGTGCCGCCGAGCAGCAGCTCCGCCGCGCCGAGCATGGCCGAGGCGTAAATCGAGGATGCGGTGTGCGCCGCTTCGAGGGGCCAGATCCGCGTGGCGAGCCAGTTCTCGAGTGAGAGATCGTCGGCGAGTCCGCGGAACAGCGTCTGGCAGAGATGGATGTGGGCCTGGATCAGGCCAGGAAGGATGACGAGACCGGTACAATCGATCGTCGTTGGCTTTGTTCGGCCGTCCGGCCGTCCGGCCGTCCGGCCGACCTTCTTGATTCGTCCGTTCTCTACGAGCACATCCGCGTCCAGCACACGACGCGATGCGTCCATTGTCACCACCCGGCCGCCGCGAAGCAGCAGGGGTTTGCTCAAGGAAGGTTCAGGAGGTCGTCGGGATCGAACGAGATCAGCCCGTACTGTGCGCCCCAATGCAGATGCGGCCCCGTCACTCGACCGGTCGCGCCGACACGGCCGATGACCTGCCCGCGTTCGACCGTGTCTCCCACCGCGACGAGCGGCTGGCTCATGTGGTGATAGACAGTCATGACGCCGTCGCCATGATGCAGGTAGACGGAGATTCCACCGTAGAAGAAGTCTCCGACGAGCGCGACCACGCCGCGATTGGCGGCCTTGATGGGTTCACCTTTGCGACCGTCGAGATCGAGACCGTAGTGCGTACTCCGTCGGACGCCGTTGACGACACGGCCCCCGCCGAACCGACTCGTGACCCGAGCGTCACGCGGTCGCAGAAAGGGCGTCCGCCACAGCTGCGGCACGGCGTGCGCGCGGCGTGCGGCGTCGCGCGACAGCTCCCGCTCCCGATCGATGCGGGCCTGCAGGGCGCTGTCCGGCGGCACCGTGAATCGCCGCGGCACGCGAATGCGCTCGCGGGAAGTGGGACGCTCGGCTAGCGGCACGCGGACGGTCTTCCCGTTCAGCGTCCCGTCCCAGCGCAGATAGAGAATGTTGACGGTCGCACTCTTGGACGTGCTGAGTGGTACGGCGGCAAGCGCGTGGCCGTCGCGGAAGTGCAGCGGCTCACCCGCGACTTCGCCGGTGAGCGCGCCGGGCGCCGAAATCACCACCAGCGAGCCCTGGAGCGGCACGGCCGGCTCCCAGGCAATCTCCTGAACGGCGAACGCGCTGAGAAGGAGGAGCAGCATCAAGTCGAAATCCGGGGCCCCACGGCGGTCGAGTCCGTCGGCGTCGGAAGATCGAAGTACGCCTCGATCTCATCGAGCAGCTCGTCATCCGCATACACACCGGCGAGGATCCGCTCGGCGCTGCCGGGCTCGATCAACACATACCCGAAGGGATAGTCCACGCCGGCCAACAGAATCAGGCGCCGCCGGTTATTGGGGAGGGCGACGTATACCGAGTCCGAGTTGGTCGGCACCAGCTTGATGTTGCTGCGAGCGAGCATCGGCGCAATTTGTTCGGTCGCGAAGTTCAGCTCATCGAGCGCTTCGGCTTGATCGTCCGCGGAAAACGTATCGGCGCCCGCGAGCCAGAACACGATGACCGTCGGGCCCGTGACCAGGCGCGGGGTGAGCAGAATGCTGTCGGCCGAATCGGCGGACCCCACGTCGGCAAAACTGAGCGAGTCGGTGTCGCGGCCGGCGACGGATCCCCCCCCCTGTTGTCCCCGGCAGGCGGCCAGGAGTACCAGCACGACGAGCGTTGCTGCGCGCATGGCGAACAATATACTTAGCCCATGAATGGGACTGCGCCCGACGTAACCGCTCCCGAAGTCCGTCCCGTCAAGCGCCATCATTGGATTGTCCGGCTGACGCATTGGCTCACGTTCCTGCTGGTGATCGGCATGATCGCGAGCGGGCTGCAGATCTACGGCGCGTATGCCAAGTTCGGCGACCGCGGTGGGCCGTACTACGTCAATCCGTTCGAGGATCGAGCGTTTCCGGAATGGAGCCGTCTGGGTGGGTGGCTCGCGGGCGGCCTCAATTGGCACTTCACGCTGATGTGGCCGATGATGATCGCCGGCGTGCTGTACCTGGGTTACCTGGTGGCGAGCGGGGAGTGGCGCGCGGTGCTCTTCCGGCCGCGGGATTGGCGTGGCGCAATCGCCATGCAGAAGTACTATCTGCGGCTGCGCAAAGACCACCCGCCTCAGGGCAAGCATAATCCGCTCCAGAAACTCGCGTACACGTTCATCATGGTGGTGGGCGCGCTCGCCGTGCTGAGCGGCTTCGCGATCTACAAGCCGACGCAGCTCTCGTGGCTCACGACCGTGTTCGGCGGATTTCAGGCAGCCCGCTACTGGCACTTCTGGACCGTGTGGATCTTTACAGGATTCCTGATCGTGCACGTCGTGCTGGTGTTCGTGGTCGATCCGGCCTCGCTGCGCGCAATGATTTCAGGATGGTATCGCGGGAGATTCCCGAGTCATGACTGATCGGCGCGCGTTTCTGCGACTGCTGGCCGGAGGCGGCACCGCCTCACTCGTCGCCGCCTGTGGCTGGGACGGCGGCAATGCGGTGCGGCCGCTGCTGCTCGACGTGAGCCGGCTCAACGACTGGGTGGGCGAGAAGATCCTGTTCTCACCTCGACGATTGGCACGTGAGTATCCGATCATCGAGCGGACCGAGAGCCTGCCGAGCTATTTCATTTCGCGCGAGATGCCCTTGCTCCAGAATCCCGGGTCGTGGCGGCTCCAGGTGGGCGGGCTCGTGCGAACGCCGCAGTCGCTGTCGATCGACGATCTCCAGGCGATGCCGCGCACCACGTACACCGTGAAGCATCACTGCGTCGAAGGCTGGAGCGCGATCGCGACGTGGCACGGCGTCGCGGTGTCGGCGATCGCGGAGCGATGCGAGCTGTTGCCTCAGGCGCGCTACGTGCGCTTCGATTCGTTCGATTCGGGCTATGCCAATGGCTGGGACATGGCGAGTGCGATGCATCCGCAGACGATTCTGGCCTATGGCATGAACGACAATCCGCTGCCACCGACGCACGGCGCGCCGCTGCGATTGTATTCGCCTACCAAACTTGGCTACAAGATGACGAAGTATCTCGTGTCGGTGACGTTCACCGCCGAGCGGCCGGGCGGGTACTGGGAAGACCAGGGCTATCCCTGGTTTGCGGGGGTGTAGCTAACCGATACGGGCGAGCGCGTCGTGCATCTGCGACGCCGACTCGAAGCGCTTCTTGGGGTCCTTCGCCATCGCCTTGAGAATGACCACGGCGAGCGCACCGGGGACGTCCGCGTTGAGCATGCGTGGATCGGGGGGCTCCTCCTCGAGATGCTTTGCGATGAGCGCCCACGTCGTTTCCGCTTCGAACGGCAGGCGCCCGGTCAAGCACTCAAACAGCACTACCCCGGCCGCGTAGAGGTCGCTGCGCGGATCGAGCTCCATCCCCGACAGCTGCTCGGGCGACATGTAGTCCGGTGTCCCGATCGACGTCCCCGCTTCAGTCAGGCCCTTCCCTTTCGGCGGATTGGCGAGCCGCGCAATGCCGAAGTCCATCACCTTGAGAAAGCCGCTCGGCTCGACGACGATGTTCTGCGGCTTGATGTCCCGGTGAATCACGCCTTCGGCGTGGGCGACCTCGAGGGCGCGGCACAGCTGCTTCCCGACCGTGAGCGTGACCTCTACTGGCAACTTGCCTCTGGAGACGATCAGCTGTTTCAGCGATGTGCCCTCGACGTACTCCATCGTCAGGTAGTACATCCCGTTCTGTTCGCCGAGGTCGTAGGTGCGGACCACGTTGCGGTGCGCGATCCGCCGCGCCAGCCGGATCTCCTGCTTGAAACGCTCCAGCGCCGCGCCGGCGGCCATGGCCTCCTGCTTGAGCGTCTTGATCGCGACCGGCTCCTGCAGCTCGCGGTCGAACGCGCGATACACGACGCCCATCCCGCCCGCGCCGATGACCTCCTTCACCTCGTAACGGCCCGCGAACACCGCGCCGGGGCGAAGCGCTTCCCCACCCGCAGCACGGACGGCGGTGGGCACTGAGTCCAATCGTTGCGTCGGCGCGCCCCCTGACGTCTGCATCATGTACTCGACGAGCTCGGCCTTGGCCTTGAGATCTTCGACCAGACTCTTGAAGGCCTTGGACAGGATGCCGATCTCATCCCGCGACTTGACCGCGATGTCCACGCTGAAGTCACCGTCCTGGACCTGGCGGGTCGCGAGCACCAGGCGGCGCACGGGCCCCGCGATCTGCCTGGCCTGCATGAACGCCCAGATCAGCGCGAGCACCACGCCAAGCGCGACGGCCCACAGCATCGTGCGCCGCAGCGTGTTGAACAACGCCAGCTCCGCGTCACGCGAGCGCAACGCCACGAACCCGCCCCGCACGTCCCCGCTCGGCGAGCGGATCGTGCCGGCGAGGCCGATCAGGTGTTCCCCGTTCATCGTGGCGGCGAGCGGCGTCCCAACGCCCGTATCGGCGGCGAGCGCCTCCGGGTTGACGGCGCTTTGCAATGCCGGCCCGATGTCCTGGGCCGGAACCGTGCTGCCGACGACGACGGGCCTGCTGAGCGTGTCCAACAGGAAGAACACGACGTCGGAGTTGGTGGCCTGCTTGATCGCTCCGGCCAGCGAGTCGTCGATCTGGTATGTGGCGACGAGCGCGCCGAGCGGCGCGGCGGTGGGGCGATCGCGCAGCGGCGTGCCGACCGCCATGAACATCGCGCCGCGCACGTCGTCCAGCCACGCGCCGCTCGTCTGATCCCCACTCAGCGCGTTCGCCACGAGCGGTGCGATCGACAGATCGCGGTCATACTGCTCGCGATAATCGGTACGAGCAATCAGGATGCCATCGCTATTCGTGACCAGCACCCACGCGGCGCCGATCAGGCCGCGGATGTCGTCCGCCTGATCCAGTGCCTCGGCCCGCTGGCGCTGATTGAGGAGCCGCTGGCGGTACTGGGGCACGTCGGTCGCAACGGTGCTCGCGCGGCCCAGCGTCCGGGTGCGCGCCGCGAGGTAGTCGTCTACCGCCCGCCGCGTTGATTGCAGTGCCCGATTGATGGAAGCGTCCGCCGTCCGGTTCGCCTGGACCGTCGTGACGCCGAACGTGAGCCCCAGCACCGCCAAAACGAGCAACGCCGAGCCAACGAAGATCTTGGCCGTCAGGCCGAACGCCGGCTTAGTAGCGCTCGCGCCCGGCATTGGTGGGGTAGTTCCGTCCGTACTTGTTGCGATGCGGCTGCCACTTGTAGCCGCGCGCATTGAGCGCGATCTGCAAATCCCCATCCGCGCCGGCCGTCACTTCTTTGATGACCTCGGTCGGGATGCGCTCGTGCCACACATGCAGCCGATGGCGTCCCGGTGGGACGTTCACGATCGTGAAACTGCCGTCCTGGCCCGGCTGCGCGTACAGCCGGTTCGACATGACGTGCACGTAAGCGACCATGCGGGGGTGCACGTTGCAGTACACGCGGACGAGCCCCGGCTGTTGAAAGGTCCAGCTTCTTGTCTCACCGCGACCGTACAGCCCCAGATCGAACGTGTTGGGCTCGCTCAGCGAAAAGACGTTGTGATTGAAGGGATCGTGGTTAGGGAATCGCACCGTCGAGCCAATCGGGACGACGACGACATGAGGGGCGTAGACTTTGTCCGTGACAGCGATTTCGACGGTCACTGGTGCCGCGGCGGTGGCGGGCGTGGCAGCGCCTTCCAGGTAGACGACGGCATCGCCGAGGTCCGGCGAGGGCTTGTTGTCCTTCTCGAGGATGACGATGCGGCCCGCGACCCGAGTGGCCAGCGCGCCGGCGCTAAGCGTAAGCAGGGCCACGATTCCCGCGAATGCGCGCATTGCTTCTCCATAAAAACTGTTGCTTCTCGGGGCGTCCAGCTTACTGTAGTGCTACCTAACGCGCCAGGAGCGAGCCGTGATGCCGGTCCTGCTTTTTGTCAGCCTTGCCGCACAGCAACCTGCATCGCCCCCGCCCGCTCCCCCTCCGGCCCCGCCCCCGGCGGCGAAGCGTACGGTCGAGTTCACGGGCACCGTGCTGATGAACAGCTTCTATAATAGCGCCCGCACCAACAACAGTGACGTCCCGACCTTCGCCGACTCCGACACTATCGGCGTGACGGGCGCGAGCGCGACCGTGCGTCAAACCAGGTTGGGGGTCTTCGTCACGGATCCGGAGGTGCTCGGCGGCACCTTCACCGGCGAAGTCGATGTGGATTTTTACGGCGGCCAGTTGACCGCGTTCGGCAATCGCACGTTTCCCGTGCCGCGGATCCGGCGCGCCATCGGCACGATGCAATGGACGCATTTTCAGGTACTGGTAGGCCAGGAAGCTCCACTTGTTTCCGATCGCAATCCACTCTCACTGGCGAGCATTGGGGTGCCTGGATTCACAACGGCCGGCAACCTGTGGCTGTGGATTCCACAGATGCGCGTCACCGCCGAGTACGGCTATACGCTGCGACTCGCATTCCAGGGCGCCCTGCTCGCCCCGATTGCCGGCGGCGTCCAAGGTCCCGTCAACACGCAGCCCGACTCGGGTGAGCGCACCGGCCGTCCGTACATCGAGGGACGCGTACGGCTCGGCTGGGGACCGACCGACGACCCGAGCGAGGTGGCGATCGGCGGACACATCGGCTGGGTACGCGGGCTCGATTCGCTCACGGGCGACACCCTGATCCAGTCCAACGCGGTCTCATTCGATACGCGGCTTCGGTTCGGCCCGGTCGAATTCCTGGGCGAGGCGTTCGTGGGTCAGGCCGTGGCCGGCCTGGGCGGCGGCGCGATCGGGCAGAACGTGGGTGTTGCCGGCGTGCCGGTGCGGAGCAAGGGCGGCTGGGGACAGCTCAACGTGCGCCCCCGCGCGGGTTGGATGTTCGGCGGCGGCTGCGGTCTCGATGATCCTGACGATGCGGACGTACCAGCCACCGGTCGATTCCGCAACTTTGTGTGCGAAGGGCACGTGGAGTGGCGGCCGCCTGGCCCACTGGTTTTGGGATTCGAATTCCGCCGGCTCGAAACGCGCCATCAAGCCGGGGACTTCGTCGTCAATCACCTGAATGTGGCGACGGGATTCCGCTTCTAGGAGTCGAGGTCCGGCGCTTCTTGGTGTTTGTCGCGCCGGCGATACGCCCTTTTGGAACGGTGGACTTTGTGCGCTGGGGTCTTCAGCCGTTCCTTGACCGGTGCTTTCGGGTTCGGGACCCGCACCACCAGCTTTTTCTTCTCGCGCTTCTTGCTCAAGCGCCGATGCGCTGGTGGATCTGCCGCGCGTGATGCCGGCCGTGGATCAGGTGAAAGCGGATCCACTCGCCGATCGTGAGATCACCGAGCCGCGGGTGCTTCACGAATAGATCGTGACCCCTGGCGGGCAGCAGGTCACGCTCGACCTGTACCCAGCCCGCTATCCCGGTCAGAAAGTGCTCTTCGGCCACGCGTCGCGTGATCTGTTCCATCGGCGTCGTGCGCGAGGGCGCCTTGCGGCCCGGCGGAAACCAGCGGAATCCCAGAATCAGCAGCGCGGCAATCCGCTCGGCCGGCGTGCGCGGGCGCCGCGACATCGGCGCGTGGTTGCGGCGCGCGAGGAACGTTTCTCCGCTCAAACTCAGCCCGAGCGCGAGGTGCTCGACGATCTGTGCCGGCGTCCATTTGCCGGCGGGACCCCGCTCCCACTCGGCGTCCGGACGGCCGCGCAACGGATCGAGCACCACCGCGGAAAGCTCGGCGAGACGGCTCATGAGGCGAAAAACCGGCGCCGCACGTGATCCCGTTCGATCATCGCGTCCGGGCCCGTCGACCACTAGCTTCCATCCGACCCGACATGCGGGGAATCTGCGAGTGAACCTGTTGCGCCGCCACCCGGTTGCGATCGTGCTGGTGTTCGTCCTACTCGTCACTGCAATTCATCCGCTGTCCCCCCTCGTCGATGCGATCACCGGCTCGGCGCCCGGCGACGCCGATCTCGACCGGCCCACGCTGTACGTCATGTTTGCGCCGCTTTCCAACGTGCTCGACGGGCTCACGTTCTTCAGTCAGGCGCGCGCGGAGTGGGCGCTTGCGGTGTGGATCGTCGCGCTGGCCGCGTGGGGCGCGCTGCGGCGCGGCGCCGCTCCCATCACGCGGCGCCGGCGCGTGGCGCGCGCGCTCGTGGGACCTGGCGTACTGGTGCTGCTCGGCGCGGCCGCGGTCCTGCTGCCACGGCCCGTGCCGCGCCTCGTCACGACGAGCGGTGCCGGGACCGTCATCGATTACCATGCGCATACGAGCGCCTCGCACGACGGACGTCCCGGCTGGACCCTGGCGCGATTGGCGCAATGGCACGCACGGCAGGGATTCGAGGCGAGCTACGTCACCGACCACAACGTCATCTACGATGGATCGCTCCCCCCGCCCCCGGGCACGCCGATCGGTCTGCTCCCTGGAGTCGAGTGGAGCGTCTACCGCCAGCACGTGATCGCGATCGGACCGGTCGAGCCGCTCGCGCGCGACAGCTTTGGCGAAAGCGGCGCGCGCATGACCCGCATCTTCGCCGCGATCGAGCGACAGGGAGCGTTGGGAATCGCCTCGCTCCCCGAGTACTGGCGCAATTATCGTGACGAACTCGGCACGTTTGTGGTCGCGGGTGTGGACGGGTTTGAAATCGTGAATTGCTCGCCGAAAGGACTCGCGTTTCCCAGGCTGGCACGGCGCGCGGTTCTCGAGCTCGCGGCCGGACACGACCTCGTTGTCGTAGGCGCGAGCGATAACCACGGCTGGGGACAGGTGACGTGCGTGTGGAACCTGTCGCGGCCCGGCGCGCAGGGCTATCAAACCAATCGCGTGTTTGTTCGCCCGCTGGCGCTTGTCCAGGGCGACGGGCAGCCCTGGGCTGCCGCGGTGACGCAGCCCTGGTTCTTGTTGCGGTCCCTGAGCTGGAGCGAGCGGGTGAGCTGGCTCACGTGGGTCTTCATAATCCTGCTGTACCGGGCCCTGCCCCGGCGTGAGGGACAGGCGGCGGGCATCGGCATCCTGGCGCGCTCGATATTCCGCCGTCCCCGAACCCCGAGCCCCTGACAAGACTCCGACGTGACGAAACGCAACGAAACAGCGAAGTTGCACGTCTTATTGGCAGGCGCTTTCCGCCGGTCCCCCATTCTCTGGAGATGTCTCATGCAGGCAGCAGGTCGTTGGACACTGCTTGGTGCGTTGCTCATCGTCCCGGCTCAGGTCGGCGCGCAAGCGGCGCTGCCCCTGAAGCGCGCACCGGCGCGAACCCAGACGTCGATCAACACCGCGGACCTCATGACCCGCGTGTATCTGTATGCGGACGACTCGATGATGGGCCGCGCCGCGGGGACTGAATACAACCTGAAAGCCACCGCGTACATCGAATCCGAGGTACGGCGGCTGAAACTGATCCCGGCCGGCGATTCCGGGAGCTACTTCCAGAACGTGCCGCTCGTGACCCGCGGGCTCGACGCGACGTCGACGATTTCGATCGAGGGCACGAGCCTCAAGCCGTGGGATGAATTCGTCGCGCGCGATCCCGGCCGCGCGACACGACCGTTCGATGGCACGCAGACGATTTACGCCGGCGTGTGGCCCGATACCACGATGATCACGCCCGAGCAGGCCGCCGGGAAGTTCATCGTGCTCGGCGCGCACACCGGACCGGATGTGCCGCAGGCTCAGCAGATCAATCGCGGCGCGATTCTCGGCCGTTATCGCAATGCCGCGGGCATCGCCGTCGTGGCGCTCGAGACGTTCCCGCCGCAGGCGATCGCGTTCTTCCGTCAGCCGCAGACCACGCTGCGCGACGCCAGCCCGTCGGCAGCCGACACGGTCAGCATTCCGGTCTACATCTACCTCGCCGCGCCGAGCTCGCGGCTCATCTTCGGCGCGCCGCTCGACAGCCTGAAGGCCGGAACCGTGGGCAAGACCGTGCGCGGCTCGGTGTCGTTCAGCGACACGCCGGCGCCCGCGCGCAACGTCGTCGCGATTCTGCCGGGGAGCGATCCCAAGCTCAAGAGCGAGTACGTCGCGATCGGCGCGCACAACGATCACGTTGGATTCGATGGGTCGCCGGTGGATCACGATTCGATCCGGGCATTCAACGATGCCGTCCGCCGGTTACGGAATGCGGCGCCCAATCATCAGGTGACGCAGGAGCAGATGCAGCAGATCCGCGTCAACATGGACAGCCTGCGCCGCCTGCAGGCCGGGCGGCGCGATTCGATCTTCAACGGCGCCGACGATGACGCCTCGGGCACGACGGCGGTGCTGGAGATCGCCGAGGCGTTCGCGGGCGGACGCGTGAAGCCCAAGCGCTCGATCATCTTCGTGTGGCACACGGCCGAGGAGCTGGGCCTGTTCGGGGCGCGGTATTTCACCGATCATCCGACGGTTTCGCGTGATTCGATCGTCGCGCAGCTGAACATGGACATGGTGGGCCGCGGTCGCGCGGATGACGAGAACGGCGGTGGGGCCGGCTATCTGCAGCTCATCGGGACCAAGCGCCTGTCCACCGAGCTCGGCGATTTGATCGAGACCGTGAACAAGGCGCGGCGCCAGCCGTTCACGTTCGACTATCAGTACGATGCCTCAGGACATCCCGAGCAGTTCTACTGCCGCAGCGATCACTACATGTATGCGCGCTACGGCATTCCGATCGCGTTCTTCTCGACGGGGGGTCACCGCGACTATCATCAGGTGACGGACGAGCCGCAGTACATCGACTACGAGAAACTGAGGAATGTCTCGCAGTTCGTGTACGACATCGGGACGGCGGTCGCGAACCTCGATCATCGGGTGGTGGTCGACAAGCCGAAGCCGAATCCGCGCGGGAATTGCGTGCAGTAAGGCCGCTATCGGCTATCGGCTATCGGCTATCGGCTGCCCGTTCCTTACGGAGGGCGCGCACCATAGCTGCCAACAGGCGTCGAACTTCTCCGAGTGTGTCGAGGAGAGTTCGCGCCTGTTCGGGCTTTAGGTACCCGAGTCTCGCTGCGATCCGCAGCTGAGTTTCCAGCTCCATTAACGAGCCCGTTGCGACTGAGAGGTGATAAAGAAAACTGCCCAAGCCGAATCGACCCCTCCCCTCGGCGATGTTCGAGGGGATGGAAACGGCAGCCCTACGGAGCTGGGCGGTGAGCCCGTAGCGTTCCTCGACCGGGAAGGATTTCGTCACACAATAGGCTTCGACCACGAGGTCCATCGCTCTTCGCCAGACAACAAGATCCTGAAAGCCGCGAATTTCTCTTCCTTCGGATGCCATGCTGGCCAAACTTAGGAACAGGGGCTCAATCCAATGTCATCTCGCGTGCTAATCGCGCGAGCACCCGATAGCCGATAGCTGAGAGCCGATAGCATGACCGGCCTCAAGCTCGTCCGGCGGCTCAAAAACCGCCGATTCACTTTACGTTATAAAGTACTTGACAACAACGCGGGGCACCTCCTAAGTTTCTCCCCATGTCGGCACCACAGCCGCTCCACGACCGCGCGCTCGACAACCTCCAGTTCATTCGCTCCACCATGGAGCGGGCGGGCTCGTTCACGGCCGTGCCCGGCTGGGGAATGGTGCTCCTCGGGGCAACCGCGCTCGGCATGGCTCATCATGCCGGATCCCTGCCGGTCGCCCAGGTGTACGGCGCGCCCCAGAGTCACTGGCTGTGGACCTGGTTGCTGGAAGCGGTGCTCGGCGTGGGCATCGGCGTAACGGCGATGGCGCTGAAGGCGCGCCGCGCCGGCGACACGCTCGCGCACGGACCCAGCCGGCGGTTTGGGCTCGGGGTGTTGCCCCCGTTCGCCGTGGGGGCGCTGCTCACCTATGTCCTGTGGAACTCCAAGCAACTCGCCCTGCTGCCCGGCGTGTGGCTGCTGTGCTACGGCGCCGGCGTGGTGACGGGCGGCGCTTTCTCGCTGCGCGTCGTGCCGGTGATGGGCGCGTGCTTCATGGTGCTCGGCGTGGTGGCGCTCGTTGCTCCGCCCGCCTGGAGCGCGTGGCTGCTCGCGACCGGTTTCGGCGTGCTCCACATCCTGTTCGGACTGATCATCGCACGGAGGTACGGTGGCTAAGAGCAACGCGGCACGAGCAGAAGACCGCGGAGGTTCCGTGAAGGCCAAAGCGCAGCTGGCTCCGGCCGATCTGGACCGGCTGATCCACGAGCGTGTGCGACTCGCGATTGTGAGCGCGCTCGCGGTGCGTGAGAGCCTGACGTTCAACGATCTCAAGGCCGCGCTCAAGACGACGGACGGCAACCTCAGCGTGCACGCGCGCAAGCTCGAGGAAGCCGAGTACATCGCCTGTGACAAATCGTTCGAGGGGCGCGTCCCTAAGACGGAATACCGACTTACCGCCCTCGGCCGGCGGGCGCTCGAGCGCTACCTCGACCACATGGAAGCGTTGATTCGCGCCACGCGCGCGCGCTGACCTGGGATCTCCTTTTTTTTTGCGGGCTGACTTTATGAAGCAAAGTACTTCGTTTCACGTCGCGATCGTGATGGACGGCAATGGCCGCTGGGCTACGCGCCGCGGCCTGCCCCGGGCCGCGGGGCACCGCGCCGGCGCGGAGGCCGTGCGCCGGGTGGTCAAGGTGGCGCCGGGCTGCGGCATCACCGACCTCACGCTGTACGCCTTCTCCTCGGACAACTGGAGCAGGCCCGCCGCGGAGGTCTCGATGCTGATGCGGCTGTTTGCGCGCCATCTCCGCACGGAGACGGCCGAGCTCGCCGCGCAGGGCGTGAAGCTCAGCGTCATTGGCCGGCGCGATCGGCTGCCGCCTTCACTCGTCAACGCGATTGCGGCGGCGGAAGCGAGCACGGCTCGCGGCACGCGCCTCGAGTTGCACATCGCCGTCGACTACTCCGCCCGCGCGGCGATCCAGTCGGGAGCGTTGCTCCCCGACGTCGACCTGCTGATTCGGACCGGCGGCGAGCAGCGCCTGTCGGACTTCCTGCTCTGGGAATGCGCCTACGCCGAGCTATGGTTCACCGACCGGATGTGGCCCGATTTCGGCGCGTCGCAGCTCGCCGCCGCGCTCCACGAATTCCATTCACGCGACCGCCGTTTCGGCGGACTGCCCACGCAGGAGGCTGTTTGACGACGCTGACCCAACGCACTCGGCTCGGCCTGGAGATCGCCGGCTTCGGACTGCTCTCCGGATTGGCGGGCGACACGCTGCTGCGCGCGATGCCGTGGGGCCTGAACGTGACGCTCTGCACCGCCCTGCTCGTGGGCGGCGGCGCGTGGCTGGCTCGCCGCCACGGCATCAAGCCGGGACCCGACGCCGGCTGGCTCGCGATCACCGCCCTGCTGCTGGGGGCGGCGTTCCTGCGCCGCGACGCCGAAGGCCTCGCGGTGTTCGACGTGCTCGCGCTGCTCGTGACGTTCGCGCTTGCCGCCGCCAGTGTGCAGGGCGAATGGGTCTCGAAATGGCACCCGCTCGACTACATCCGCGGCGTCGTCACCGGCGGGATCTCGACCGCCTTCGGCAGCATCCTGCTGCTGTTCAACGACATCAAATGGATCGAGCTGCCCCAGGATGGACGGTTCCGTCACGCGCGCGGCGCGTTGCTTGGCGTGCTCATTGCCGCGCCGCTGCTCGTGATCTTTGCCGCGCTATTCGCGTCCGCCGATCCCGTATTCGACAGTATCCTCGCGGGCCTGTTCGCGTTCGATATGGAGTCCGTCATCCAGCACACCTTCCAGTTCTGTTTCTGGGCGGCGGTGGTGGGCGGGTATCTGCGGTGGGCGATGCTGAGCCGCCCGTTCAACTGGGAGGCGGCGACCGCGAAGCAGGTCCACACCATCGTGCCCCTGGCGACGGTGATCGGCTTGCTCGACTTCCTGTTCCTCATGTTCGTGGTGGTGCAGCTCCGCTACTTCTTCGGCGGCGCCTCGATCGTCGTGGAGACCGGCGGGCTGACCTACGCGGGGTACGCGCGCGAGGGCTTCTTCCAGCTCGTCGTCGCGAGCGCACTCGTGCTGCCGATTCTGCTTACCGCGGATCACCTCGTGCGCGGCGGCACGCCCGCGCAGGTGCGGGTGTTCCGCCAGTTGGCTGGGCTGCTGCTCGCGCTGCTCGGCGTGATCATGGCGTCCGCGCTCCAGCGCATGCGGCTGTACGTCGCCGAGTTCGGATTGTCCGAGGACCGGCTGTACGCCACCGCGTTCATGATTCTTCTGGCCGGGGTGTTCGCGTGGTTTGCGTGGTCCGTGCTGCGCGGCGCGCGCCAGCGGTTCGCCTTCGGTGCGCTGATGCAGGCGTTCGCGGTGCTCGCGGGACTGCACATCCTCAATCCCGATGCGTTCATCGTGAGGACCAACCTCAACCGGCCGACTGAGGTGCGCGCATTCGATGCGCGCTACGCCACGACGCTGGGTGCGGATGCGGTGCCGGCCCTGATGGAGGCTCTGCCTCGCTTCAACGCCGAGGATCGCTGCCTCGTCGTCACGCGGCTGCTGGATCGCTGGGTGGACGGCGAACGGGCGACCACCGACTGGCGCACGTGGAACTGGAGCCGCGCGCGGGCGCGTCGCCTGCTGGTCGACCGCGCGCCGGAGCTGCGTGAGTCCTGCAAGGACTTCAAGGAGGGCAAACCGTGATTACGGACGGCCACAATCCGTTCACCGTCATGCTGTTTGTGGGGGCGGTACTGATGGCGTTCGCGCTCGCGGCGACGTACGCCGTCGCTCAGAACGCGCTGACGGTGGCTCTTTTGCTAGGATTTGTCAGCGGTGTGTTTGGAGCCGACTCGATCGGCCGCTGGCTGATCAAGCTCGGCACGCTCATACGAAAGGGAGGGAAGTAGATTGGGGGCATGACCCTCCACATCACACAAGTCGATTCGTTCACGAATCGCCCGTTTGCCGGTAATCCTGCGGGAGTTTGCATCCTTCCCCAGGCGGCGGACGAGGAATGGATGCTCAAGGTCGCGAGCGAGATGAATCTCGCCGAGACTGCCTTTCTGGTGCCGCAGGGCGACGGATACGATCTCCGCTGGTTCACGCCCACTGTCGAAGTCGATCTGTGCGGGCACGCGACGCTCGCCAGCGCGCACGTCCTGTGGGAAGACGGCCACTTGCAGCCGAACGCGCAGGCACGGTTCCACACCAAGAGCGGCCTGCTCACGGCCGACCGACGCGACGCCTGGATCGAGCTGGACTTTCCAGCTACCCCGGCTGCCCCCGCGGACGCGCCGCCCGGACTGATCGACGCACTCGGAACGCGGGGCACAACGCCGCGGCGTCATCGTCACCAGCCGCGCCGACAAAGGCAAATACGACTTCGTGTCCCGCTTCTTCGCGCCGCAGTCCGGTGTGCCCGAAGATCCCGTCACGGGATCGGCGCACTGCGCGCTCGCG